>JGI24668J20090_10000061_pt1 | contig 18507 bp, 1 predicted proteins | sample OlaalgELextract1_FD_20090 | JGI IMG/M metagenome (IMG submission 20090)
TTTAACACGCCATCTTACATTAATTTAGAGATGTACGAAACAAAATTATGCAATCTAGTAAGTAAGTACATAAAACAATTTCTGTCCATAACATCCCGGCCCCTTAAATGCAATATCAAGAGCATTTACTCATCAAGGATCACCAATAAACTGAAATTATGTAAGCTGAAATTATCAACTCCTTTGCTCTTGAAGTCTACATCTCAAATGCAAGTCGGAATTAATTTACATAGTTAGCAATTTGCACATCACTACCAAAGTTACTTAACAAATTAACAGGTATCAAAAGCCTGTTGCACATAAATAAGGAATGAAAAACAAGTTAAACATGTAAGTCAATCAACAGCTTCTAATAAGCAAATCTTAGTAATAGGTCTGTGTAGAGTGGTTGTAGCAGTCTTGACTCGCACAGATCGAACAAGTCCGTCATCGCCAGGATAGACATCAACAATACGTCCTAATGGCCAAATGTTTCTTGGCATGGTGTCGTCCCTGACTAGAACAATGTCACCAGGTACGAAGTTTCTGACGGCGGCCTGCCAACGGTGGCGGCACTGAAGAGCTGGTAGATATTCTCGAAGCCAGCGCTTCCAAAACAAGTCAGCCAGATACTGAGCTTGTTTCCAACGACGACGGTAAACATCACGAAGTTCAAAGGATCCAGCAGGTAACGATGTTGATCCTCGCAATGTCAGCAGGTGATTTGGTGTTAGCGGACTGGAATCACTGGGGTCGTCAGAAACCGAGGTGATCGGCCGAGAATTTACCACTGCTTCAGCTTCACACATGACAGTACACAATGTCTCATCGTTCATCGTCTGTTCTTTGACAACGTTTGCCAACACCTTACGCACACAGCGTATCATTCTTTCCCACACGCCTCCCATGTGGGACGCAGCAGGTGGATTGAATTTCCATATTATCTCATGTTGGAGCAGATATCCAGATATTCTATGCTGATTGAACTGCTTCAAACCTTCGCGTAGTTCTTTATCTGCTGCAACAAAATTCGTGCCATTATCGGAGAATATGACCTCAGGTCGTCCTCTTCGGGAAATGAAACGCCGAAGGGCACTTATGAAAGAGTCAGTGTCGAGAGAGTGTGCAATCTCCACATGTATGGCTCTAATTGTCAGGCACGTAAATAAGCAACCATATCTCTTGACAAGTGATCTTCCTTGCTTGACTAGAAATGGTCCAAAATAATCCACTCCTACATAAGAGAATGGTGGCTTTCCAGATGTGACTCTTTCTACTGGCAGGTCTGCCATCCTTTGAACTGCTGGCTGAGCAGCAAGACGCCGACAGACGTAACAACTTCTCAACACTCTGCGCACTGCAACTCTTGCCCTTATAATCCAATACTTATCTCTTATTTTCGCAAGAGTGTGTTCTTTGCCACTGTGATTCGTATTAACGTGACATTCACAAATGATAAGATCAACGACTGGATGCTGGTTTGGTAATATCACCTGATGCTTGGCCTCTTGGTCAAGGGATGCCTTCCTAAGTCGTCCACCTACACAAAGTATGCCGTTCTTCGAAAGAAACGGATCCAACCTACTTAATGATTTTGTTTTCTGTAAATCGTCCATTATAAAGCATTGGCGTTGGACATAATGAATAACTGCCTCTTCAGACCTTCCGATCTCCTCAACAGTTAACTCATGCCACTTATTACACTTCGTACTTTCTTCGTCATCTTGCAGACACACTCTGTGATTTCTCCATATGTGCTGTAAATATATGATCCACGCCACTGCCTTCTTTAGCTTAAAGAATGACGAATAACGCTGAAATAAGCGGTTCATGACGGCTTCTGCACCATCATAGCTTACAGCTGCACAAGCACTGGCGTCTGGTTTGACCTCCAACATACTATAATCACAAGTGTCTCTCAAAGCACTGGGCCATGACTGACTGTCACCTTCTGTCAAGAACCCTGGTCCGTTAAACCATCTCTGGCCCTTGATTAGTTCATTTACTGAGAGACCTCGAGAAACATCATCTGCTGGATTCAACTCACTTCGGACATGTCTCCACTGTGACGGTGATGACCCACTGTGGATAACTGCTATTCTGTTAGCGACAAATGTCTTAAATCTCTTGTCAACATTATTAATGTATGCTAGGACAATCATACTGTCTGTCCAAAACCATGAACTGTGTGGAATGAAGTCCATCTCCGTGCGAACAAACTGATCTATCCTTACTGCTAAGGCGGCCGCACACAACTCCAGACGAGGTATAGTAACAACCTTCAAAGGAGCTAATCTGCACTTAGCTAGGAGTAGAACACATGAAACTCTTCCTACCTTATCAACCGTTCTGAGGTAAGTGGCCACTCCGTAGGCAATTTCAGATGCATCACAAAAATGATGTAATGACATACTTGAGAACTCTGCATCTGCAGCCTTGACACAGCGACTAATCTTCAACTGGTCAATCAGCTTCAACTGCTGCAGCCACTTCTGCCAATCAGTAGCTATATCTGCTGGTATTTCGTCATCCCAACTAACCTTACGCCGGCAGAGGTCCTGAATAATAACCTTTGCTGGGAGAATGCATGGGCTCAGCAAACCCAGAGGGTCAAAAATGGAGCTCACTATACTCAATATACCTCTTCTCGTCAATGGCTTGGACTTCAGTGACAGTCTATAGCTGAAGGTATCTGTTTCTGTATCCCAAACTACACCCAAAGCTCGCTCAATGGGCAACCTATCAGCCGTTAAATCTAGTCCAACTACACCCTTGGCCTTCTCTGTGTTATCTATCATTTCAAGTACTTCGCGGTTATTGCACAACCACTTGGTTAGTCTAAATCCTCCACGAGTCAACAGACTAGTGATGTCCTTAATCAGCTCTACAGCTCTATCTGGGCTACTGACCGACTTCAAGAAGTCATCCACATAGAAGTTCCTTCTTACACACTCAATCACCTCATCACTAAACTCATGACTATTATCATCGGCAGTGCGCTTAAGGGCAAAGTTTGCACAGCTTGGTGACCACACGCCACCAAACAAATGCACACACATTCTAAACTCATCAGGTTTCTTGTCCATATTATCCTTTGGCCACCAAAGAAATCTAAGCACATCTCGATCTGACGGTGTGACCCGAACTTGATGAAACATTGACTCTATGTCTGCCATAAGTGCAATCGAATCTTGTCGGAATCTCAACAAAACTGCTACTAGAGAATTGATCAAAGTAGGCCCCTGCATCACTTGATCGTTCAATGACTGATCATGAAATTTAGCCGAACAGTCAAACACGACACGTAATTTATCAGGTTTGTTTACATTAGTCACTCCATGATGTGGCAAATACCAAACTGCACCATCTGAGCGTGACAGATCCTCTGTCGACACCCGCTCTGCATACCCTTTGTCAACCATGTCCTGTATACACTGTTCGTAGTTCGACAAGGATTTTGTATCTGCCCGAAGCTTGCCCTTTAAGAGCTCTAATCTTCTCACTGCCACGATGCGATTATTAGGAAGGCTGAGTGGCCGTTCCTTAAACGGTATAGCCAACTCATAGTGACTGTCAATTAATTTTGCTGAATGATTCCAGCAATCCAATGCTCTTTTGTCACTAACTGACAAGTGCCGTTCATCACCATTTTCAATTCCTTCCATTTCCCAAAACTGCTTGACCTGCTGTTCTAGGTTACGGTCTGCCTGAGTGAAATTTACTGAGACTTGTCTTGTCACAGCATGCCTTGAACTAGCAAGGGGGCCATTTAAGGTCCATCCCCAAGGCGTTTTAACCGCATATGGTGCCTCCGGCCCACCTGTCCTTAATTCACGCGGTATAAGTGCCGATGGGACATCTTGACCAATTAACAGACCAATTTCTTCGACATTCACACATGGAAGTTCTAGATCACTGAGATGTTCCCATTTACTTATGTCTTCAGGTCTTGGCAGATTACCAGTATGAACTGGCAACTGTGACCTTACAAACACGCAGGGCAAGTCCATCATATTGTTCCCCTTGACATCAGAAACCTTCAAGCTCACCCTCTCCGTGTCTACGACACTGTTACGGCTTTCTAGCGTTGTTAATGATAACTGAACCTTCTCACCTTTGACACCAAGTTCTCGTGTCAACCTTGAAGAACAAAAGGTATTTGTCGAGCCGCTATCGAGCAGGGCCCCAGTTGTTATGACCTTATCACCAGCTGTTGTTGACACTGTAACTTGTACAATTGGTAAAGCCACTCGGAAGCTTCCGGCCCCTATAGAATCACATACAGCTGTTGCTCCTACACCTGCATGTTCGCCATTAGCCTCGGCGTTTGATGGCCTGTGTAACAAACGGTGGTGCTTCTTGCCACAGCCTGGTATTGTGCAGGTCCAAGTATATCTGCACTTGCTTGCTACATGTTTGCCTGTAAGACAATTAAAACACAAGCCTCTCTCCTTTACTGTCTTAAGCCTTTTATCAAGGTCCTGTTTAGCGAACTCATCACACTTGTACAACAAGTGACTACCACTGCATAAAGGACACTTTCTATTATCGCCCTCACTGCTACTGCTAGTACCTTGCTGGAATGAGCCTGCGAGGAAGCTTGTGCTGTGTAATCTGCGCTTCGTGTTGTTCAAATTGCCCTTAACATAGACCCCAGTGGTGGGTTTCTGATTACCCCTTACACTCAACTTGCCATACACTGGGTCATTTAATTCTTCAGCAGCATCTTCAACAAATGCTAGCAAGTCTGCAACATCTGGCATTCTATCCTTGTTCTTCCTGATGTTCCTGACCTCTTTCCTCCACCGTGTCTGTAAATATAGTGGCATTCGTTCTACGATCTTTACCAACACCTTTTGGCTGTTTACCTCGACGAGATTACCCATCGCTTCAAGTGTGTTCACACAACACCTTAAATTGTCGGCAAATTCGCGCAACCCTTCGTTATCCTGATTACTAATCACAGGACCTTCAGTTATCTTGGTAACCCACGACTCGGAGACCAGGAACTTGTTCCCAAATCTTTCCTCGAGTAACCTGCGGGCCTTAGCATACCCTATACTGGGCTCCATAGTTGCACAGCATTGAATTACACGGCGAGCCTTGCCGGTACAGTAGTGCAACAATCTGACTAACTTCTTGCTATCGTCAACACTGAGATTGCCGACATTGTCTTCAAATGTACGAATAAAATAAAAATAATTAATTGGGTCACCATCATAACTTTGCAGTTCTGCCTTCGGCATCTCTAGCGCTTCAATCATTTTGAAAGTTTGTTGGTGCTGCATAAATTGTAATGCACCAGTATCTGTATGACCTGTTACCGGTACCTGTCGACCTGGCGGGACAGTCACGGCCACTCGAGGGCCGAAACTCACTTCCTCATCAAGAAAACTCGGCGCACTAACATGCGCTCCATCACCAGACCCGGGCAAATGGTTATTAACTTGACCTGCAGCCGGAATCCATTCTGCGGCATGTGGATTAAGCTCAGCCTCAACAGCTTCGACATCAGCTAATTCCAATCGCAATTGGAGAAACTCTTTTTGCTGTTTTATTTTCAATTCTTGAAGTTCTACTTCATGAAGCTGTGAAATATACTTAGCCTTGGACGTTAGTGCCGCTCGTCTGAGTTGAACTGATTTCCCCGAACTTGTCCTCGACCTCGAAGCAGAACCGGCGTTGCTGACTGAGTCGTGTGGTTGAACATCGACCACCTCACGCGTCGGCGAAGTCGAACGCGGTTGGTCCATGATAATAAGTGACGTAGATGTAGAGTGGTCGTGACGATGTAAAGTGGTCCCGACTCCGGACTCCAGCAAACTGACTCTCTTCCTAATTGCTGAACTGATGTTGTTTGTGTGCCAATTATATATTAGCTGACTTCAGACCAATGCTGATACGCGAACCATAAATTCAAAATACACAATTTCGTAGACAATGATAATTCGGTTCAGCCTGGAAACACATTCACATCATGCACTCAAACCGCATGGTCGAACAACAATTTAGTCATACGAGACTACAAAAACTAGATTCAACATCAAAACTCTGTCAAACGCATCCCAACGATATCAAATGTCATTTACCAAGAAAATTATGAAGACATAGTTAAAAATTACTTACAATTTTGGCGGACATAAAACACACCAAACAACATTTAACACGCCATCTTACATTAATTTAGAGATGTACGAAACAAAATTATGCAATCTAGTAAGTAAGTACATAAAACAATTTCTGTCCATAACATCCCGGCCCCTTAAATGCAATATCAAGAGCATTTACTCATCAAGGATCACCAATAAACTGAAATTATGTAAGCTGAAATTATCAACTCCTTTGCTCTTGAAGTCTACATCTCAAATGCAAGTCGGAATTAATTTACATAGTTAGCAATTTGCACATCACTACCAAAGTTACTTAACAAATTAACAGGTATCAAAAGCCTGTTGCACATAAATAAGGAATGAAAAACAAGTTAAACATGTAAGTCAATCAACAGCTTCTAATAAGCAAATCTTAGTAATAGGTCTGTGTAGAGTGGTTGTAGCAGTCTTGACTCGCACAGATCGAACAAGTCCGTCATCGCCAGGATAGACATCAACAATACGTCCTAATGGCCAAATGTTTCTTGGCATGGTGTCGTCCCTGACTAGAACAATGTCACCAGGTACGAAGTTTCTGACGGCGGCCTGCCAACGGTGGCGGCACTGAAGAGCTGGTAGATATTCTCGAAGCCAGCGCTTCCAAAACAAGTCAGCCAGATACTGAGCTTGTTTCCAACGACGACGGTAAACATCACGAAGTTCAAAGGATCCAGCAGGTAACGATGTTGATCCTCGCAATGTCAGCAGGTGATTTGGTGTTAGCGGACTGGAATCACTGGGGTCGTCAGAAACCGAGGTGATCGGCCGAGAATTTACCACTGCTTCAGCTTCACACATGACAGTACACAATGTCTCATCGTTCATCGTCTGTTCTTTGACAACGTTTGCCAACACCTTACGCACACAGCGTATCATTCTTTCCCACACGCCTCCCATGTGGGACGCAGCAGGTGGATTGAATTTCCATATTATCTCATGTTGGAGCAGATATCCAGATATTCTATGCTGATTGAACTGCTTCAAACCTTCGCGTAGTTCTTTATCTGCTGCAACAAAATTCGTGCCATTATCGGAGAATATGACCTCAGGTCGTCCTCTTCGGGAAATGAAACGCCGAAGGGCACTTATGAAAGAGTCAGTGTCGAGAGAGTGTGCAATCTCCACATGTATGGCTCTAATTGTCAGGCACGTAAATAAGCAACCATATCTCTTGACAAGTGATCTTCCTTGCTTGACTAGAAATGGTCCAAAATAATCCACTCCTACATAAGAGAATGGTGGCTTTCCAGATGTGACTCTTTCTACTGGCAGGTCTGCCATCCTTTGAACTGCTGGCTGAGCAGCAAGACGCCGACAGACGTAACAACTTCTCAACACTCTGCGCACTGCAACTCTTGCCCTTATAATCCAATACTTATCTCTTATTTTCGCAAGAGTGTGTTCTTTGCCACTGTGATTCGTATTAACGTGACATTCACAAATGATAAGATCAACGACTGGATGCTGGTTTGGTAATATCACCTGATGCTTGGCCTCTTGGTCAAGGGATGCCTTCCTAAGTCGTCCACCTACACAAAGTATGCCGTTCTTCGAAAGAAACGGATCCAACCTACTTAATGATTTTGTTTTCTGTAAATCGTCCATTATAAAGCATTGGCGTTGGACATAATGAATAACTGCCTCTTCAGACCTTCCGATCTCCTCAACAGTTAACTCATGCCACTTATTACACTTCGTACTTTCTTCGTCATCTTGCAGACACACTCTGTGATTTCTCCATATGTGCTGTAAATATATGATCCACGCCACTGCCTTCTTTAGCTTAAAGAATGACGAATAACGCTGAAATAAGCGGTTCATGACGGCTTCTGCACCATCATAGCTTACAGCTGCACAAGCACTGGCGTCTGGTTTGACCTCCAACATACTATAATCACAAGTGTCTCTCAAAGCACTGGGCCATGACTGACTGTCACCTTCTGTCAAGAACCCTGGTCCGTTAAACCATCTCTGGCCCTTGATTAGTTCATTTACTGAGAGACCTCGAGAAACATCATCTGCTGGATTCAACTCACTTCGGACATGTCTCCACTGTGACGGTGATGACCCACTGTGGATAACTGCTATTCTGTTAGCGACAAATGTCTTAAATCTCTTGTCAACATTATTAATGTATGCTAGGACAATCATACTGTCTGTCCAAAACCATGAACTGTGTGGAATGAAGTCCATCTCCGTGCGAACAAACTGATCTATCCTTACTGCTAAGGCGGCCGCACACAACTCCAGACGAGGTATAGTAACAACCTTCAAAGGAGCTAATCTGCACTTAGCTAGGAGTAGAACACATGAAACTCTTCCTACCTTATCAACCGTTCTGAGGTAAGTGGCCACTCCGTAGGCAATTTCAGATGCATCACAAAAATGATGTAATGACATACTTGAGAACTCTGCATCTGCAGCCTTGACACAGCGACTAATCTTCAACTGGTCAATCAGCTTCAACTGCTGCAGCCACTTCTGCCAATCAGTAGCTATATCTGCTGGTATTTCGTCATCCCAACTAACCTTACGCCGGCAGAGGTCCTGAATAATAACCTTTGCTGGGAGAATGCATGGGCTCAGCAAACCCAGAGGGTCAAAAATGGAGCTCACTATACTCAATATACCTCTTCTCGTCAATGGCTTGGACTTCAGTGACAGTCTATAGCTGAAGGTATCTGTTTCTGTATCCCAAACTACACCCAAAGCTCGCTCAATGGGCAACCTATCAGCCGTTAAATCTAGTCCAACTACACCCTTGGCCTTCTCTGTGTTATCTATCATTTCAAGTACTTCGCGGTTATTGCACAACCACTTGGTTAGTCTAAATCCTCCACGAGTCAACAGACTAGTGATGTCCTTAATCAGCTCTACAGCTCTATCTGGGCTACTGACCGACTTCAAGAAGTCATCCACATAGAAGTTCCTTCTTACACACTCAATCACCTCATCACTAAACTCATGACTATTATCATCGGCAGTGCGCTTAAGGGCAAAGTTTGCACAGCTTGGTGACCACACGCCACCAAACAAATGCACACACATTCTAAACTCATCAGGTTTCTTGTCCATATTATCCTTTGGCCACCAAAGAAATCTAAGCACATCTCGATCTGACGGTGTGACCCGAACTTGATGAAACATTGACTCTATGTCTGCCATAAGTGCAATCGAATCTTGTCGGAATCTCAACAAAACTGCTACTAGAGAATTGATCAAAGTAGGCCCCTGCATCACTTGATCGTTCAATGACTGATCATGAAATTTAGCCGAACAGTCAAACACGACACGTAATTTATCAGGTTTGTTTACATTAGTCACTCCATGATGTGGCAAATACCAAACTGCACCATCTGAGCGTGACAGATCCTCTGTCGACACCCGCTCTGCATACCCTTTGTCAACCATGTCCTGTATACACTGTTCGTAGTTCGACAAGGATTTTGTATCTGCCCGAAGCTTGCCCTTTAAGAGCTCTAATCTTCTCACTGCCACGATGCGATTATTAGGAAGGCTGAGTGGCCGTTCCTTAAACGGTATAGCCAACTCATAGTGACTGTCAATTAATTTTGCTGAATGATTCCAGCAATCCAATGCTCTTTTGTCACTAACTGACAAGTGCCGTTCATCACCATTTTCAATTCCTTCCATTTCCCAAAACTGCTTGACCTGCTGTTCTAGGTTACGGTCTGCCTGAGTGAAATTTACTGAGACTTGTCTTGTCACAGCATGCCTTGAACTAGCAAGGGGGCCATTTAAGGTCCATCCCCAAGGCGTTTTAACCGCATATGGTGCCTCCGGCCCACCTGTCCTTAATTCACGCGGTATAAGTGCCGATGGGACATCTTGACCAATTAACAGACCAATTTCTTCGACATTCACACATGGAAGTTCTAGATCACTGAGATGTTCCCATTTACTTATGTCTTCAGGTCTTGGCAGATTACCAGTATGAACTGGCAACTGTGACCTTACAAACACGCAGGGCAAGTCCATCATATTGTTCCCCTTGACATCAGAAACCTTCAAGCTCACCCTCTCCGTGTCTACGACACTGTTACGGCTTTCTAGCGTTGTTAATGATAACTGAACCTTCTCACCTTTGACACCAAGTTCTCGTGTCAACCTTGAAGAACAAAAGGTATTTGTCGAGCCGCTATCGAGCAGGGCCCCAGTTGTTATGACCTTATCACCAGCTGTTGTTGACACTGTAACTTGTACAATTGGTAAAGCCACTCGGAAGCTTCCGGCCCCTATAGAATCACATACAGCTGTTGCTCCTACACCTGCATGTTCGCCATTAGCCTCGGCGTTTGATGGCCTGTGTAACAAACGGTGGTGCTTCTTGCCACAGCCTGGTATTGTGCAGGTCCAAGTATATCTGCACTTGCTTGCTACATGTTTGCCTGTAAGACAATTAAAACACAAGCCTCTCTCCTTTACTGTCTTAAGCCTTTTATCAAGGTCCTGTTTAGCGAACTCATCACACTTGTACAACAAGTGACTACCACTGCATAAAGGACACTTTCTATTATCGCCCTCACTGCTACTGCTAGTACCTTGCTGGAATGAGCCTGCGAGGAAGCTTGTGCTGTGTAATCTGCGCTTCGTGTTGTTCAAATTGCCCTTAACATAGACCCCAGTGGTGGGTTTCTGATTACCCCTTACACTCAACTTGCCATACACTGGGTCATTTAATTCTTCAGCAGCATCTTCAACAAATGCTAGCAAGTCTGCAACATCTGGCATTCTATCCTTGTTCTTCCTGATGTTCCTGACCTCTTTCCTCCACCGTGTCTGTAAATATAGTGGCATTCGTTCTACGATCTTTACCAACACCTTTTGGCTGTTTACCTCGACGAGATTACCCATCGCTTCAAGTGTGTTCACACAACACCTTAAATTGTCGGCAAATTCGCGCAACCCTTCGTTATCCTGATTACTAATCACAGGACCTTCAGTTATCTTGGTAACCCACGACTCGGAGACCAGGAACTTGTTCCCAAATCTTTCCTCGAGTAACCTGCGGGCCTTAGCATACCCTATACTGGGCTCCATAGTTGCACAGCATTGAATTACACGGCGAGCCTTGCCGGTACAGTAGTGCAACAATCTGACTAACTTCTTGCTATCGTCAACACTGAGATTGCCGACATTGTCTTCAAATGTACGAATAAAATAAAAATAATTAATTGGGTCACCATCATAACTTTGCAGTTCTGCCTTCGGCATCTCTAGCGCTTCAATCATTTTGAAAGTTTGTTGGTGCTGCATAAATTGTAATGCACCAGTATCTGTATGACCTGTTACCGGTACCTGTCGACCTGGCGGGACAGTCACGGCCACTCGAGGGCCGAAACTCACTTCCTCATCAAGAAAACTCGGCGCACTAACATGCGCTCCATCACCAGACCCGGGCAAATGGTTATTAACTTGACCTGCAGCCGGAATCCATTCTGCGGCATGTGGATTAAGCTCAGCCTCAACAGCTTCGACATCAGCTAATTCCAATCGCAATTGGAGAAACTCTTTTTGCTGTTTTATTTTCAATTCTTGAAGTTCTACTTCATGAAGCTGTGAAATATACTTAGCCTTGGACGTTAGTGCCGCTCGTCTGAGTTGAACTGATTTCCCCGAACTTGTCCTCGACCTCGAAGCAGAACCGGCGTTGCTGACTGAGTCGTGTGGTTGAACATCGACCACCTCACGCGTCGGCGAAGTCGAACGCGGTTGGTCCATGATAATAAGTGACGTAGATGTAGAGTGGTCGTGACGATGTAAAGTGGTCCCGACTCCGGACTCCAGCAAACTGACTCTCTTCCTAATTGCTGAACTGATGTTGTTTGTGTGCCAATTATATATTAGCTGACTTCAGACCAATGCTGATACGCGAACCATAAATTCAAAATACACAATTTCGTAGACAATGATAATTCGGTTCAGCCTGGAAACACATTCACATCATGCACTCAAACCGCATGGTCGAACAACAATTTAGTCATACGAGACTACAAAAACTAGATTCAACATCAAAACTCTGTCAAACGCATCCCAACGATATCAAATGTCATTTACCAAGAAAATTATGAAGACATAGTTAAAAATTACTTACAATTTTGGCGGACATAAAACACACCAAACAACATTTAACACGCCATCTTACATTAATTTAGAGATGTACGAAACAAAATTATGCAATCTAGTAAGTAAGTACATAAAACAATTTCTGTCCATAACATCCCGGCCCCTTAAATGCAATATCAAGAGCATTTACTCATCAAGGATCACCAATAAACTGAAATTATGTAAGCTGAAATTATCAACTCCTTTGCTCTTGAAGTCTACATCTCAAATGCAAGTCGGAATTAATTTACATAGTTAGCAATTTGCACATCACTACCAAAGTTACTTAACAAATTAACAGGTATCAAAAGCCTGTTGCACATAAATAAGGAATGAAAAACAAGTTAAACATGTAAGTCAATCAACAGCTTCTAATAAGCAAATCTTAGTAATAGGTCTGTGTAGAGTGGTTGTAGCAGTCTTGACTCGCACAGATCGAACAAGTCCGTCATCGCCAGGATAGACATCAACAATACGTCCTAATGGCCAAATGTTTCTTGGCATGGTGTCGTCCCTGACTAGAACAATGTCACCAGGTACGAAGTTTCTGACGGCGGCCTGCCAACGGTGGCGGCACTGAAGAGCTGGTAGATATTCTCGAAGCCAGCGCTTCCAAAACAAGTCAGCCAGATACTGAGCTTGTTTCCAACGACGACGGTAAACATCACGAAGTTCAAAGGATCCAGCAGGTAACGATGTTGATCCTCGCAATGTCAGCAGGTGATTTGGTGTTAGCGGACTGGAATCACTGGGGTCGTCAGAAACCGAGGTGATCGGCCGAGAATTTACCACTGCTTCAGCTTCACACATGACAGTACACAATGTCTCATCGTTCATCGTCTGTTCTTTGACAACGTTTGCCAACACCTTACGCACACAGCGTATCATTCTTTCCCACACGCCTCCCATGTGGGACGCAGCAGGTGGATTGAATTTCCATATTATCTCATGTTGGAGCAGATATCCAGATATTCTATGCTGATTGAACTGCTTCAAACCTTCGCGTAGTTCTTTATCTGCTGCAACAAAATTCGTGCCATTATCGGAGAATATGACCTCAGGTCGTCCTCTTCGGGAAATGAAACGCCGAAGGGCACTTATGAAAGAGTCAGTGTCGAGAGAGTGTGCAATCTCCACATGTATGGCTCTAATTGTCAGGCACGTAAATAAGCAACCATATCTCTTGACAAGTGATCTTCCTTGCTTGACTAGAAATGGTCCAAAATAATCCACTCCTACATAAGAGAATGGTGGCTTTCCAGATGTGACTCTTTCTACTGGCAGGTCTGCCATCCTTTGAACTGCTGGCTGAGCAGCAAGACGCCGACAGACGTAACAACTTCTCAACACTCTGCGCACTGCAACTCTTGCCCTTATAATCCAATACTTATCTCTTATTTTCGCAAGAGTGTGTTCTTTGCCACTGTGATTCGTATTAACGTGACATTCACAAATGATAAGATCAACGACTGGATGCTGGTTTGGTAATATCACCTGATGCTTGGCCTCTTGGTCAAGGGATGCCTTCCTAAGTCGTCCACCTACACAAAGTATGCCGTTCTTCGAAAGAAACGGATCCAACCTACTTAATGATTTTGTTTTCTGTAAATCGTCCATTATAAAGCATTGGCGTTGGACATAATGAATAACTGCCTCTTCAGACCTTCCGATCTCCTCAACAGTTAACTCATGCCACTTATTACACTTCGTACTTTCTTCGTCATCTTGCAGACACACTCTGTGATTTCTCCATATGTGCTGTAAATATATGATCCACGCCACTGCCTTCTTTAGCTTAAAGAATGACGAATAACGCTGAAATAAGCGGTTCATGACGGCTTCTGCACCATCATAGCTTACAGCTGCACAAGCACTGGCGTCTGGTTTGACCTCCAACATACTATAATCACAAGTGTCTCTCAAAGCACTGGGCCATGACTGACTGTCACCTTCTGTCAAGAACCCTGGTCCGTTAAACCATCTCTGGCCCTTGATTAGTTCATTTACTGAGAGACCTCGAGAAACATCATCTGCTGGATTCAACTCACTTCGGACATGTCTCCACTGTGACGGTGATGACCCACTGTGGATAACTGCTATTCTGTTAGCGACAAATGTCTTAAATCTCTTGTCAACATTATTAATGTATGCTAGGACAATCATACTGTCTGTCCAAAACCATGAACTGTGTGGAATGAAGTCCATCTCCGTGCGAACAAACTGATCTATCCTTACTGCTAAGGCGGCCGCACACAACTCCAGACGAGGTATAGTAACAACCTTCAAAGGAGCTAATCTGCACTTAGCTAGGAGTAGAACACATGAAACTCTTCCTACCTTATCAACCGTTCTGAGGTAAGTGGCCACTCCGTAGGCAATTTCAGATGCATCACAAAAATGATGTAATGACATACTTGAGAACTCTGCATCTGCAGCCTTGACACAGCGACTAATCTTCAACTGGTCAATCAGCTTCAACTGCTGCAGCCACTTCTGCCAATCAGTAGCTATATCTGCTGGTATTTCGTCATCCCAACTAACCTTACGCCGGCAGAGGTCCTGAATAATAACCTTTGCTGGGAGAATGCATGGGCTCAGCAAACCCAGAGGGTCAAAAATGGAGCTCACTATACTCAATATACCTCTTCTCGTCAATGGCTTGGACTTCAGTGACAGTCTATAGCTGAAGGTATCTGTTTCTGTATCCCAAACTACACCCAAAGCTCGCTCAATGGGCAACCTATCAGCCGTTAAATCTAGTCCAACTACACCCTTGGCCTTCTCTGTGTTATCTATCATTTCAAGTACTTCGCGGTTATTGCACAACCACTTGGTTAGTCTAAATCCTCCACGAGTCAACAGACTAGTGATGTCCTTAATCAGCTCTACAGCTCTATCTGGGCTACTGACCGACTTCAAGAAGTCATCCACATAGAAGTTCCTTCTTACACACTCAATCACCTCATCACTAAACTCATGACTATTATCATCGGCAGTGCGCTTAAGGGCAAAGTTTGCACAGCTTGGTGACCACACGCCACCAAACAAATGCACACACATTCTAAACTCATCAGGTTTCTTGTCCATATTATCCTTTGGCCACCAAAGAAATCTAAGCACATCTCGATCTGACGGTGTGACCCGAACTTGATGAAACATTGACTCTATGTCTGCCATAAGTGCAATCGAATCTTGTCGGAATCTCAACAAAACTGCTACTAGAGAATTGATCAAAGTAGGCCCCTGCATCACTTGATCGTTCAATGACTGATCATGAAATTTAGCCGAACAGTCAAACACGACACGTAATTTATCAGGTTTGTTTACATTAGTCACTCCATGATGTGGCAAATACCAAACTGCACCATCTGAGCGTGACAGATCCTCTGTCGACACCCGCTCTGCATACCCTTTGTCAACCATGTCCTGTATACACTGTTCGTAGTTCGACAAGGATTTTGTATCTGCCCGAAGCTTGCCCTTTAAGAGCTCTAATCTTCTCACTGCCACGATGCGATTATTAGGAAGGCTGAGTGGCCGTTCCTTAAACGGTATAGCCAACTCATAGTGACTGTCAATTAATTTTGCTGAATGATTCCAGCAATCCAATGCTCTTTTGTCACTAACTGACAAGTGCCGTTCATCACCATTTTCAATTCCTTCCATTTCCCAAAACTGCTTGACCTGCTGTTCTAGGTTACGGTCTGCCTGAGTGAAATTTACTGAGACTTGTCTTGTCACAGCATGCCTTGAACTAGCAAGGGGGCCATTTAAGGTCCATCCCCAAGGCGTTTTAACCGCATATGGTGCCTCCGGCCCACCTGTCCTTAATTCACGCGGTATAAGTGCCGATGGGACATCTTGACCAATTAACAGACCAATTTCTTCGACATTCACACATGGAAGTTCTAGATCACTGAGATGTTCCCATTTACTTATGTCTTCAGGTCTTGGCAGATTACCAGTATGAACTGGCAACTGTGACCTTACAAACACGCAGGGCAAGTCCATCATATTGTTCCCCTTGACATCAGAAACCTTCAAGCTCACCCTCTCCGTGTCTACGACACTGTTACGGCTTTCTAGCGTTGTTAATGATAACTGAACCTTCTCACCTTTGACACCAAGTTCTCGTGTCAACCTTGAAGAACAAAAGGTATTTGTCGAGCCGCTATCGAGCAGGGCCCCAGTTGTTATGACCTTATCACCAGCTGTTGTTGACACTGTAACTTGTACAATTGGTAAAGCCACTCGGAAGCTTCCGGCCCCTATAGAATCACATACAGCTGTTGCTCCTACACCTGCATGTTCGCCATTAGCCTCGGCGTTTGATGGCCTGTGTAACAAACGGTGGTGCTTCTTGCCACAGCCTGGTATTGTGCAGGTCCAAGTATATCTGCACTTGCTTGCTACATGTTTGCCTGTAAGACAATTAAAACACAAGCCTCTCTCCTTTACTGTCTTAAGCCTTTTATCAAGGTCCTGTTTAGCGAACTCATCACACTTGTACAACAAGTGACTACCACTGCATAAAGGACACTTTCTATTATCGCCCTCACTGCTACTGCTAGTACCTTGCTGGAATGAGCCTGCGAGGAAGCTTGTGCTGTGTAATCTGCGCTTCGTGTTGTTCAAATTGCCCTTAACATAGACCCCAGTGGTGGGTTTCTGATTACCCCTTACACTCAACTTGCCATACACTGGGTCATTTAATTCTTCAGCAGCATCTTCAACAAATGCTAGCAAGTCTGCAACATCTGGCATTCTATCCTTGTTCTTCCTGATGTTCCTGACCTCTTTCCTCCACCGTGTCTGTAAATATAGTGGCATTCGTTCTACGATCTTTACCAACACCTTTTGGCTGTTTACCTCGACGAGATTACCCATCGCTTCAAGTGTGTTCACACAACACCTTAAATTGTCGGCAAATTCGCGCAACCCTTCGTTATCCTGATTACTAATCACAGGACCTTCAGTTATCTTGGTAACCCACGACTCGGAGACCAGGAACTTGTTCCCAAATCTTTCCTCGAGTAACCTGCGGGCCTTAGCATACCCTATACTGGGCTCCATAGTTGCACAGCATTGAATTACACGGCGAGCCTTGCCGGTACAGTAGTGCAACAATCTGACTAACTTCTTGCTATCGTCAACACTGAGATTGCCGACATTGTCTTCAAATGTACGAATAAAATAAAAATAATTAATTGGGTCACCATCATAACTTTGCAGTTCTGCCTTCGGCATCTCTAGCGCTTCAATCATTTTGAAAGTTTGTTGGTGCTGCATAAATTGTAATGCACCAGTATCTGTATGACCTGTTACCGGTACCTGTCGACCTGGCGGGACAGTCACGGCCACTCGAGGGCCGAAACTCACTTCCTCATCAAGAAAACTCGGCGCACTAACATGCGCTCCATCACCAGACCCGGGCAAATGGTTATTAACTTGACCTGCAGCCGGAATCCATTCTGCGGCATGTGGATTAAGCTCAGCCTCAACAGCTTCGACATCAGCTAATTCCAATCGCAATTGGAGAAACTCTTTTTGCTGTTTTATTTTCAATTCTTGAAGTTCTACTTCATGAAGCTGTGAAATATACTTAGCCTTGGACGTTAGTGCCGCTCGTCTGAGTTGAACTGATTTCCCCGAACTTGTCCTCGACCTCGAAGCAGAACCGGCGTTGCTGACTGAGTCGTGTGGTTGAACATCGACCACCTCACGCGTCGGCGAAGTCGAACGCGGTTGGTCCATGATAATAAGTGACGTAGATGTAGAGTGGTCGTGACGATGTAAAGTGGTCCCGACTCCGGACTCCAGCAAACTGACTCTCTTCCTAATTGCTGAACTGATGTTGTTTGTGTGCCAATTATATATTAGCTGACTTCAGACCAATGCTGATACGCGAACCATAAATTCAAAATACACAATTTCGTAGACAATGATAATTCGGTTCAGCCTGGAAACACATTCACATCATGCACTCAAACCGCATGGTCGAACAACAATTTAGTCATACGAGACTACAAAAACTAGATTCAACATCAAAACTCTGTCAAACGCATCCCAACGATATCAAATGTCATTTACCAAGAAAATTATGAAGACATAGTTAAAAATTACTTACAATTTTGGCGGACATAAAACACACCAAACAACATTTAACACGCCATCTTACATTAATTTAGAGATGTACGAAACAAAATTATGCAATCTAGTAAGTAAGTACATAAAACAATTTCTGTCCATAACA
>JGI24668J20090_10000072_pt1 | contig 17272 bp, 17 predicted proteins | sample OlaalgELextract1_FD_20090 | JGI IMG/M metagenome (IMG submission 20090)
CCGGCTGGGAAATTGTTGAAGTCGAAATCCCGCCGATGCGCGAGGCGATGCAGCTGCAGCTGTTGTTATGGATGTCCGAATATGCCTATAACGGCGGTACGGCGGTCGCGCGCGAAGATGATCCGGATGCGAATTTCGTTTATGCCCAATTGCGCGAACGCTGCCCAACACCGACCATGGAAAACCTGATGGAAGCATTGCAACGCCGCCTCACGCTAGCGCGAGACTGGCAGTTATTCCTGACCGAGTATCCGCTATTGTTGTGTCCGGTTTCCGCAGACCCCCCCTTCCCCGACCAGCTGGATATCGAGTCGGCGGCAGCCTTCGAGCGCGTAGTAGAAGCGCAGATGACGCAAATCGCGCTGCCGCTGATGGGCCTGCCGGCGATTGCGGTGACAACCAGCGGTAACTGCGCCGACCCCATGGGGGTCCAGCTGGTGGCGGCACGGTTTCGCGAAGACGTTTTGTTTGCCGCGGCGGGCGATATCGAAGCGCGAAATCCAGCACTCGAAGCGGTAGATCCGGATTGAATTGCGCCGACTACCGGTGCAAAATAAGCAACTTAAGCGAATTGCGGAGGCAATCATGGCCACAGGCTGGGCACGCGACGGGGCGGTTCAGGATCAGATCGACGCCAGCGTCGCAGACGCGGTCGAACTGGCGCGCAGCCGTTTACCCAAAGGGCAAAGCCTGATCCATTGCGAGGACTGCGGTAACGATATACCCGAGGCGCGGCGGCTGGCGATAGCCGGGGTGCGCCTGTGTGTGGCCTGTCAGGAGGAAGTCGACCGCGATCAGGCCGCCCAGGCGGGATTTAATCGCCGCGCCAGCAAGGATAGCCAACTGCGTTAAGACCACAGCGGGAAATCGATCATGTCAGCCAGCCTCAGCTGCCGCGAAGTAATCAACCACGACGACTATCCAATCGACGAAATCGAAAATCCCGTCTGCCGCGAAGTAGTCGATCAGGTCAGGTCGGAGCTGGCCGCGGACGGTTGCGCTGTGATTCGCAATTTCTTCAGCCCGGCCGGTTTGCAGGCGCTGCGGACCGAAGCAAACCAGCGCAAGGCAAAAACCTATTATTCGCCACGCAAATCCTGCAACGCCTATCTCAACGACGGTGCAGCCAATTTTGCGCAAGACCATCCGCTCAACGTTTTTATGCCGCGCAGCAATGGCTTTATCACGGCCGATTTGTTCGGCGCCGAAACCACCGCTCACCGGCTTTACTACTGGCAACCGCTGAAGCGCTTTCTTGCCGCATGCCTGGACAAGCAGGAACTGTTTATCTACGAAGACCCGGTGTCGAACATGATCGTCAATGTCGGCCGACCCGGACAACAGTTCAACTGGCATTTCGATACCAACGAATTCACCATCACGATGTTGTTGCAAGCCGCCGCCGCGGGCGGAATATTCGAATATGTTCCGAACCTGCGCAGCGCCGCGGACGAATGCTACGACGAGGTCAAGGCGGTGCTGGACGGCGACCGCGGCCGCGTCAAACGCCTGCAGCTAAACGCCGGCGATCTACAGTTCTTCCTGGGCCGTTATTCACTGCACCAGGTGACCGCAAACAGCGGCGACAGCGACCGTCTGTTGTTGATCATGTCCTTCAGCGAAAAACCGGGCATGGTCGGCAGCAAGGCCCGGGTTAAAAACCTCTACGGCAAAACCACCGGGGCGCACGCCGAATCCAAGGTGCGCGCCGACAATCTGGTCGACTAACGGCAGGCCATCAACTCGCGGGTAACGAAATCATCCGACCAGCGAATCCGTAAGCTGTCCTGTTGCAAGCGCAGGGTTAACCGGTACTCTCGCAGGTCATCCTCGCCGCACTGTGCCACAGCGTAAGCCCGCAAGCGCGCGCCGTTATTATCCTGCCCGCGCCAAGATAAATAACAATAGATATGCCCCTGCCTGATCCAGTCGCCGGTCATGTGGTATGGCAACAGCGCGGGATTGTCACCTGCGCCCGCGGCATGGGCGGCGCACTGTTCGGCGGTACCCCAGATCCCGAGCATCGATTCCGGTACCTGTTGCGACCCGGCCTTCGGCTGCAGCGAAAACTGCGACTGCGCCGCAAGCGGCCCCGCAAACAACAGTAGCAGTGCGCAGGCATTCGACAATTTCATGCCTCGAGTATGCAAACCCGGGACCCATTTGCAAGCCCGGGCACAGGCACGCATTAGGGCGCGACGATGGGTGGGGAATGGACTTCCCGTTCGGCAATTCCAACTATATGACATCGCCGAGCTTATCGAGAATACAGCCCCAGCCGCCCTCGTGGTCCGAACGCGCTTCCTCGTGCAGAAACTTCACATGGGTTAGCTCCACCTCAGTGGTATCGGCGTCGATGGAGGTAAAATCGAGCGTCACGGTACTGTCTTCCGGTGAATAAGCCGACTGCCAGCTAAACTTTAAGCGATGCGGGCGTTCGATGACCAGATAGCTGCCGGTATGCGGCAGCCTGTCGTCACCCGCAATCATGATAATCGTAAAATGTCCGCCCTCGCGCGGGTCGTTTTCAACCTCGGGCTGGGGCATGCTGGGATCCGGCAATATGAAACGGGTCAGCATTGCCGGATCGAGCCAGGCATCGAATACGCGGTCAATCGGCGCATTTACGGTTTTTTTCAAGTTTACGGTCAAGTCGGTCATTCTTCTTCTCCAGTATTTAAAACGTCTTCGAGTCGATCCAGGCTGAGCGCCCAAATCGATCTGAGCGAAGCGAACCAATTCGACACGATTTCAACCTGGCTCAGGTCGGCTTCGATTAAATGGGTTCTGCCTATGGTTGTGCGCTTTACCAGCCCGGCGCCCTCCAGTACCTTGATATGTTTGGAAATGGCGTTAAGCGACATATCGTAGTGCGTGGCGAGATCGGTAACCCGGCTCGCTCCCTGCTGGCAAACCTGGGTTAACAACGCACGGCGGGTGCTATCGCTAACCGCCTTGAGCAGCCGGGATAATTTCGTATCATCAATTGATTCAACCATATAGTTGAATATATATAGATCTAAATTATTTGTCAACCAAAAGGTTGAATAAAATTCCAATACAGTCAACACAAACTACTGGCTAGCGGCGATCGGCATCCAACTCAAACCGCATTACGCCGAGGTACTCCCAGCTGCAGAGTCCTGCATGCTAGACTAACCGCTAGCCCGATATTTCGTCCCAGGTAGAAAATGCCAAACACGATGCAATCCATGTTTCAACTCGACGGCAAGGTAGCGCTGGTCACCGGCGCCAGTAGGGGTATCGGTGCGTCGATCGCGCGCGGACTGGCCGAATTTGGCGCCAGGGTCGTGCTCTGCGGCCGTCACCAGGAAACGCTCGACAACGTCGCCGGAGAATTTGATGAAAGCGGCCTCGAGGCCACCGGAATCGCCGCCAACATGGGCAACATAGACGATATTCAGGCATTGGTCGAGCGCTCGGTGGGGGTTTACGGCGGTCTCGATATCATTGTCAACAACGCCGCCGCCAATCCGGTTTTCGGTCCGCTGCAAGACACGGAACAGCGCGCCTTCGATAAAATTATCGACGTTAACTTGAAGGGGCCATTCGAACTGTGCAAGCTGGCCTACCCGATTCTGAAAGCGCGCGGTGGCGGTTCGATTATCCATATCGGTTCGATCGGCGGTCACAAGCCCGAGCCCGACATCGGCATTTACAGCGTAAGCAAAGCCGCGATCATCAGTTTGACCAAGGCGATGGCGCAGGATTGGGGTGCCGACAATATCCGCGTCAATGCGATTTGTCCCGGCTTGATCCGAACCCGTTTCAGCGAAGCCCTCTGGCTCGACGACAAGGTAAGCGAACGTTTCGAAACGAATATTCCGCTGGGCAGAATCGGCGAGCCGGAGGATATTGCCGGGTTAGCGGTGTTTCTCGCCTCGAATGCATCGAGTTATTGCAGCGGCGCCTGTTACCTGGTCGACGGCGGCTACTCGATCAACTAATCATCCGGCGGGTAATTAACAAGAGAGCTCGTATGAAACAGATTCTAGGCACCATGACATTCGGCGATCAAGTCGATCAGGACAGCGCGCAAGACTTGATCGAGCAATTTAGCGCCGCCGGCAACCGCGAACTCGACACCGCGCATATCTATTGCGAAGGCAAGACCGAGGAAATGCTGGGTAAGCTTTTTCCCCTGCTATCCGGCAGCGATTTCTATCTCGCCTCCAAGGTCAATCCGTGGAATGATGAGGGCCTTCAGCCGCAACGGGTGAAACGACAATTCGACGAAATTCTGAGCCGCCTCGGCCGCGACCACATCGATTTGTTGTATCTGCATTCGCCCGATCTCGAAACCCCGGTGGCGCAAACGCTGGAAGCCTGCTTCGAACTGTATCAACAGGGTAAATTCAAAGACTTCGGTTTAAGCAACTACGCCGCGTGGCAAGTTGCCGAAGTGGTCGAAACCTGTCGCCGCCACGGCTGGATGCAGCCCCGAGTTTACCAGGGCATGTACAACGCCCTGACGCGCGACGTCGAACGCGAGCTGTTCCCTTGCCTGCGCAACTACGGCATCAGCTTTTACGCTTACAACCCGCTCGCCGGCGGTATGCTGACCGGCAAACATCTGTCACATGACGTCTTACCCGACAGCGGGCGCTTCAGTACGGAGCCCGGCTACCTCGAACGTTACTGGCGCGAGGATTATTTCGACGTATTGCGGGGCCTCGCGAATGCCTGCCGTGAACTCGGCTTGAAACCGGTCGATGTCGCGCTGGGCTGGCTGGTCAATCACTCGCTGCTCGACGCCGAACGGGGCGACGGCATTATCCTCGGCGCCAGCAAAGCCGATCATCTGGCGCAAAACATGGTGGCCTGCGGGCATGCGCCGCTGGATCAGAAAATACTCGACATATTGGACCGCGGATGGGAAGTCATCAAACCGAACTGTTTCAAATACTTCCGCCCCTAAAGCCGGCGCCAACGGGAGCTTCGCGCTAAACCCGAGCGGGGCTTAACGGAGACCGCGGGAACTCCGACGACGATCACCCCGAGTCAGGCGCGCTACCCGGAATTTAATCGGGCAGTAGCGCCAGACTCAAGGTTGGCCAGTAGGTAATGATTAGCACCGAAATCAGCAATACGACGAAAAACGGGATAGTCGCCACATAGAGGGTCATTACCGGTTTTTCGAAACGGTAACTGGCGATAAACAGATTCATTCCGACGGGTGGTGTGAAATAGCCCAACTGCATGTTGGCGAGAAAAATAATACCGAGGTGCACCGGATGAATGCCATAACCGACGGCGATCGGCAATATGATCGGTACGATAATGACAATCGCCGAAAAGATGTCGAGCATCATCCCCAGCGCCAGTAAAAACAGATTCAGCACTATCAAAAACGTCAGCTTTTCATCGATGTGCTGCTGCACGAATTCGAACATGCGCGTCGGGACGTCGGCGTCGATCAGGTAGTTGGTCGACGCCAGCGAAACCCCGACGATGATCAGGATGCCGCCGACCAGCATCATGGCCTCGCGCATGATATTGGGTAATTCGGAGACCTTGATTTCGCGGATGATCAACACTTCGACAATCAGCACGTAGAGGGCGGTTACCGCGGCGGCTTCAGAGACCGCAAAATAACCGCCATAAATACCGCCGAGCACCAGCACCGGCAGCGGGATTTCCCACTTGGCCGCCTTGATAGCGGCTATCGCTGCCGGCCATTCAAAACGCGTGCGTTGGCTTTGAACGCGCGGTTGCAGCATCGAGTAAACCGAAAGCATGACCAGCATCAACAGGCCGGGGAAAATACCGGCGAGGAACAAGTCGGTGATGCCAACGGGTTGATCCAGATCCATTTGCTGAGCGACCACGCCATAGAGGATGAGCGGCAGGGAGGGCGCGAATAACAGCCCGAGGCTGCCGGAACTGGTGATCAGTCCGAGGTTGAAGTTTTCCAGATAGCCGGCCTCTTTCAAGGCCGGATACAGTAATCCGCCGAGCGCGACTATGGTAATTCCGGAGGCGCCGGTAAACGCGGTAAACAGCGCGCAGCTAAAAATAGCGACTATGGCCAGCCCGCCCGGCATCCAACCCAGCAGGCTATTGCTCAGGTTCACCAATCGCGTGGACGCATGGCCCTCGCCCAACAGGTAGCCGGCAAAAGTGAACAGCGGGATGGCGATCATCACCGGCATTTCGGCGAGCCGGTAAATTTCGATGCTGATGACCGACAAGTCCACTTCCTGGCTGTAGAAGCCGATCATCGCGCTGAGTGCGATAACCACGAACAGGGGGGTTCGCAGAATCGCCAGCAACAATAACAGCGGTGCGGCAAAACTCATTTCGCCGCCCTGCGAGCAAGCTTACGATGCCGTATATATCGCTGCGCCCAACTGGCGGACAGGATCAGATAGCGCAGCCCGATCAACGCAAAGCTCAGCGGGATAATCACCTCCAGCATCCAGGCGGGAATGCCGGCAAACGACGGCACGCCGTCCAGATAGTCGAGATGAATCCATTTGAATCCATACCAGGCGATTACCAGACAAGTCCAGGCGCTGACCTGCCCTACGAACGACTGCAGCAAGCGATGCGTGTTGCGTTCGAAAAACCGTGACAGCAGGTCGATGCGGATGTGTTTATTGGCGCGCGTAGCAACGGTAGCGCCGATCAATCCCAGCCAAAGCACCAAGACCCGCAATATCGGGTCGACCCAGACGATTCCGGAATCAAAAAAATTGCGTAGCAGAATCTGTGTGCTGGCGAGCAGAATCATCGCCGTCAACAGGGTGACCAGCAACGCATCCTCGACGCGATGCAGTCTCTCTACCTAGGCTTGCATTACTGGCTGTCGCGGAAGTTTTGCAGGTGGTTCCTGACCTGGCTGACAACATCGCTGGAAACAACCCCGTCAGTAATCATATTATCGATCGATTGATCCGATATTTGTCGCCAACGCTCGGGTTCGCCGGACTTCGGATTGACGAAAGTTATCCCCTGCTTCGCCAGCGCCGCTTTGGCCGCCTGATTATCGTCACGGTTCAGCTTGTCCAGGCGTTTGAAAACCTCGCTCATCTCTTGTCTGACGATCTCCTGGTCGGGCGCCGACAATTGGTTGAAAGCCTTTTGCTGCACCGCCAACACACCGATGATGAAGATTATCGGCAGGTCGGTCATATAGGCGGTACTGGTATGCCACTGAAACGCGATGGCCGATGTCGGATTGACCGCAACCGTTTCTATCAGTCCGGTCTGCAAGCCGGTGAATACATCGGATATCGGCAATGAAATCGGAGAGATGCCGAGCGCTCTGAATACGGTTTGCCCGACCCGATCGCCTTCGGGAACCCAGACTTTGCTGGCGCGAATCGATTCCAGGTCCTGCATCGGTTGCTTGGAAAGTATGCGCGCGAAACCGCCTTCGGATATACCCAGGATGACGAAACCGTTTTTTTCCATCTGCTGCTTTAGTACCGCGTCGATCCTGGCACGCACATAGTCGACTTCCGCGAGCGACTTGAACAACATCGGCAAACCCAATGATTGAATACTGGGATCGATATTGGCTAGCCCGCCGGGCGTAAAGGCGCCGCCGTGCAACTGACCGATTTTGATCTTGCGATGCACGCTCTGATCGTTACCCATGACGCCGCCGGGATAGAATTTCAGTTTAACCCGACCTTCGGTACGCTGCTTTATCGATTTGGCTCCGGCCTTCATTTCTTTCATCCAGGTCGTGCCGGCCGGCGCGAGCGTTGCTATTTTGAGCGTCTTTGCATGGATACCGGTGCTGATAGTAAGCAACACAATAGCCAGGCCTGATGTCTTTACGAATTTGTTCAAGGTGAAATCCTGATATCGATGATTGGAGCCTTTGGTTCGGTAATAGTTTCCTAAAAAAAATCGGCCGATTCCGCCAGCAACCTGTCGGCTTCGAGTTTTGCCAACGAATTGATCAGCGTATAACCGGAATAATCGGCTGCTGCCGCCTTGACCGCAACCAGCAAGCTATCATGCAATTCCTGGTCAAAAACGTTACGCGCGTAATGTTTTGCCATTAACACCTTGACCATCAGATTTTCGCCGCCCGAGATATCGATCGCGCGTTCGAAATGCCGTCGCGCAAGCTCCGGTTTCCCACCTAATGCAGCCGGTCGCAACGACTTGATTACGCCGAGATAAACATGGGCACCGCCGCCATCGTGGGATTCGTCAAGCTCGATACAGCGCTCGAACAATGCTTCGATCTTCGCCAGGTCGGCAACGGCATTCCAGTCAGAAGAGTTGATCTGTACCCAGGAGGCCCAGGCCACGCCGTATGCGTAGAGCGCCGCCAGTCCGGATTTTCCGGTTGCGGCAAGCGCAGGCTTGAAAACGTCGAGCCGGTCTTCGCTGGCCGCGCAGGCGCTTGCATTTTGCAGGCATAGCGCCTTGCGAGCATAGAGCAGTGACTTGCCCGCCAAACGTTGCGCCCGGGACTCTTCCTCGATGAAGGCGCCGGCATAAGAACCATAGAGCCGCGCCCCGGTTAACAGTAAGCCGGTATTTTCAGGGTCGCCCTCGATCAGGCCGTCGATCATCAGCAAATAGGCCGGCGCGCCATCCCGCACCGTGGCTGGATCATCCTGGTTTAGAATTGCCAGTGAAATATTGTCCGCCATGCGCGTGGTCGCGGAACTGATCAAGCTGGCGCAGCCCGTCGACAGGGACAGAATCAGTAAAATCCAGAGAGGCCTTGACATCAAGTTCGTTCCACCTGGGCTTGCGCCCTTATTGTTTTCCATATCGAATTAGCCTTAGCTCTCCATATCGGTAAGCAGCTCCCGGACTTCACCGACAGCGGCTTGGTCCTGCATTCGAGCCAAGCCTTCGATCGCTGATTGCATCAAGCCCTAACATCGATCAACAGCGTTCGCAGCACGCGATCCGGCGGCACTACCCTGTGTTCTTTGACGCTGGGAAAGATGCTCATGTTGTTACTATTCCGCGATGACTGCGCGCCACTGGCGTCGACAAAAATATACCTAAAATTGCGTTCGAAATACAGCGCCGCGATATTAACCTACCCACCTTTATCTCTCACCGATTCGCGTCGCGGGGAGGCGCCAGCCGGCGCGTTGTCGTATTTTCACGAGCCCTGGCCGCGCCGGCAGTATCAACACTCGACGGAGCGCGTCGACCGAATGCAAACCAGGCGGCTAGCGGCATCAGGTCGCCGCGGCAGGAAATCCGTGAGATCGACGATTAGGCATCCGCGACGAAATAATTATCCCAACGGCGATCCAGTAAGCGGATGGCATCTTCGACGGCGACCGCGGCCAGCCGTCCTTCCGATTCTTGCACCAGTCCAAGGACTAGCAACTTGCCCAAGGCATCGTCGATTTCGAAATCGACACGGTAATTCCAGCGTGCTTCAAACCAGCTTTCTATCGCTCGGTCCAACTCCGATTTGCTCAGCCGCTGTTCGGCAGTGAGTAAAAAATAATAGGCCAGAATCGCTTCCTTCGACTCTTCCTCTTCGGCGTCATTGGCGAGCCGGTGAAACACCCCGGCGTTATTGTCCAGATTCTTGAAGTAAAGATTTTGCGTTAAGGCTTGCATGAATCGAAGCTTGCGGTTCTTGAAATTGCTAAACTTCTTCCACAGGTATCCACCCAATGCCACCAACCCAGCCAACAGCACCACGATCCCGGCCTGATTCAGCTGCACAGGCTGGTTGCTGACTCCGAGCCAGTAACCCAACAACGAACCGAGCAGCGCCAGGGAAGCGCCGAGCTTAGTGGTCAACACGATGCCGCCGCTAACCAGCGCCGGAATACCGATTAACAGCTTGTCCATCAGGCGCATCCGCACCCGCGTATTTGGGAATAACATTTCGAGATCCGCCTTGGGCACGTTGCGAAACAGCTTTAGCAGCGTGGCGCCGGCACGGCAGCTGGCGAAATCGTGTTTCGAGTGCTGGTAGCCGTCACGAATCCTGATATATAAGACCACGCGATCGTAGTTGGTGAATTCGACTGTTTTCGTGCCTAGACCAAACCAGGTCGGCAGCTCTTCGCGTCGACTCGATACACCTCTGGCGAACAGGGAAATCTCGGAAAAATCCGCAAACTCGACATGCAAGCGGATCTTGAACAGCGATGACTCCGCCAGCGCCTGTTTCAAATCGGATTCGGTAATGCGCTCATAGTTGGCTTTTTCCAACAATCCATCGAGTAATTTTACAAACGATTGCGAAGCCGGTTGATGCACGATATCCGGACGCCGCGTATCCCTGTCGGGATCGAGATCGGCATAGGCGTTTTTCAGAGCTTCGATCACCTGGTGGAATTCGAAATGGAAAATTTGATCCAGCATATAGCTCAACTGGCGAAAATCATCGGCCAGCGCCGGGAGCCGGTTCTCTTGCAGGCACATCTCGACAATATCGCGCCGGCGAAAGGGTATGAATCTGAGCGGTCTATGGTCGGTGTTCATAGAATATTAATGCCTGTATTGAAAGCCCCGGGAAAGGTTTGCTCTGTATCGTCGCGGTCGCGCAGGAAGTTAGATAACTTCTGCGGTCAGCTGGTTGCCTTGCCCGGGATCGACCGGGGCGGTGATGGTGACGCGGGTACCCTGTTTGGATGATTCGATATCGATCTCAGCGCCCAGCAGTCGCAGCCGCTCTTTGGCGGCGAATAAGCCGAAACCGCCCTCGGTCGCCCGCTTGGCCTGCGAAGTCTCGGCATCGAATCCAACGCCATCGTCCTGCACGGTCAATACTACGCTAGCGGCATTATGCGACCAGTCGATCGAGACCTGTTGCGCCTGCGCATGCTTGGCGATATTAACCAGCAACTCGCGCGCCGTCTGGAACACGACGATATTCATCTCCTCGGCCAGCCGGGTGCTGCGTTCGTCGCCGGTAATACGGACTACCAACCCGGTGCGCTGTTGGTAATGTTCAGCCAGCCATTCTACGGCTGATTCCAGTCCCAGCTCATACAATACCGGCGGGCTGATTTCAAAAATCAGCGAGCGCGTTTCCCGCAGCGAAGCCTCCAGCAAATCGTTTATACTGTCGGCAAGCTGTTCGCTCTGCCCGGATTCGAGCGTCGCGCGCAAATTGGCGAGATGAATTCGCGCCAACACCAGGTTCTGGATGGTGCCGTCGTGCAGCTCCGAAGAAATCCGCCGCCGCTCGCCCTCTTCGGCAGCCGAAATCTTGCCGGCGAGGGAGCGCAGTTCTTCCTGGTAACTGCGCAAACGGTCGGCGGTTTCCACCTCGGCGGTCAGATCGTGGATCGAACTCAGTACCCGCGACCAGTCATCCCGGTCGCTGCTGATCAGCCCGGAATCACGCACCATGGTAAACGCTTCTCCGTTTGCCCTGAGGCTGCCGCAGCGCACGCTCGCGCGCCGGCTCCCGGCGGCGAATTTACCCAAAACCTCGATCATGGCCGCGCGCTGATCCGCATTCATAGGCCCCTCGATATATTCGATCAACTGTTCCCGCGTGCTCGCCTGGTAAACCTTAAGCGCCTCGCGATTCAGATTGGTTAGGCACATAATCCGGTCACGCCGCTCCACCAGTTCAGGATGCCGGTTCAGGTAAGCCGCGACATCTTCGATTCCCTGTGCGCGCAAGTCATCGACCAGGGCTTTACCATTCGACCAGTCGGATTCGAACAACGCGGCAGGCGCCGATTCAAATAATCGACGATAGCGCATTTCACTCATGCGCACCGCTTCTTCCGCGCTAATATCCCGGACCGTCAGCAAGACCTGCGACCAGTCTTCAGGATCTGAGCTATAAACTTCGGCCACGCGTATCACCGGAAATTCTTCACCGTCGATCCGCCAGTTGCTAGAGCGAATCGTCGAGCGGCGCTGGCCGCTGGCAAGATTGGTCAATTCTTCGATTAATGTGAGTCGTTGCGATTCATTCAATTCGCTCGCGGCATAATCGATGAGCTCCTGTTCGCTCTCGGCCCGGTAAGCCCGTACGGCTTCGCGGTTGAGCCTCAAAACCCTCATGGCCTGATCTTGCCGCCGCAGCAATTCGGGGTGTTCGATCAAGTGCTGTCGAATATCTTCCACGCCTTGTCGCCGCAGCGCGTCGACTATTTTCTTGCCCTCGCTCCAGTCGGTTTCGCACAGAACCGCCGGCGCCGACTCGAACAGATTGCGGTAGCGTTGTTCGCTCAGTCGCACCGCCTCGGTCGCACTGTCATCCCTGATCGTAATCAAGACCAGCGTCCAGTCGTCGGGATCGTGACCCTGCAATTCCGAATCGCGAATAATCGGGAATTCCTCGCCATCCTGGCGTCGCGCCCAGGTGTGCACGGTGCTGCGCCACTTGCCGGCCGCAAATGCGGCCAGATCGTCGATTAGCGCGAGTCGTTCTAACGGATTTAGCGCCTGCTCCAGAAAATCCCTTAACGACGCCTTGGATTCCGATTTATGTACCCGCAACGCTTCCTGGTTTACGGTTAAAAGTTCCATAATATCGCCCCGATGCAGCAGTAACTCCGGACGATCGATCAGGTGCAGTCTAATGTCGTCGACGCCCTGCCGACTCAAATCTTCGACCAGAGCCCTGCCCCGCGACCAGTCGGTTTCGGCGAGTACTACCGGGGCCGATTCAAACAGACGCCGGTAGCGCCGCTCACTGGCGCGCAGGGCCTCCTGCACGCGGTGGCGTTCGGTAGCATCGCTACTACTGGAGCCAATTGCCAGGATACCTCCGTCGTCGCCGAATACCGGGAACTTGGTGATGTCTGCATGCCGGACTATGTTATCCGCGGTCCACAGAAACCGCCGCTCCATCGAAATGGTCTCACCCTGCTCCATAACCCGACGCTCGTGTTGCTGCACGATTTCGATATTTTCAGTATTGGGTGGAAAAACATCTTGCGTCGTTTTGCCGTAGATCTGGTCGGCGGATTTACCGAGCCAGGCTTGAAACTGCCGGTTAACGTAGAGGAAGCGCCCCTCCAGATCTTTGAGCGAAATCGCGTCCGGAATATTGTCCAGGAACATTTGGTAAAGTAGCTCGTTTTCCTTGCCGGCTTTACGTTCGCTGATATCGAACACCATGCCGAGGATACGTAGCGCCCGACCCTGGGCATCGCGCTCGCTAACGACACCGCGAGTCTGGAGCCACACATATTGCCCATTCTTCTGTCTGAAGCGGAGCTCGCAATCAAAATATCTGCTGTGGCCCTTGATGCTGCCGGCATAGCACTGTTGCCATTGCGACAAATCGTCGGGATGGATATTGCCTGCGACCCAGTCCCTGTCGATTTCCATTTCATTAGGCGCGTAGCCGATCAATTCGAAAAATTCGTCGCTGAAAGCAAGGTCGTCGGCGGGCAGATCGTATTCCCAGCTGCAACCACCCAGGGAATTGAGAACCAGCTGCTGAAGTTCTTCGGTTTTCATTAACGTTCGAGCACTATCGAAAGCGGGAATCAATAGCAAAATAGCATATCAGCTAATAGAATTTTTTGCAGTTTCTTGGCCGATAGAATAATTAAATCAGCCGAGCAGACAGTCCGAGCAAGCCTTTGAGATTCAGAGTCTATTTATACCGGATCGACGGAAAGACCGGTGCCGATCCATTGGCCGCCTTGCATGATAGTCATGATCGCATCGAGGATTTCGCCGGGACCGTTATCCTTTAACATATAGCCGCTAGCACCGGCATTGATCATACCGCGCACATAAACCGAATTGGCATGCGCCGATACCGCCAGTAGGCGCGCATCCTGCCATTTCCGTTTCGGCTTGCGGGCAATGTCGACCCCCGACGTGGTTCCCAGTGAAACGTCCAGCAAGATTAGATCGGGTCTCTGTTCGAGCGCCGTACTAATGGCAGTTTCGCCGTCGGTCTCAGTGGCAACGACCTGCGCGATGCCGGTATTCTCGACCAATGTGACCAAACCGGCTAGAACTGCGGGCTGATCGTCTACCAGCATTACGGAAAACATATGAGGACGCTCCTTACAACTCGGTTCTCTAACAGACCGGCTGGATCACCCAAGTCCGTCTCGCGGCGCCGAAGTGAGTTCTGATTTGGCAAAACCTCGAAGAATGCGGGTAATTTACACCAATCTCCTGCGGGTCGTCGAGTACAAACTGGTATTCGGCTATGCAACGCATTTTTTATATCGACCCGTTGCTACCCCGGCCACAGGGCTGAAGTCCATCGCATATTTCGATAGTTTCCCGGGTTTTTAGCCGCATTGCCTTATTCTGAGTGTGCCGGCGTTTGTCGCCGCTTTTGAAAATTGATATCGTCAGTGCCCGGCAATAAGGTCAAATCCAGGGTGGGATTTCACTGTCAGACAAACCAAAGCCAGCTGTCAATGGTGACCAGGATAAATGACTGCAGAACAATCAAATGAGAAAAAACCAGGGCGACCAGCGGTTCCGCTCGCGCACCGCACGCTGCACCTGGTGCAAATCACCGACTGTCACATTTTCGAGTCCGAGCAAGGAATTCTGCAGGAACTTAACACCCGTCGCAGTTTCGAGGCGGTGAAAAAGGCCGTATTCGAATCCGGCGATAATACGGATCTGCTGCTGGCAACCGGCGATCTGTCGCAGGACGGATCGGCCGCTTCCTATCGATACCTGGCGCAACAATTCGATGAATTCGAACTACCCGTCTTCTGGTTGCCCGGCAATCACGACGCAGTCGGGGTCATGTTAAAAAACTTCACCGGCATAAATATCGATGCGAGCAAACATATCGTGGCGGGCGCCTGGCAAATTGTAATGCTGGATTCGACTATCCCGGGCGAAGTCCATGGTTGCGTTGCGCCATCCCAACTGGACTTCCTCGAGACCAGCCTGCGCCAGCATCCCGACAAGCATGCCCTGGTCTGCCTGCATCACCAGGCGCTCGATACCGGCAGCGACTGGCTCGACAACAAGGGATTGGACGCGGCGGACCGTCTGCTCGATCGTATCGGGCAACACGGCAATATCAGGGCCGTGTTATGGGGGCATGTACACCAGGATTTCCATCGCAGGATCAACGGTGTCGAATGGATGTCAACGCCATCGACCTGTGTCCAGTTCAAACCGCGCAGCAAGACCTTTGCCATCGGCGATGAAGCTCCCGGTTATCGTCATCTCAGGCTCAATTCCGACGGCAGTATAGAGACCAGGGTGCACCGCATCGATTACCTCGACCTTGCTCTCGACAGATCACCATAGGACTACTCGATCGCGGGAATCGAAAACAGAAAGGTACTACCCTGCCCCAGGCCGTCGGATTCGGCCCAGATTTTGCCCTGATGAAACTCGACGATCCGCTTGGCTAGGGCGAGCCCGATACCGGTCCCTTCAATTTGCGGGTTTAGCCTTTCAAACAGGTTAAATACACGTTCCAGGTATTCGGTTTCGATGCCGATACCATTGTCGCGCACATGGCACAGCACTTGCCCGTCGGAAATCTCGGCGCCGACCTCGATACGGGACTGCCGATGGTTGTCCACAAACTTGATCGCGTTGCCGATTAGATTCTGTAAAACCTCAAATATCCGACCCTCGTCGCCATAGGCGATCGGCATTGTCGCATCGATTTTCACATCCACATCGCATTCCGCGATAGCCCCGGAATACATCGCGACCACGGCGGCGGCCATCTCGGACAGATTGATTTCAACTGGAGGGTTCACCAGGCGCCCAACCCGCGATAGCTCGAGCAGTTCGTCTAACTGCCTGGCCATACGATCGGTGGCGTCGGATATCTGCTTGATATCGGATTCGATGCTGCGATCTTTACCGCCTTCGATATCCCGCTTCAGCAAGCCGATAAAACCCTTGATGGTGACCAGCGGTGCGCGCAAATCGTGCGAAACGGAATAGGTGTAACGTTCGAGCTCGGCATTTTGCTGTTCTAGCTCCTGGTTTTTAACCCGAATTTCATCGAGCAATTGTTGCTGCTTTTCGCGACTGGCATTGAGTTCGGACATGGTGCTGAGGAAGCTGTAGGTGAGGGTGTCGACTACCGTCGGGCTCACATAAATACGCCCTTCCGACAGGGTTTGTACCGCCGCCGCCAGCTCGCTGTTGGCGGCGTCTTTCAGCAAATAACCCCTGGCGCCGGCTTCGAGCATGCCCTTGACGAAGAAGCCGTCGTTGTGACCGGATAAGGCGAGCACCCGCACCTCGGGCGCGGAGCGGGTGATTTCGCGGGTAGCGTCGACGCCGTTTATGCCCGGCATGGCCACATCCATAACTACCACGTCGGGTTGCAATTCGGAAACCAGTTTCACGGTATCGCGGCCGTTCCCGGCTTCGGATATTACTTCGATATTGTCGTCGGACTCGAGAATTCCGCGAAAGCCCGCGCGCAGACTTTCATGATCGTCGGCTATTATGACTCTTATTCCCATGTACCGAGACTATAGCCGAAATCCAATAATATTATTAACCCGGAGATAAAATAGTGGTGCCGGAGTGAAAAATAGATTGTAGCAGCGCATTACGAATGCTGGCTCAGCGGCGCTGCTGCACATCGAACAGCGATTCCAGAATAGGACAGGTATCGGCACTCTTGTCCGAGCCGTCGCAAAATGACGAAATCTGACTCAGGCGCTTTTTTATTTTTTGCAAATCCCGGATCTTCGCGGCAATTTCATCGATGTGATTCTCGGTCAGGGATTTGACATCAGCGCGAGTATGGTTACCGCCGGGGTCGGTCAGTTGGAGCAATTCCTTAATCTGCTCGCTGGAAAAACCCAGATCTTTGGCGCGTTGAATAAAATTGAGACGGTACAGATGCTCGTCGCTGTAGCTGCGATAACCCGACTGCGTGCGCACCGGCATCGGTATCAGCCCAATTGCCTCGTAGTAGCGAATGGTTTCAATATTGCAACCGGTCGCGGATGCCAGTTTGCCTCGAGTCAGCATGATCGTGTCCCAATCTGATGGCAGGCCTCACCCCATTTTTTAAGCATAATAACCGTTTCCAGCGCGATGCTGGCGAGCAGGCCGTTGATGATCGCGAGTATCATAATTCTCAGCACCGGTTTCACTGATTTGAAAAAAGGCGATGGTACCAATCGCCGAGCGCACAGCCGAAAAGACACTAGAAAGTGTTTTTAGCGCTGGCACGGCAGCTGTGACGGCAGCTCCAGAAACCGAGCGCCGGTAGAATCGAAATACTACCAAACATAAATAGTCTACGAAAAACAATCTAGGGAACCTCTGAAGAACCCGTTAAATTCTTATCGCCGACAACCGGGTGATATTTTTTCCTAGGGTTTCTCGGATAAGTTTCTGGTTTTTGGTATTT
>JGI24668J20090_10000089_pt1 | contig 16066 bp, 13 predicted proteins | sample OlaalgELextract1_FD_20090 | JGI IMG/M metagenome (IMG submission 20090)
GGCATCGAACATGCGGCAAGCCTTGTCGACCATCAGCGCGGCCGCCTCGGTTTGCACGTGGGAGCGCGCCAGCGGGAATTGTATGCCCTGGTTCTTGCCGATCGCGGCACCGAAAACTTCGCGCTCACGCGCATAGTTGCTGGCGCGCTCGATAAACCAGCGTGCATCGCCGATACATTCGGCGGCGATCAGGATACGCTCGGCGTTCATGCCATCGAGAATGTATCCGAAGCCCTGACCTTCCTCACCGATCAGGTTTTCCGCCGGCACCCGCAACTGATCGAAATACAACTCGGTGGTGGCATGGTTAAGCATGGTTGCTAGCGGTCTTATGGTTAATCCGTTACCCACCGCGTCTCGCAAATCAACCAACAACACGGACATCCCTTGCGTGGGCTTGTCGACTTCGTCCCGCGGCGTGGTGCGCACCAGCAGTAGCAACAGATCGGAATGTTCGGCGCGCGAGATAAAAACCTTTTGCCCGCTGATCACGTATTCGTCGCCGTCGCGCCGCGCGCGCGTCGTGATGCGCGTGGTATCGGTGCCGCTGCCGGGCTCGGTTACGCCGAAGGCCTGCAAGCGCAATGCCCCCGCAGCAATATCGGGCAGGTATTTCTGTTTTTGCGCCGCACTACCGTGACGCAGCAAGCTAGCCATGATGTACATTTGTGCGTGGCAGGCGGCGCCATTGGCGCCACTGCGCTGGATTTCCTCGAGCACGGCGCAGGCCGCGGCCAGGTCCAGGCCGGCGCCGCCGTATTCCTCCGGAATCAATACCGCAAGATAACCGGCGTCGGTAAGTGCCTGCACAAACTCGCCGGGATAAGCCTTGTCGCGATCCTTGTCACGCCAATACGTATCGGGGTAATCGGCACACAGGCGTGCGACCGCGTCTCTGACTTCCGGTAGTGAACGATTTTCGGGCATGGCGCAATCCAGGAATTGGTTTCGTCATCCCCAGCCGCGGGGATAGCGCTAAGCCGCAATAATATTGTGCTCGGGCCCGTAGGGGAAGCCGGTTATGTTTTCGGCGCCGTCCTCGCCTACTACCAGAATATCGTGTTCGCGGTAACCGCCGGCACCCGGCAGGCCCTGAGGGATGGTCAGCATCGGCTCCATCGACACCACCATGCCCGGCTGCAGCACGGTATCGATGTCTTCGCGCAACTCGAGCCCGGCTTCGCGTCCGTAATAATGCGACAGCAGGCCGAAAGAATGACCGTAACCGAAGGTCCGGTATTGCAACAGGTCAAGCTCCGCAAAATAGCGATTGATTTCCGCGCAAATGCCGGAACAGCTGGCGCCGGGTTTGATCAACGACAATCCCAACTCGTGCGCGCCGACATTGGCTTGCCAGATTTTCAGTGAAGCGGCATCCGGTTCGCCGATAAACAGGGTACGTTCGAGCGCGGTGTAGTAACCGGAAATCATCGGGAAGGTATTAAGACTGAGGATATCGCCAGCCGTCAGCCGGCGCGTGGTGACCGGGTTATGCGCGCCGTCGGTGTTAATACCCGATTGAAACCAAACCCAGGAATCGCGTATTTCGCTGTCGGGATAAGCGCGCGCTATCTCCAGCTCCATCGCGTCGCGGCCGGCCATGGCGACATCGATTTCACGCCGGTCGACGCGGATCGCATCACGAATTGCTTCGCCACCGATGTCGGCGGTGCGAGCGCCGCCCTTGATCAGTTCGATCTCCTCCGCCGATTTGATCATGCGCAAGCCCATAATTTCGCGATTCAGATCGCAGGCCTCGGCGCCGCCGATGAATTCGGCCATCAGTGCGCGCGCCGCGAGCGTCATATGATCGCCCTCGATGCCGATACGCGAGGCTTGCGGGACGATCGAGGCGACCGCACGCCAATAGTTGTTGCGCTGCCAGTCGGTGTAAATCAGATTTTCGCCGTAGCTGCGCCGCCAGGGCTGGCCGAGGTCGATGTTGGCCGATACGGTGACGCAGCGATCGGCGGTGACCACACAGGCGTAGGGACGACCGAAGGAACAATAGAGAAAACCGGAATAGTAGGCAACGTTATGCATCGACGAAAGCAGCAGCGCATCGACGCCGACCTGCGCCATCAAGGCCCGCAGCTTGCCCAGCCGATTGTCATATTCGGCCGCGCTGAAGGGCAGCCTGGCCTTGGCTCCATTCTGTAGTTCGAAAAAATCGGGACGTTGAACTTGAGACATGATAATCACTCCGAAAATACCGAGTGACGAATCACCCGGGTAGAAATCCGGGCGTACAGGATAAAAATTATCCGCTTTACATACAGCGACGCCATCGCTGTCAACGGGCAGCGATTTTAGCGGCGACCCGAATCTCAAGCAAGCTATAATTCAGCCCGCTTACCAACTGCGGGAGACAGCAAAAATGACGACAACAGACTACTCGATCAGGCCCGCCGGCAATAAAGATCGCGCGCAATGGGATCCCCCTGTGGCGGGCTTACCTGGAATTTTATCAATCGAGTCTGACGCAGCAAGTTACCGATCTGCTGTGGCAACGACTGCTCGATCCGGCGCATGAAATCCAGTGCCTACTGGCGGCGGCCCCGGGTGGTAACCTGGTCGGACTGGTTCATTTTTTCCCCCATGCCCATACCTGGTATGCCAACCCGATATGTTATATCAACGACCTGTACGTGTTGCCCGACACCCGCGGTTGCGGCATCGGTAAAATGCTGATCGAAGCCGTCGTCGAAGAGGCCGGGCGCCGGCAATGGGCCGAAGTTTACTGGCAAACCCAGCACCATAATTCAGTGGCGCGCGGACTCTATGACAAACTGACCGGCGGCCCCGACGGCTTCGTCATCTATTCGATCGAAGGGCCACCCCGCTAGGACCCGATAATACGATGTATATTTACCGACCCATCCGCTTTAGGTGAATACCCCGATGTCGTTTACGCACCCTGGCAAGTCGTTTACCGGTTGACTGCGTTAGCCGCATTCTGTTTAAACTTGCTGCAAATTACGAACTAAAACCCGATCTGCGGGAACGGCTGCCGCCCTCCCCGGATCCATTCGAATCGGCGCATATGCATTATTCAGCTTTAAGCCTGGTGAAACAGGCGCTTACCGGCAATCGCGGCTGGACCCGGGCCTGGCGTAATCCGGAGCCCAAAAAGCAGTATGATGTCGTCATCATCGGTGGCGGCGGACACGGCCTCGCGACGGCCTATTATCTGGCCAAGCTGCACGGTATCAGCAACGTGGCGGTGCTTGAAAAGGGCTACGTCGGCGGCGGCAACACCGGCCGCAACACCACCATCGTGCGCTCGAACTACATGCTTAATCCGAATTCACAATTCTACGAGCACTCGATGAAACTGTGGGAAGGACTAAGCCAGGATCTGAACTACAACGTCATGTTCAGCCAACGCGGCGTGCTCAATTTGATTCACAACGATGCCCAGCGCGACGCCTTCGCGCGACGCGGTAACGCGATGCGCCTGAACGGCGTCGATGCCGTCATGCACGACCTCGACGGGGTCAAAAAACTGATGCCGCACCTGGATTTTTCGAACAACACGCGCTTCCCGGTACAGGGCGGGCTGGCACAGCCGCGCGGCGGCACCGCGCGCCACGACGCGGTCGCCTGGGGTTACGCCCGCGGCGCCGACCGCCTCGGAGTCGATATCATCCAGAAATGCGAAGTCACCGCCATCAAACGCAGCGGTGACAAGCTGCTCGGCGTCGAGACTTCGCGCGGTTTCATCGGCGCCGGTCAGGTCGGCGTGGCCGTTGCGGGCAACTCGAGCCGCGTATTCGACATGGTCGGTATGAAACTGCCAATCGAATCGCATGTACTGCAGGCCTTTGTAACCGAGGGCATTAAACCGCTGGTGGATACGGTTTGCACTTTCGGCGCGGGTCATTTTTACATCAGCCAGTCGGATAAGGGCGGCCTGGTTTTCGGCGGCGATATCGACGGCTGGAATACCTACGCCCAACGCGGCAACCTGCCCACTTTCAACCACGTCGTCGCCGGCGGCGTTACCATGATGCCCTGCCTGGCGCGGCTGCGCGTTCTGCGCCAATGGGGCGGTGTGATGGATATGTCGATGGATGGCACCCCGATTATCGGCAAGACGCCGATCGACAACCTCTATATAAACGGCGGCTGGTGTTATGGCGGGTTCAAGGCGACGCCGGCATCGGGCTGGGTCTTCGCCCACACCATCGCCAAGGACAAACCGCACCGACTGAATGCCGAGTTTACCCTGGAGCGCTTCCGCGAAGGCAAACTGATCGATGAAAAAGGCGTTGGCGCCTCGCCAAAAGCGCACTAGGAACATGAAATGTTGAGAATTAACTGCCCCTGGTGCGGCCTGCGTAACGAAGACGAATTTTCCTACGGCGGCGACGCCAGTGTCGAGCGACCGGCCGACGATGCCTCGCAGGACGATTGGTACCACTATGTCTACACCCGCGCCAACCCGGCCGGCCGGCAGCGCGAGTACTGGCATCATGTAAACGGTTGCCGCGCCTGGATCCTGGTCGAACGCGATACCCTCAGCCATGAAATTTTCAGCAGCGCGCCGGCCTCGCCCAACCTGCCCGTCGGCGATAGCGGGGACTGACCGATATGGCGCAACAGTTCCGTACCACCAACGGCGGTCACATCGATCGTGGCCGCATGATCAGCTTCACCTTCGACGGTAAATCCTACCAGGGCTATGAAGGCGATACGCTCGCTTCGGCGCTGCTCGCCAACGGCGTGCACTTGCTGGGTCGCAGTTTCAAGTATCATCGGCCGCGCGGGATTCAGACCGCCGGTTCCGAAGAACCGAACGCGCTCGTCGAATTGCGCAGCGGAGCGCGCAGGGAACCCAATACGCGCGCCACCACGATCGAACTGTTCGACGGACTGGTCGCCAACAGCCAGAACCGCTGGCCCTCGCTAAGCTTCGATGTGATGGCGGTCAATAACCTGTTATCGCCATTACTTTCGGCGGGTTTTTACTACAAGACCTTTATGTGGCCGGCCTCGTTCTGGACCCATGTCTACGAGCACGTCATCCGCCGGGCCGCCGGGCTCGGCAAGGCGCCCACCGAGGCCGATCCGGATCACTACGACCAATGCCATGCCCACTGCGACGTCCTGGTTGTCGGTGCCGGACCCGCCGGGTTGTGCGCGGCGCTTGCCGCCGCCCGATCCGGGGCCCGCGTCGTGCTGGTCGATGAGCATCCGTCGCTGGGCGGATCGCTCAATAGCGAAAACTTCGGCATCGAAGGCACGTCGGGTCATGAATGGGCTGCAACGATCGCCGCCGAACTCGCACAAATGGACAATGTGCAAATTTTCAAACGCAGCACGGTTTTCGGATACTACGATCACAACGTGATCGGCGCGGTGGAAAAAGTCAGCGATCACCTGCCGGTGCCGCCGACAGGCCATCCGCGCCAACGCATGTGGCTGTTCTACCCGCAGCGGGTCGTGCTCGCAACCGGCGCCACCGAGCGACCGCTGGTGTTCGGCAACAATGACAAACCCGGCGTCATGCTGGCCTCGGCGGCGCGCAGCTATGCCAATGCCTATGGCGTTATACCGGGCAAACGGGTCATCGTCGCGACCAACAATAACGACGCTTACCGCAGCGCGATTGATTTACACCGCGCCGGGGTATTCGTCAGCGCGGTGGTCGATTCGCGAGCGCAGCCGCAAGCCCCGCTTGCAGACAACCTGAGGAAGTTGTCGATCCGGCTGATGACCGGCAGCACCGTCGGCGCTGCCGAAGGGGGACAGCGGGTTAAACGTGCGTTAATCGTCAGCACGCTGGGCGATACTCTCGATCCCGAAGCGATCGACTGCGATTTGATCGCCTGCTCCGGCGGCTGGAATCCCAACCTGCATCTACACAGCCAATCGGGCGCCAAACCGGTATACGACGAATCGATTCTCTCCTTCGTACCCGGCGAGTCGCGTCAGGCGGAGACTTCCGCGGGTGCGGCCGCCGGTAGTTTCGCGCTGCAGGACTGCCTCGAGCAGGGTCATGCCGCCGGTTACGAGGCCGCCAAACTGGCCGGCTTCAAAGCCGACAAAGGCAAAGCCCCGAAGGCTGACGATGAAGGCCTGTACGCGCTCGAAGCTTTGTGGATTTCACCGACGCCTTATAACAAGCCTTACAAGCAGTTCGTCGATCAGCAAAACGACGTCAAGGCCAGCGATGTCGAACTCGCATCGCAGGAAGGCTACGATTCGGTCGAATTATTGAAACGTTATACCACCCAGGGAATGGCCACCGATCAGGGCAAGACCAGTAACGTCAACGCGCTCGCAATCCTGGCCTGTCAACGCGGCGAACCGATCCCGGAAGTCGGGATTACGACTTTTCGCCCACCCTATGTGCCGGTGGCGATGGGCGTGTTTGCCGGACATACCGTGGGACAGGACTTCATGCCGCTGCGGCGCACCGCAATCCACGACTGGAATGAAAAACAGGGCGCGGTGTTCGTCGAGGCCGGGCTGTGGCTGCGCGCGCGCTACTACCCGCAAAAGCCAGGTGACACGATAAACGACTGCTATATCAGGGAGACCGAGGCGACGCGCGGCAATGTCGCACTGGTCGACGTCAGCAGCCTCGGTAAGATCGATATCCAGGGTCCGGACGCACCCGAATTCCTCAACCGCCTGTACATCAACAATTGGTTGAAATTGCCGATCGGCAGGGCGCGCTACGGCGTCATGCTGCGTGAAGACGGTATGGTTTATGACGACGGCACGACTTCGCGCCTTGCCGAAAATCACTTCTTCATGACGACCACCACCGCCAATGCGGCCGGCGTGCTGGCGCATATGGAGCAATACCATCAGACCGAGTGGCCCGAGCTGGACGTCGTGTTTTGCTCGGTGACCGAGCACTGGACCGGCATCGCGGTGGCGGGACCCAATAGCCGCAAACTGCTGGAGAAGGTGATCGATATCGATCTCGCCAACGACGCCTTCCCCTTCATGGCGGTGGGCGAGTGCCGGCTGAACGACATCCCGGCGCGCCTGTTCCGGATATCATTTTCCGGAGAGCTGGCTTACGAAGTCAACGTGCCGGCCGACTACGGCGAACAGGCCTGGCTGGAGTTGCTCGAAGCAGGTAAGGAAATGGGAGTCGGCGTCTACGGTACCGAAGCGCTGGGTACGATGCGGATCGAAAAGGGTCATGTCGCCGGCTCCGAGCTCGATGGCCGCACCACCGCCCAAGACCTGGGCCTCGAGGGCATGGCCAACCGCGAAAAACATTTCATCGGCAAACATAACTCCGCGCGTCCGGCGCTGGTCGCCGAAGGGCGCCTGCAAGTGGTTGGCTTGAAATCCCTCGAGCCCAACAGAAACCTGCGCATCGGCGCCCAGCTGGTCGATGCGAAAACGCGGCTGGACAGCGTCAGCCAGTCGCAGGGACACGTTACCGCGACGACTTACAGCCCGCAGCTGGAATGTGGAATAGCGCTGGGATTATTGCGCGACGGCAGTTCCCGTCATGGCGAAAAGCTCGAAGCGGTGTTCCCGCTCGATGACGAAAGGCTTAATGTCGAAGTATGTCATCCCGTTTTCATCGATCCCGCAGGAGAACTCGTCCGTGCCTGATCAAGCCTCTTTGCCGCAACGGGTTTCGCCGCTATTACCGCGCCGCGGCGAACATATCGTCGATTACGAAAACCTGCGCCTCGTCGAGCGCAAAGCGCTCTCCGCGATCCAGGTATTGAGCTTCAAAGGCCGGCATGAAGCGGTTGCCGACGCGATCGGCAAGGCGCTTGCCATCGAGTGCCCGACCCAACCGGGAATCAGCAATTCCGACGACCATACCCAGGTTAGCTGGAATGGTCCTAACAGCTGGATGATCGTGGGTAGCGACGCCGACGCCGGGCGCGCACCCGGCGAGTTACTGCAGAGCCTACAAGCCGCGGTCGGCGAACTCGGCGCGGTCGTGGATCAAAGTCACGGCCGCTGCTGCCTGCGCCTCGGCGGCTCGCGTGCGCGCCAGGTAATGGCCAAGAACACCGCGATCGACCTGCATCCGAGTGCCTTCGGGCCGGGGCGTTGCGCGCTGACCTCGGTGGCGCATATGAACGCCACCATCGTCCAGGTGGACGCCGTGCCGACCTATGATTTGTTCGTCGCCCGCAGCATGGCGCGTTCCTTCGCGCACGCTATCGAGCAGTCCTGCGCCGAATTCGCCGCCGGCTAATTCGGCGCTAGCGCAGCGCCATCAGGTTGGCGATCAGGGCCAGCTTCTTGCGCTCGACCTCTTCCTGGATCTTGTGGGCGAGATCGGCCTCGGGCCCGCAACAGATAACCGCAGCCTCTTTATGACTATCGGTTGTTTCCTCGACGGTTTGCACCAGCGATTTACCGATAATCTTTAAAATCTCGGCTTTTTCCTGATCCGATAAATCGTAACTGCCCAGTGCTTCGTCTATTTTATGAACTGCTTTTTGAGCTGTTTTTGATAACGCCATAGCGACTCCTTAATTGCGATAAACCTGATCCAGGCTTTGTTCAAGATCGTCGATCAATTCTTCACAGTTTTCGATCCCCATCGAGATTCGCAGCAGATTCGGGGGTACCGCGCTGTGCGGGCCTTCGATCGAGGCGCGATGCTCGATCAGGCTCTCGACCCCGCCCAGCGAGGTTGCGCGTACCAACAACCGCGTATTACCGGCAATTTGCCGCGCGGTCGACGCGTCGCCACGAACCAGTAATGATAACATGCCGCCGAAACCATTGGTCATTTGCCGCCGCGCGATTTCGTGGCCGGGGTGAGTCTCGAGGCCGGGATATAATACTTGCTCCAGGCGCGGATCGTTTTCAAAATGGCGCGCAAAACGCAGCGCATTTTGCGAAGCCTTCTCGAAACGCAAAAACAGGGTGCGCATGCCGCGCAACAGCAGCCAGGCTTCGAAGGGCCCGAGAACGCCGCCGGTCAGCGTGCGCACCAACTTGATATCTTCCCAACGCTCGTCCTGCCGCGCGCTTACCAGAATGCCGCCGACGACGTCGCTATGACCATTCAGATATTTGGTCGCCGAGTGGAATACGATGTCGGCACCGTGGGCCAGCGCCCGCGTCGTGACCGGGGAGGATACCGTCGCATCCACCACCAGGGTGGCGCCGGCCTGATGGGCAATATCGGCGGCGGCGGCGATATCGATGATATCCCAGGTGGGATTAACCGGAGATTCGATCCACACCAGCGATGTCTTGCCGGGTTGAATCGCCTGGCGCAACGCGTCGAGATCGTTGGCGGGGAACAGGGTCAAGCCGATCGAGCGCCGCTCCGAGATCCGCCGCAGCCAGTCCTGTGACCCGTGATACATGATGCGTGGCGCCACTACGTGTTCACCGGAATTCACGGTTTCGAGCACGGCGCAGATCGCAGCCATGCCGGAAGCGAAACACTTCGCTTCGACGCCGCCGTCAATGTCGGCGCAAACCTTTTCCAATTGTTGCCAGGAAGGATTGCCGGAACGGCTGTAGCTATAGGGGCCGACCGTTTCGTAATCGGCGCGCCTGGCATAGGTAGTCGACATCTGCAGCGGCGGGCTAATGCCGCCGGTCACTTCGTCGATGTAATGACAAGCCTGGGCCAGGCGGGTTTGCATCGAGGTTTCTCTTTTATCGGTCATTGGGTTTTTCGTTTACAGGGATCTGAAAAATTCGTCACAAAGTGATTTATATTAACACCTGTCATACCGTATTCTTGCACATGTTTCATTAACAGCGACGAGATTCATTACATGGCCGCCAACCCTTATTCAGTCGACAGCGAAAATCGTAAGATCGATCCTTCGCGCAATCCGGCCGCCGCGCTGAAACCGGATGGCACCCCCGACGACAACGATCGGGTGGAAATCGGCCCGACCGCACTCGCCTTCGAGGAATGGGCGGCGCTAGGGCTGGAAGCGCCGCATCTGGCCAGCATGCGCGAATTCCGTTTGCAGCGGCTGGTGCAGGAACTGCAACGCAAGGATTACGGCGGTATCGTATTATTCGACCCGCTCAACATCCGATACGCCACCGATTCCACCAATATGCAGCTGTGGATCACGCACAACCCGGCGCGCGCCTGTTTTGTCTCGGCCGGCGGTTATATCGTATTGTTCGATTTTCACAGCTGCGATCATCTATCCGACCACCTGCCGCTGGTCAAGGAGATGCGCGGCGGCGCATCATTCTTTTACTTCGAGTCGGGCGAGCGCGGCGGGGAGCACGCGACGAAATTCGCCGAACAAATCGATGAACTGATGCGCGACCACGCCGGCGACAATCGTCGCCTGGCGGTGGACAAGATCGAAATCGCCGGATTACGCGCACTCGAAAGAACCGGCTTACAAGTGTTCGAAGGCCAGGCCGTCACCGAAATCGCGCGCGTGATCAAGGGTCCGGATGAGATCAAGGCGATGCGCTGCGCGATAGCGGCCTGCGAAGCCGCGATGCACGAGATGCAGGATTCGATCGCGGCCGGCAAGAGCGAAAACGAAATCTGGTCGGTACTGCATGCCGGCAATATCAAACGCGGCGGCGAATGGCTGGAAACACGTATATTTTCGTCGGGACCACGCACCAATCCCTGGTTCCAAGAGTCCGGTCCGAGAATTATCGGCGACGGAGAGTTACTGGCGCTCGATACCGACATGATCGGGAACTACGGCATGTGTTGCGATATTTCGCGCACCTGGCTGTGCGGCGACGTCGAGCCGAGCCCCGAGCAAAAACGGCTATACCGCATTGCCCATGAGCACATCATGACCAACATGGCCTTGCTCAAACCCGGGGTTCGTTTCAGCGAAATCACCGCCAAGGCCCATCGCCTGCCCGATCTGTGCATCCCCAACCGCTACGGCGTAGTCATGCACGGGGTCGGCCTGTGCGACGAGTATCCGGCGATTCGTTATCGCGAGGATTACGAAGCCTACGGCTACGATGGCGTATTCGAGCCCGGCATGGTCATTTGCGTCGAGGTTTACCTCGGCGAGAAAGGCGGCCGCGAAGGCGTCAAACTCGAAGACCAGGTATTGATCACCGAGGACGGTTACGAAAACCTGATCAAATATCCCTTCGAAGAAAAACTGTTGTAAACGGCTTCGGAGGGGACAGATCTAGAGATCCGTCCCCAGGCGTTCGAATTAACTGGATGCACTCGGCAAATGAATCTTATATGATCGATTGGGCATAATCGATAACAATGATTTCACGTCCCGGGGGCTCCAGTATGGCCAGCAGCGCCAATATACGCGGTTTATCCGACATCCTGACTTATTTCCGTCGCAACGAGACTCCGATATTTTTCGTATCCCCGACCGCTTTCAACCTGCTGGGTCTGGAGAAGTTCGTCAATCGATTCTTTCATATCAATTATTTCGATTCTTTCGATGGCAACCACCCGCGGGTGTTCGTACCCACCGAAAAGAGCCATGCCGAATTCGAATCGATGGAAGACGTATGCAATTACATGTTGATGCACAAGGAGGTCATCGACCGCATCAAGAAGGCCGGCAAGGGTCCGGCGCGCCTGCTGTTTGTAATGCTCGACGAAAAGACCGAACAAATCTGCGATGAACTGGGCGTTAAAATCGCCCTGCCGCCGGTGGAAATGCGTAAGCGTCTCGATTCCAAGATCGAACTGACGCGCCTCGCCAGCGAAGCCGGCATCGACAGCGCACCCAATGTGCTGGTAAAGCAAGCCAACAGTTTTAGCGAGCTGATGGCCGCGGCGGACAAAGCGCGGCTGGGCAAGGATCTGGTGGTGCAAACGCCTTACGGGGATTCGGGACGCACTACGTTTTTCATCAAATCGGAGGCCGACTACAACAAGTACGCCGAGGACATGAAGGACGAACAACTCAAGATCATGAAACGCATCAATCACATGCCCGGCACCATGGAAGTCTGCGTTACCCGGCACGGCAGCTTGTCGGGTCCGATTCAAACCGATATTACCGGCTTCGAGGAAATTACCCCTTACAAAGGCGGCTGGTGCGGTAACGACGTCTGGCCAAAAATTTTCAATGCCAAAATTCGACGCGAACTGCGCCACATGGCGTCGGCGCTCGGAGACAGACTTTTCAAGGAGGGTTACAAAGGCGTGTTTTGCATGGATTTCCTGCTCGACACGGACGACGGTACGCCTTATCTCGGCGAGGTCAATCCGCGAATCAGCGGCGCCAGCCCTTTAACCAATTTGATTACCGCCCACTACGGCGGAGTGCCCTTGTTCCTGTTTCACCTGCTGGAGTATCTCGATGTCGATTACGAAATCAACCTGCGCAAGGTGCAAAATCGATGGAATGAATACGATTTCTGGAGTCAGTTGGTGCTAAAACAAACCGAGGATCGGGTGAAACGGTTGACCCACGCCCCGCGCAGCGGTGTCTGGAGCATGGACAAGTATGGCGGCATTAACTTCGATCGACTCGATCTGGACTGGACCAACGTTATCGATAACGACGAAGCCTATTACCTGCGGGTTTATCGCGAAGGCGACTACACCTACAAAGGCGCCGACCTGGGCATTATCGTTTCGCGCGGGCGCATGCAAACCGAGCAACGCGAACTGCGCGAACGCGCCAAACTCTGGACTGCGGCCATCAATGCCGAGTTTCATGGTGAGGAACCTGGCGCGATTCCGGACATCTACCAGGACCCTTATCGCTCTAAATTGTTCTAGCTCGCAATTCCCGCCGTTTTACCTCACGCGGGCGGGGCGCGCCTCTGTTACGGCGCCCGCAGAGGTAATAGCTGAGAGAAGGGCGCTAGCCCGAATATTTCACAAAGGCGGCACAAACTCTTGAGAAACAAATTGAATTTCAATAACTTGAACGGCTTTTTCAAGAATGTTAACGGGTACAGTTTGTTCCCGAACGAAATATCCGGGCTAGGCGGTTTGCTCGAGTGTGCCGCCGGAAGGAGTAACAATCGAATTGTCCCAAGCCAACAGTTTCTCGATTTCCTGCGCTATTCGTAACACTTCGTAGTCGCTGCCGACCGGACCCAGGATCTGCAGCGACAGCGGCAAACCCTCATCGCCCAACCCCATGGGAATCGTGCAGGCCGGCATGCCGGTCAGATTGGCGTCATACAGGAAACTGGCCCAGTCCAGCCATGGCAGCTGAATATGGGTATCGTCGATCTTGTGCGGATGTATCGTGCCGTGCGGAAAGGCTTCGCAGCCCAGCGTTGGAGTGATCAGAATGCGCGCATCGTGGCGCGCGAACATTTGATCGTAATGTTCACGGATAACCTGGCGCTGGTGCTGCGCCTGCTCGAAATCATCCGCACTGAACTGCTCGCCGAAATCGATAAATCCTTTCGCGACCTCACCGAGATAATCGATATTATAGGCGCTGCCGCGGGCGTTTTCGGCCGCGTCGTAGCAGGCGGTAATCGCCCAGGTCTCGACCGACGAAGTCAAGCCCGGATTATCCTCGATTAATTGAAAACCCGCCTGTCGCATTCTTTCCAATGCACTGCGAAATGCCGCGCGCACATCGCTATTGACCGGTGCAAAGCCAAGATCTTCGGAGAATATAATGCCGTGTTTGTTTAAGCGCGGATTGGTATTTCCCTGGAAATTTTCTCCGATGATATCGAAAAACAGGCGCGCGTCGGCGACGCTTCGAGTCATCGGCCCATAACTTACGATCGATTGCCAGGAGGGGAAACAGGGCTCGCGGGGAACCGCTCCGAAGCTGGGCTTGAAACCGACTATGCCGCAGAACCCGGCGGGTATGCGAATCGATCCTCCGCCATCCCCACCCAGTGAAAATGCGCCAATTCCGGACGCAACCGCGACCGCGGCGCCACCGGATGATCCACCGCAGGTGCGCTCGGGATTCCAGGGGTTCGAGGTCAAGCCATACATTTCCGAGTGGGTCACGCCGGTAAGACTGAACTCGGGGCAAGTGGTTTTGGCAAAAATGACAGCGCCCTGCTGTTCCAGTAGCTCGATCGCGCGACAGGTTTCGATCGGGATAAAATCGCTCAACAGTTGTGACCCGTTAGCGCAGGGGTAACCCGCCAGAAACTGAGAATCCTTGATCGTAATGGGCAGACCGCATAAGCGGCCGCCATTGCCGGCGGCAAGCTTTCGATCCGCCTCTTCCGCCGCCTGCCGGGCGCGACCATAGAGTTTCAGAGCGATTGGATTGAGTATTGGTCCGAGTTCTTCGGCGCGTGCAATGGTTTGCTCGAGTAGCTCGGCAGCGCTAATTTGACCGGAGTCGAGAGCGGCCAATTGTAGGGAGGCGGTCAGCGATATTTCTTGCATACGATGGCCGGATTAGTAAAGGGCCGGGAACTGTCCCGGCCCTGTCAGGATTGAAACCAAGGACCGTAGCTTAGACAGCAGCGTAATCGTCTGCAAGCGTTTCCTCCGGCACTACAATTTCAACCGGTAATTCAGCTGCAACCGGAGTTTCGACTTCGGTCGAGTACCAGGCTTTGGCGCGCCGGGCTACCTCGTCCTGGGAAACATTTTCGATCTTGCTGGCGATCGACCAAAGATGGCCGTTACCGTCAATCACTGTTCCGCTGCGGTCACCCCAATAGGCGTCGAATAACTCGGTTCGAACCACCGCGCCGGCTTCGAGCGCACGCTCCCAGCTGGTATCGACGTTATCGACATAGAGATGGACTTGGCTAACGCTGGCGCCTAGGCTCGCCGGAGACAGAATCCCCAATTCAGGGGCTTCGCGATTTAACGCTATAATACTGTTACCGATTTTAATAGTGGCGTGAACCGCCACTGCTTCATCGGCGCCGGCCTGCCGGCTCAACAGCTCCGCGCCGAAAGCGGCCTGATAAAATGCGACGGCGCTGTCGATATCGAAAACGGTCAGGCAAGGGGTCGCGGTGCGGTAACCGCGTGGAATCGGGGATACTTTCTTACTCACAATATGCTCCATAGTGTGGCTGGGTTAATAGATGAACACAGTTTGTCAATTTCAAGAATGCAGTCAGGATCATTTGATATGAATGACATCATGAACCATAATGTAGTCAACTAATCAATCAATGTCAACATCATGAGTCAAGATGTAGAATTGGGTATAACCGGATCGGTCACTCAAGCCGATCTGGCGCCGTTACGCGACGGCGCCAGGCTGGGAGAATTTGCCGTGGTTTACCGCGTCGCAAGAATGCATCAGGGCGGTGGTTATGGTGATTCGGACAAACATCCACTGGCCTGGGCGGTTGCGGTGTATGTCGACAACCAACTGTGCCGCGTTTACAACGCACGCAGTGCCGGTCGGGAATGGAACAGCATCGACAAACTCGCCGCCTGGTTACGCGAGCAGGGATTCTGGTACTGGTGGACCCGCAACGATCTGGAACCGATTGGCAACGCGATTGCCGAAGAGGAGGAAATCAGTGAAACCCCGGTACCGGCCTTCGTCGATCCGCCGTTTTCGCCGTTCTGATGGCTTTGCCCTCGCATATGGATTTCACTTTTCGCGCTTTCACGGAAGAGACGCCCGGACTGACCTGGCAACAACAGTTCAAATCGTTGTGGCCGGCTTATAAACGCTGGTTCCTGCGTTTCGGCGAAGCGGACCGGCCGACTTATCACGAGTCCGTACAGGCGCTCCGGCGTCACATGCCCGAGTTCGAACCAATTTACGAAGCCATGGTCGATCTGGCCGGAGGCGGCGATCACGCCGCGCGTTTCCTGGCGCAGTATTGCCCGCCGCCATTGTTTCGCGGCTGTTCGCAGGCGATCTACGACGCCGAGGAATCGGTGCTGGTGCGCAGTTACGATTATTCACCTTACGTATTCGATGGCTTGCTGATGCGCACCAGGTTCGGCGGGCGTCAGGTGATCGCCATGCTCGACTGCATGTCGGGCGTATTGGACGGCATCAACGATGACGGGTTGGCGGTGTCGATGTCTTTCGGTGGGCGCGAGGAGTTCGGTCGGGGTTTCGGGGTATCTATACTATTGCGCTATCTGCTCGAGTTCGCCGGCGACGTCGGCCAGGCCTGCGAGTTGCTGCGGCGAGTCCCGGTTCAGGGCGCCTACAACATCATGCTACTCGATCGCGAAGCCCGGCACGAGACGGGTGAAATC
>JGI24668J20090_10000110_pt1 | contig 14350 bp, 9 predicted proteins | sample OlaalgELextract1_FD_20090 | JGI IMG/M metagenome (IMG submission 20090)
AGACACTGGACATTCGCACTGCCAGACTCAGACACGCTACCACATTCAGACATTAAGACATTCGAACGTTAATTACAATGGCCCAAGTAGAACGCTGATATTCTACCAATATTGGTACGATATATTCCCAATGTGAAATATCTGAGTAATATTGGCCAATATTCGCCAATGTAAAAATTATATTGTGCCAATATCGTGTAATAAATGTCGGACCAATATCCATATCCTTGGCGTTACGATATTGTACCATTATTCTACCAATGTGTTACCAATACGGTTTGAACTAAGCGCTAAATCGTTGAAAATTATTATTATTTGTCGCTTAAGTGATGCAGATTAGGCTACTGAATTCTGGTGTAGTGCACATAAAGTCAGCGTTTGTGTTTCGGCGGTTAACGCCATGTGAATTGTTCGTATCCAAAGTGAGAAAGTAATACTTTGAATTTCTTTGCATGATCGGGGCCTACACCCAAATGTTAGCTAAACAGTTTGTTACATAATAGACCAGAGATTATATAGGCCATAGTAATAGACACGACTGTAGGCCTCTATTGAAAAGAAGCGCCATAGAAAGAGCTGTATAGAGTTACGAGTTAATTTTAACATAACGATCGGAATTGTTTGTTCACTCATAACCATATGAAGGCCACGATTTAAACTTGACTGTTATCGCAGAAATACGGGAACAGTGAATAGAAGTGATGATATGGATACAAACTGCCATTTATCTATCTATCTATGTATCTATCTATCTATCTATCTATTTTTCCAATTCCAATTCAGTTGCTTAAAGTTACACAAATGATGCATCAGTTTTAAAAAGGCACGGTTTCAGACCAGCGCCTACAATTGCCCATGATAACAATTAGATACAAATACTAGGTATAGTACAAATCAACATTTCAACACTATTCAGTAAATTTCAGTATGCAGTAAAATTCACATCACTCGTTTGTTTAGTTAACCTTTTGCTTTTGCCATTTCGGATGCACAGGCCCTGCCTGCGTCCCAATGTTCGTTGTTCTGTGTCCGCCTTTTCTTGGGCTATTTTGCGCGAGTAACTGGCACTTTTAGACTGTAGTTAGCAGTTACTGTTTATGCAGTTTATGTTGTTTTGCGGTTTTTAGACGAAGTTAGTATCAACGTAAGCCTGTGAAACTATGTAGGAAGATGGTTCGAATGTTTAATTACATACGGTGGTATAGAACAACCGTGTTGTGGCGCCATAATTCGCGCGTCGCCGACTCGCCGAAATAGGCTTCCGGTAGAGCGCGAAAATAAGTGGACGTCCATGGGGAGAATATTATTAGCTGTGAAAACGATAACGTACTTGGGTATTTGTTTCCGTAATTTAATTGCCTGTGATAAGCTTATGCTGCGAGCTGCATTTGGTTTAGGCAGTGGCTAGAGTGCGGGCACGAAATACCATGATTGGCGTCGGTATACGACGTGTCTCTGCACACTGCTAGCCGTGTGTATAGCCAAATGATGTAATGAATGCACACGGCTGGACGCTAGTGTCTAAGAAACTGATTGCAGACACGGCCAGCAGTGGGTCTAAAGCTGGGGTTAGACATGCGGTCGCCATGTAGGCCTATACGTGCTTCGGCGACTAATTCTTGGGCACACGGTGACCGCAATGTCTAACCCCAGCTTTGCATGCACGACGACCGTGTCTGCGCCCACTTCCTTACACCGCCGTGAATCATAGTATTCTGAGGCTTCCTGTATCGGTTAGGGTCAGTAGTAGGGCGTTAGAACCAGTTTTGTTTGATTGACACAAAAGTCCCAGGTCCAATTGCTTTACGCCCTCCAAAACCCCCGCCCTCCACTGCCATCTGAGTGCATTAAACTTCTCGGTTGACCACTTTCCGCCGGTGTGCGCTCTTTCAGTTGCAAAATTTTGGCGGGATTGTTGGCACCATCTGTTGACGCCGAGTGGTGTGCGCACACGGCAAGCTGTGTGCTCACCATGGGTAGCCGTGTGCGAGTACATCATTTGGCTATACGTGTGGCTAGCCGTGTGTATAGCATCGTTTGTTGGGATAATGAAGTGTAAGCAGGCGCGACTGCCGTGGGCCCAAAGCTGGGGTTAGACATGCGGTCGGCGTGTGTGCCCTTTGGCTGGGCACACGGCTACTGCATGTCTAACCCTACCTTTTGACCCAAGGCTGGCCGTACTCACTTCCCTAAACACTAGCGAAGACTGTCGGAACTCTTAGCAGCCAGGATTGTAGCTGCCTGCACTTTCAGCACAAATTTTAGGAGGCGTGTGTCCACACTCTAACCACTACATTTGTTTTATTGATTGTTTGATTGATGGACTATAGGAAGGAATGTACCGGGCGAGTGCCTGTGTGTACCGGATGCAGTCGAATTTTTTGTATCTGTGCGACGCGCATGTAGAGCGGGATATTGTATAGAGTGATGTACCTCCAGTGTTGGCCAAGCCCGATGCAGAGTATTGGGACCCAGTGGAGTCCAGAGGTGAAGCCCAGTAGCGGGTCTGTCCCTCCAGAAGCTGAAATCATTTTGGAGGAATATTACATGTGAACCTTCAACCTTGCTAAGAAAACAGTATACACGTACAACATTAAAGAGCGTGTTGGATACGTACGGGGCCTGTGTGTGTGCCATGCATGAGTCTGTTTGCCTCGATGCGGTTGCACCGTTCGCAACTGCCTAACGCAGTTACCGACAGTTGGTTTGTCCGTCCGTCCTCTGTCAGTATGTGATATCAGTGAACGAGATGCAGTTTCCTTAAGATCAAGGTCATTATAGTACACTAATAGGAAGTCCTATGCTATCTACTTAATGGGTCCGGTTTCAGTGATCTTGACCTTTTAGTGACTTTGCAACAGTTTGCTCGAGTCTGAATCCTAATTCTGGTGTTGAATGATGTCAGTCACCTCTTGTCAACAGTTTTTGGCCTTTTTTACAGTCAGAAATGGCTGGTGCCAGATTTAGAAAACAAGTGCGTCAGCAAGATGCAAATCCCACAATGCTGCCCTCTAAAAATTCGGCTTTGGGCAACATAGTATGAATGCCCGAAAAATGCGCAATAACACGCGTTGGCACTAATTTCAATAACGGTTGGCTATCTCAGCCACTGATGAACTTCTTGTTTCGTTCAATGCTTGCAAAATGTCTGACTGCAACTAACTGCCTTCGTACCTGCCGCTGCGGGCACAATGTAAATACTATGGTAAAGTACCCGCAGTGCTGTTGCGGGCACAATGTTGCATCTTTGACTCCCTGGGTACGTTACTAAGGCTATGCCCCCACCCCAATAACACCAGTAAACCCTCAGACTCCCCTGTTGTACCACGTATAAACCCTGCGCCGTTAGCTCAAGCCATTTCCGAGAACTGACCGACCAAACACAAAAAAACTGGATTTTCCCCCTTTCGGCACCCACCTGGAGCCTCCCATGCATCGATTACCACAAGCATGATATTTTTTCAACAGAGCGTTCAGTGATTGCAAAAACACCTTAACCAGACTAGGACTCAAGCTCAACCGTTTTTGCAACATTCGCGCCGAAACGCACCTGATATACTGTCACAAATTTCACATTTTGGCTCCCCTGGGGGCCCCCACGAGGATGTGCCCCCAAAAGGTGAGACTTTGTCCCTGGAACCGCCCTAATCGACCTCGCGAAAACCGCGTGTCGATAGCTTATGCCGTTCCACAGAAAATTGACTTATAACACACAAAAAAAACAAACAAAAAAACAACAAGAACCTCAGCTATTGCTGAGATAGCCGACCATTGATAGCCTGTTACCTTCTCAGTGAATGTCAAACTTGTCTCGGTAAAACTAGCAGTGCTGGCCTATATTCCGGTGATGACGGCATGATTCTGGATGCTTTTATTTCAACGCTGTTGGCCTCAAAACGCACGAAATGTAGTACCAAGTTCACTCAAGGTCATCCAAGGTCATCCAAATTAGCGCCAAAAGAAAGAGCATATGCCACTTCCTATAGGTGACTAATAGTAACTATAACGCTATCTCTTACCGTTTCTGAGATATCGCGATGTGAACATGTGAAAACCCCTCACTCGCATTTAGCACCCCCAAAAGGGTAGACCCCCTTCGAATTTCAGCGCCTAACTTTCCACGGTAAAACTAGAAGCATTGGGCTATATTTTAGTGAAGACCACATGATTCTAGGTTTAATACGTTCTTCACAATAAACTCCGGTGCATTCGCCTTACAGATAGACAGACAGACAGACGGACAGACAGATAGACGGACAGACGACATCTTATGACAATAGCTCGACCGTTTATCAATGGTCGGCTAAAAAGTAAACTTAATATCCCGCCAAATGCTACCGCATGGGATACAAATGGTGTACGTATAGTACCACATTCGGCAAGAGTTCCATATCAGTGCAGCGTGCTTACTGACCAGTGCACACGTTGTAGGAGTTGAGTGGGAGCTGCGCCAATATGGAACTCTTTTCCCACATTCTACATTTGCAGATTATTGTCATGGAAAGCCTGAGTTGGTTTCCTGCATTTCTGTTGCTTGCAAGCCAGTTAACATAGCTTTAAACGTTTTTAGTGTTTCACCTCGGTAACCAAATAAACAAAATATGATGCTTATGTTGCTGCTGATAGTCATTTTCATGCACGTGCTAAGCGATTACAAGGCATCGTCAGCGCCGTCTGTCCGTCCGTCAAATGCTGCTGTAAAATTGACATATGTCAACGCACAATCATACAGGTTGCACCATCACGTAGCCCAGAGCCTCCAGCGTTTTGAGTGGGATTTTCAAGTTTTAGTTGTTACCGGAAGACACCTAACGAGGGGGTTAAATGAGAGGGGGTGCCTAAAAGCAGCCGTGTTTTTTGCCCGAAGGACGGGCTTTGTGATCGAATAACTTGGAAACGGTTGAAGATAGATGCCCGCATCCTGCAAGGTATTTTGCAAGCATTGAATTTCCTTATTTCTTATCCACCCTTTACGGCTATCCCTCGAACGGCGTACCCACAGGCAGGCCAAAACCCCCAAAATTCGCCCAGTTTCAGCCGACGGACGGGCTTTCCGATCAAATAACTTGGAAACGGCTGAAGGTAGATGGCAACATCCTGCAAGTTGTTTTGCAAGCATTGAATTTCCTGTCCTCTCATGCAGCCATTACGGCGATGACTGCAATGGCGTCCCCTAGGGTGCGCCGAACAGTCGAAAATGCCCAATTTCAGCACTTGTTCGTAGTTAAGGATCGAATAGCCAGAAATGGTTGAAGATAGACATACAGACGTTGTAGGTATCTTAGAAGCATTGGATTATAGCCATGCTTGACAGCTATTTGTGCAAGGGCATAGCCAGGGGAGACCCCAAATGGCGAAAATTGATTTTTTTTTCTATTGCGCCTCACTTTACTTTAGTAAAATCGCCGCAATATTGAGATAGACTGTTTTGACGGCATTGGTTGGTCGTTGGTCGTCACGCGCACGCACTGTGGCCACACGGTGCATCCTAGGCCTATAGTTACAATTGAACACTAATAGGAACCCTATCCCAGGAATTCAATGATACAAATTTTGACCCCTGGGTGACCCCTAACCTGGGAACGGGCCCCCCCTCCTATCTCGGAAACTGTTTGAGCTAGAAATTTCAAATTGAATGCCGAAATAGATGTTGGCCAATGGCCACTACTAGGCACCGCATAGAAATTTTTGACCCCGGGGCCATCTAGGGGTACGGTCCCCGCCCAGAAATTTGCGGAGCGGACCCTATATTTCTGAAACCATGTCGGCTATAAAGTTCGCGCTGAGTTACCAGACATATGTTGGCATGTTCTAGGGTGCTTAGTAAAAACTGAGGTCCCGGAGACTGTGCTGGGGACAGGGGGCCCGCCCAACTTTTTTGTGGAGCGAGTTCCATATCTTGGAAACTGATTGAACTACGATGTTTGCGTCGAATTTACAAATGGATGTGTGAAAGTACAATGACGCCGTGTAAATTGTTTGTCTGCATGGGGCATCAATGAGTAGGGGGCACCACGCAACATTGTTGAGCGTTGTAAGATGGACTATTGATGTTGCTTTCCATGCCTGTCCTCTGACTGTCGTTGCTGACATTCAGGCGGCAGTTGAAGACAGTGCTGTTCGGTTACTACCACGCCTAATAGTACTCTTACGGCCATTCTTTTTTTATTTTTGCTGACAATGTAACGTGGACTTGAAGTTTTTCTTTTGACTGAATGCCACATATAAACCATTCATGTATAATAATAATAATAATAATATAATATTTGTGCACCATACTTGACATTTTTGCCAATGTTTTTGCACTAAATTATAGGCCATATGGCATATGGCATACCATGTTTCCATTGGAGTGATGGGGTTGAATGGGCAAGTGAATCCAGAGGCCAGTGAGGCGCTATTTGTCATATTACTTCGACCTCTTGTTGATATCGTTGCAGAATGATATCAACTGGCCGTGTACGAAAGCATCGCCAAATCAAAAAACGCATTAATATTCATCTCAAAGATGTCACATTGACTACGGCAGCACACCAGATGCATGAAATATCCTGTCTGAGCAGTTCTGTTAATGACAGTAGTTCTGCTGAAGATGTTGGAAGTCCTTTTAGGCATGCTGGCAGTGTATCTGATTCAAATTCTGACACCAGTGAAAGTCAGGTGAACAGCTGTGAGAGTGAAGATATATTGTATGATATGAATAGTGAGCATTTTGTTACACAAGAGTATGATGCTGAATTTGGTACAGTCGATAATGACAATGGTAATTGGCATGTGTCACAGTCAGACAGCGATATTGACTTCGAGCCTGTGGCATCTGACATGGATGAAGGTCTTATTGGCAGACTTGCTGCATGGGCTACAGACAATAATATTTCGCAGGTTGCACTTGGTGAATTGCTAAAGATATTAAACAACTACCACAAATTACCAAAGGACCCGAGAACAGTTCTGAAAACAAGACGTGCCACTGATATTAAACTGATGACCGGGCAAGATGGTAGCAGTGGCGAGTATGTGTACTTTGGAATAGAGAAACAGCTACAGAGATGTTTAGAAAATGACCCAGAATTGAACCTCGAATTGGAAGACTGCATTAGGATTATGTTTAATGTGGATGGCCTGCCTCTCTTCAAAAGTTCTTCAGTTCAGTTTTGGCCAGTACTTGGTAAAATCTGCCTGCGAGAGTCCACTATGTCTGCTAAGCGTGTTTTTGCCGTGGCTATCTTTTGTGGTAAGAGCAAGCCAGCTTCTGTCGATGAATATCTGCATGATTTTGTCAACGAACTGTGTGTCCTAAAAGCGACAGGTTTACATTTTCATGGAAGGCATTTCAAGGTTGATGTCTTGGGATTCGTGTGCGATGCCCCTGCACGGGCATTTGTGAAGTGCATAAAAGGGCACACTGGTTATTACGGTTGCGAAAAGTGTGTTCAAAGAGGCAGGCATGTTGAGGGAAAGTTGACCTTTCCAGACGTCAATGCAACGAAGCGTACCAATGAGACATTTGCCAAGCAAACAAATGACGAACATCACAAGGGTGTATCACCGTTAATTTCTGCAGGCATTGGTCTTGTTACTGATTTCCCTTTGGATTATATGCATTTAGTATGTTTAGGCATTATGAAGCGACTTATTTTGTATTGGCTTCGTGGTGACAACACTGTCCGTGTGAGTGCGAGAGAAGTTAGCGTATGGTCAGATACACTCTCCCAGTTTGCGCCATTTGTGTGTTCTGAATTCATTCGCAAGCCTCGTTCTTTTGCTGACATTGATAGGTGGAAGGGTGTGGAACTGCGAAATTTTCTGCTATACTTTGGTCCCTTGCTGCTGAGGTCCAACATTTCAGACAAGATGTATCATCACTTCATGTTGCTCAGTGTTGCAATAAGAATTCTGTCGAGCACACTTCTTTGTCACAGTCTGAGGCCTTATGCAGCGAAACTTCTGCGCACGTTTGTGTTAGAACTGCAAGAAATTTATGGAGCAGCTTCACTTGTCTACAACATGCACAGTGTAATACACCTTCCGGATGATGTCGCAGTTTTTGGTGTGCTGGACAGTTTCAGTTGCTTCCCATTTGAAAGTAAATTAGGGCACATAAAAAAGCAACTGCGATCTGGTTCACGTCCACTGGCACAGTTTTGCCGTCGGTTATCTGAGCTAGAATTTGCACAGGGGAACATGCGTGGATGCAAAAGTGTAGCATCTACACGTGTTGCTGCTTCCACAGGCAGTGTGTGCAGACCTACTAGTGTCACCCATGATCAGCATTTATTACAAATATTGCACAAGGAGCAACTGTTTAATGTGCAGAAGTCAGCAGATCGATATGCACTGATGAAAGACAAGAGTGTTGTTGAAATACAGACCATCGTACTCGTAGCGACGTCAAATGAGCCCATTCTGTACTGCAGGAAATTCACTGCTACCGGAAATTTCTTCACATATCCATGTGACTCCGCCCATGTACATATTTTGAAAGTCTCTGGACTCTCCAGCACTGTTTGTGCCTACAACTGTAATGAAATACAGTCAAAGTGTCTTGTAGTAAAGCGAAAGAGTTATTATGTTGCAATGCCACTCATCCATTCGTAATTGCATATTGCATATTCCATTCATATTATTAGCGCGAGAAAGCTTTGTGTTGTGTGCAGTACTGGTATGTCACAGTTTGTAATTGTTGAATTTGTCGACGAGAAGACCGTGGCAAGTGTACCTGCATCCTGGATAACACACGATAACAAAAGTGCATTTTGGCCTGGCTATGTATCTAGCACATCTGCTCAGAAAGCTGTTAGAACAATGGCAGCACCACAGAAAAGTTGGAAGTCATTTCCAGTTCGTATCATGGGATATGCAGGTTTGTGTCCATACATATTAAAAACATTACTTTCTAACTAAGATGCCCAGTGATTTACACGCTACATGTGCACAGCGCTACGGTTCTCGTAGCTTTTGCGTATCACGGCCGACAGTCTGGAACTCACTCCCACAGAACCTACGAAGCGGTGACATTTCCCGGGAGCAGTTCAAGCGTGGACTTAAGACCTGGTTGTTCGGGCGTGCTTACGTGTAGGTGGTGCATCTGAGAATTTGTTATTGAAGACGCACTATATAAATTGACTTTTTGATTTGATTTGATTTGATGTGTGGCATGTCGGTGATAAATATGTAGTATAAATAGGCACATGTTCCAGGATTGACTACACTGATTTTATATTTCTAAGCCAAAAATAAACTAAACCATGAACCAGTAATTACTTGTGATAATGGTCTATATTTGTCTCAGTGTTTTCACGATTTATGATATTTACATTGGTTCCTTGACTTGTGTTAGATGGCTGCCACACTGTTACATGCTAACAAAAATCGATAGGATACATGTAGTGCAAAGTTGTAAATCTTACTGCTGTGTTGCAGTATTCACAGTATAACAGGTTAACACATAATTAGGCCTTACCTTACTGTACACGTGTGTTACATATTTTTATCAGGAACATATGAAGTTGCACAAAAAAAGTCACGATGCGCTTTGGACACGTCAAACATCGACACAGATGATTCAGGTGATGATGTTACACCAAGAAAACGACTTTCCAGACGTCCACAGCGATTTGCCAGTGACAGCGAGACTGACAGTGGCAGTGTAATGAGGTCACCGTCAGCCAAGCGCAGAATTGCTGTGGATGAAGATTATGAGAAGAATGAAGAGTTCTCAGCCAATCTCGCAAGTAGGGCTCAGTCCTCACCCTCAGCGAAACGAGTTCATGGTAGTACAAGTGCTGACGAAAGGCCTGGTACAAGCAAGGAACAGACCGGTACTAATGATTCCGGTAAGGCTGGTGTAAATGACAAAGGGAGTGGAGCGCAGACCTCAGCGAAACGAGTTCGTGATAGTATGAATGCTGAAGAAAGGCCTAGTACAAGCAAGGAACAGCCCAGCACTAGTGGTACCAGCAAGGCTGGTGTAAATGACAAAGGGAGTGAAGTGCAGACCTCGGTGAAACGAGTTCGTGATAGTATGAGTGCTGAAGAAAGGCCTAGTACAAGCAAGGAACAGCCCAGCACTAGTGGTACCAGCAAGGCTGGTGTAAATGACAAAGGGAGTGGAGCGCAGACCTCGGTGAAACGAGTTCGTGATAGTATGAGTGCTGAAGAAAGGCCTGGTACAAGCAAGGAACAGCCCAGCACTAGTGGTACCAGCAAGGCTGGTGTAAATGACAAAGGGAAGGGAAAATGTGTGCGTGTTGGCACTGTCACTGGTAAAGGATCATCGATAACTGTCAGTGATGACATGCGACCTGCAACTGGCAATGGTCTGAGCTGTTGAATTTTATTCAGATTTTATTCTTGCATTTTATTGACCTTTTTTCCTTTCCTTCTGGGAGGGGGTGACCTCAGCTAGGCGTATTGGCCTAATTCAGGCTTTGGTCCAATGTGCATCCCAGGGCGTGGGAGCATGGTGAATGGTGCTGCGCCACCGCCTAGTGATGCTGGGAGACGTGTGTGAATTTTCTTTTCTTTATATATCGTGCTTATTGATTGGTATAATAGTGTGTACTAGTGCGTTCCTTGCTGTTGTCATTAACAAGTTTTCTAAGGCAATTGTCTTATTATTTTACTTGGCATGGACGTTTGTGCCTTGAAAAAATGCCGTTTGTGCCTTGAAAACTAAGTCCTTTGTTTTAAGTAGCATTGACCTTGAAAGTTAATCTAGTCTCGTCTCGCTGGTAAATTTTCTGGCATTGACTTTTAGTCTTAATTTTTCTGTGTGGCATTACTTGTATATGATCTACCAACTGTCAGGCAGAATGCTAACGCCTACTATAGTTATTTATTTAATCAGGGAATAAATTGATCAAACCCTGCATGCTGTGAAGATTGAATAAGGTAAGGTATAAGGATCAGTAGATTTATATAGCACCTTAAATGAGAGTACCCCACTTCTAAGGCACTCAGGCATGGATCACACAGGCAATGTGTGCAAACACACCAACGCCTGCCTTCACCTCGTAAGCATTCACCAGATGGCGCCACCACTTTCAATTGGTGGGAAATGGGCATCCAATTAGCTCACTAATCATTTATCGACCCCGTAAGGATGAAAGGCTTGGCCTAGTTGGCTGACCCTAGTTGGCAATGAGCAATTTTTTTGGATTGAGCTTTTGAGTAGCCTATAATTAAGCATTCTTTCTATGTTTCATCCACTGAATTACTGTGTGCTTTCTCATACTTATTCACATTTGTTTTTGTAGCTTTTACACGAACACTGCATGTGGTCGAAGGATTAAAGTATGATATGAAACAAATACAGGCACAGAACGACAGACTGCTTGCGTTAGTGCAGTCAATGGCTAATGGCAGTCCAGGAATATGTGGAGATTCCACATTGTCAACTGCATTTGATTTCGACTTACCCGTGAAAACAGACGCTGAATTGCAGCAGCTGGAAGACAAAATACAAGACAATGCTGAGTTCAAGTCTCTTGTAAGTCATTCATTGTGTTATGTCACGTGTCATGTTATATTGTGATATTTCCTCACTGGTTATGTGTATTAAATGGTAATGTTTTTAATGAACAACATGGTTGATCATCTTCTTTTGGGTTACTGATATTGTCACATGGCAGCTTGCCAGTCTTGCTGTTATGCCATTAATACTCATCCTATATGGTAACCGTGTAGCAGATTATTTGCACTAACACAGAGTTCAGCTACGCGATACCACACATTTCAGTTGGGGATATTGGCGATGACCTTGAATGACCCCGAACGGTTGCTTTAGCACATACTGGCTTTTCCGGCTGAACTATCTGAAACAGTGACGGATAAGCATAAAGTTACTGAAGATCATAAGAGCATTCGCGTTTGACTGGTAACGACCATTAGTGTGTGGCGCAACACGATGCTTTGTTACAGTTCGTAAGTTCTTGTCACCATTAGAGCCATACTTTATAGCCAGCCATTCAGTAACTCATCGCATGTTTGTGAAATTTTGTGCTGTCTATCCTTTCAGCACAAGAGTATGTTAAACTTTTACATCCCATTCCCCACCCTTCAAAAAAGCAGTGTGTAGAGAGTGAACTGCGAAATATGTAATCATGAGATATTGTCCACAACAGAAGGTGAAGTACTGATCCTTGATGACACCAGGTAACTGGAAACACTTGCCAGTGACCTGATAGCAGTTAGCAGTAATGTTTTGAAAATCATTAGCATTTAAAATCTTGTGTAAGAATTGTGTTGTCTGTACAGACTCGACTTTTAGCAGCAGTTGGAGGTGATGAGCCTAAACAGACCGTCAGACGTGTCATGAGCCGACTGGTGAGGCGAGATGTATCTATACAGTATTCATACATGGGAAGAAAAGGCAAACGTGCTTTCTGTCAACTCAGAATCTGTAAAGCTGCATTCGGTAAGTGCTGAAGCCAACCATCATTTGCAGCCCTTGGTTCGTCATTGGCGTGAAGCTGTATTAATTAATGCTCTGTTGTGTACTGTTTCTTTTTAATTAGTATTTATACTACCTCGTATCCTTGAGCTCACGTATCTTAGGTCTGTTAACTAGACTTCGTGAGTATTGAGATCTGTCATGTTGTATGTTCATGCTGAGGCCAGCATGATTGATTGTATCTGTGTGGACATCCGCAAGTCCAGAGTGATGAGGCGGGGGTCGAGTCTTAATTGTGATCAATAGACGGGAGGCGGGTCAAGTTTTGCTGAAACAATGTGGCTATCATAAATTTGTCGTCTCTAATACCAATTAATAGTAATTAGTAGCTGCATACTTCTGACTCATCACATGTGCAACTGATATTTTTGCAGCTGCTGTCCGCAAGCAACATCAGTCTCTCACAGAACTTGAAATTCAGCAGCGAATCGGGAAGTTTCTGGCAGAGTCAAAAGACCGTGAAGGCCACCGGAAGCATCGATGTAAGGCCCCATGTGCCGCAGCAATCGACGCATTTGATACCCAACCAAGCGATGCTAGTGATATGGAACAGTAACTACTGCCATATTGTGGAGCTGCCTGAGAAAGAATTCATATTGGGTTTTGTTAATTGCCAGACCAAATGCGATTACTGTAATTGTTTTTTTGTTGTTTTTGTTGCTGGCAGATCATTGGACCTAATACAGTGTTATTAGTGTACTTGTCTAACTGCGGACGATTGTGGAGACCCGGATGGGCCCCGGTAGCTGTTGGATTAGCCTTCATGTTAATTGCGAGACCAAATGCAATTACTGTAATTGTTTGTTTGTTGTTTTGTTGCTGACAGATCATCGGACAGAATACAATTAGTGTAATTGTGAACAATTGTAGAGACTCGGATGGGTCCCAGTTGCTGTGGATTGTGATTTCATTTCGTTGTACCTACCTACTGTATTTCTAGTCCTGCTGCTGTTAGTCAAACAATTGGTTGGAAAGACAAGTTTTGCACTAGTCTGCTGATTGGATGGTAGATGACTCCGAAATGATGTGTTGATTTGGTCATGAAGCCCAACAATTATTGTTACTACTAGAATAGATTGTTGCACAGATATTACGAGTATAATACATATTGGACACATAGGCCACAGATTGCAGTCTGCCGGCTGAATTGGTCTATTGATGTGTAACCGACGTAATCCAAGAGATAGCAATGTTTAAGACATGCTTGTGCTCACTGTCTTTTCTGCCCACTGCCTTTTCTGCCATTTTCTAATGGTTATGTTGTTTAATCTCACCTACTATAAAGGTGAACCTAATCCCATACGCGAATTAAAGAGCTTATGATCCTTGCTGATCTCTCAAGGCAAATAGCCTGTGAGTGACTGAAGCCATATACCCAGCAGTAGGCTGGCATTATTTCCCATCACATGCAATGTTACCTTCTCAGCCATAGCATAACTGCCCTTTAGGCGCACGAGTACTGTATTATACTGCTTGGTAACAGGCAAGTGGGTGGCAAAGTGCAATAGCAAGGAAGCTTACGTATATTGGCAGTAGTTAGTTTCATATTGGGGCAATATTTGTCCAAGATAATAACTGTATTGGCCCGATATTAGCCAACATACACTCGTCAATATCGCCCCAAACATTGGTCTGGTATTGGTAAAATATTGGTCCAACATCGGATTATATTGGTCCATTAAATTTCGGAAATATTGATGCAACATTAGCTAATATTTCACTTCAATGTCGGGTGAATATTTGTCCAATGTGGAACCACATCGGGCCAATATTTCATGACCAATATTGGCCCAGCCTTGGCCAATGTTTCACTCCAATGTTGGTACAATGTGTTAACCAATATAAGACCAATGTTGGGTCCAGATATTGGGCCAATATCCTGTGCTACCTGGGTGT
>JGI24668J20090_10000124_pt1 | contig 13534 bp, 10 predicted proteins | sample OlaalgELextract1_FD_20090 | JGI IMG/M metagenome (IMG submission 20090)
GTCACTTTGAAGTCGGCTTGGCGCATGATATCCGGAATGCTGCGGATCACCCGCAGATCCACTTCCAGGCGGTGCTCATTATGCTGCAGGTCCAGGAAGCTGACCAGGCGGGTGACATCCGGCAGGTGGTCCTGCGCATCGGGCTGCGGGAGTTCCAGATAGATTTTTTCCACCGGCGGCACAAAGAGGCCCTCTTCCTTGAGTTCCTCAAAATCCATCTGCTGGATGCGGGCCGTCTGGCGGGGCGTCACCTGGGTACCCAACGCCGACGTATCCACCGCCGATTCCACCGGGATGCGTACCGTCAAATCACTTGCAATGGTGGCCTGGCAGGCCAGGCGATAGCCGCTCTCCAGATCTGCGGCGCTCAAGCGTTCGGATTCACCCCCGCTTACGGTCCCGGTTTCGACCAGGACCCGGCATTTGCCGCATACCCCTTCGCCGCCGCACGAGGCATTGACATGCACGCCGGCTTCCATGGCCGCCCGAATCAGGGTCTCGCCGCTGTTGACAGTGATCTTGCGATTGTAGGGCAGGAAGGTAACGTCATACCGGCTCATGGTGCGGTCTCCTTGAGGAATCTGGATCCATACTCGGGCAACTGTGCTCCTGAAAGCAGCTGGGCTCGGGGAATCGGATCAATCTAAGGGTTCACTGAACATGCATCTTAATTCCACCACATCTCCGTCATATGAGCTGGTGGTTTTGTAGGGCAGGGTTTTGAACAGGGAGATCATGCCCTTGTTCCCCGGGGCTGTGTAGGCCACCAGGCCGGCAATCCCGTTTTCGTGGGCGGCTTCGGCCAATTTGGCTATCAGGATCCGCCCGAGGCCCTTGCCCTGCCACTGCTTGCTGACGGAAAAGGCCACTTCGGCTATATTCTGGGTTTCCTCCAGCAGATATTCACCGACGGCAACCACGCTGCTGAACCCGATCTCACCTACCAGGGCCACAACGGTGAGGTCCTTGACGTAATCGATCTGGGAGACCTCGGCCACCTCCTTGGAGAGAAAGCAGGTCTTTTCGTGAAAAAAACGCGAGACGACATCACTTTTGTCCAGGTTGTAAAAATGTTCCTGGATCCGGCGCTGGTCGACGGGTTTGGCCGGCCGGAAGGTCAGGGTCTCCCCGTCGATATCCAGGGCACTTTCAAGTTTGGTCGGGTAAATGCTGCCGTACATAGCCTCGGTCAGTTCGCGTGAACGGCTCAACAGCCCCATCTTCTTGGCTTTCTGGAACAACTCGTCCCTGAAATCAGGATGGGCGATACTGATCATGGCCATGGCCCGTTCCTGGAGGCTCTTGCCGAAAAGGCTGACCATGCCGTATTCGGTCACCACGTAGTGGACATCCCCGCGGGGGACCACCACGGCCATATCATCGATCATCGGGACGATGCGACTGGTCTGGCCCTGGTTCGAAGTGGCCGGCAGCATCAGGATCGACTTGCCGTTTTCGGATTGGGCCGCCCCCCGGATGAAGTCCAGCATCCCGGCAACACCCGAAAAGTGGTTGTAGCGCAGGGCATCCGCCGCCACCTGGCCGGTCAGGTCCATGGCTTCCGCCACGCAGATGGAGATCATGTTGTGGTGCCGGGCGATGATGGACGGTGCGTTGACGTAGTCAGAGGGCTGAAAATCGATGGCCGGATTGTCATGCAAAAAGTCATACAAGCCCTGGGTGCCGATGGCGCCGCTGGCCACCAGCTTCCCTTCCTTACAGCCTTTGGCCCGGTTGGTAATGACGCCTTCGGATACCAGCCGCATGATGCCGTCGGTCAGGTACTCGGTATGGATCCCCAGATCCCGTTTACCGGAAAGGGCCAAAAGGAGAGCGTGGGGCGCGGCCCCCGGGTCTATGTGAATGGTCGAGCCGTCGCCAATCAGCCGGGCGACCAGTTTACCGATCATGTTGGCTGATTCAATGTAGGGGGGTTCGTCAACGGTCAGGACCGGTTCATCATGCTCGACGATCAGGTCGACGTCGTTGACGTGTACGAAACTCCGGCCAATGATCCGCGGCATCTGCGGGTTGACCTGGGCAATCACCAGGTCGGCCGATTGGGCCGCGGCCAGGGTGATATCAACGGAGACCCCCAGGCTCATCCAGCCGAAATCATCCGGTGGGCTTACCTGGATCAAGGCCACGTGAATCGGCAGGTGCCGCTGTTTGAACAGACGGGGGACGGCCGACACGTTGATCGGAGTCAGAAACCGCATGTTGGTGGCAATATCCCGTGGTTTGGCAGACCCGAGGTAGAAGGAGCGGATATCGAAGCTCTGCACGCCCTCTTTGTTGGCAATCATAGTAAGCGGGGTTGACTCCAGGCTCATCAGGCGAATCACTTCAATATCTGTAACTTTCAGGGCATTGCTGGCCAGGATGCTGACCAGGTGCTGTGGCTCCCCGCAGGACGAACCTATGAAAACCCGCTGCCCGGGTTTGATGTGCCGGATCGCTTTCTCGCCGCTACATAACTTTTCTAAATATCCATCGGCCCAATAGCTTACCATGCGACCTTTCCTTTCATTGGATTAGAAACCATAAGGTAACGTATACCAAGGGGTTTGTAAAGAATGCCGGGCGGGAAAAAGACAGATTAAATCAATCAATTACAGGCCAGAAACTGAATGAGGATTAAAAATTGTTCAACCGGCCTTCAGCGCGCGCAGGCGCGGTTGCAGACGGCTGTAGCGATTTTCTACCCGATTGTTGTTGATGCCGATCGCCAGGGCCTTGCGGGTCCCCACCAGGACCACCAGTTTCCGGGCACGGGTGATGGCGGTGTAAATCAGGTTGCGCTGCAGCAGAATGTAGTGCTGGGTCAGGACAGGCATGACCACCACGGGATACTCGGAGCCCTGCGATTTGTGGACCGAAACCGCGTAGGCGTGCACGATCTCCTCCAATTCGCTGAAACCGTACTCGACTTCACGCGCATCAAAAGTGATGGTCACCGTATCACTGTACGTATCGATACGCGTGATGATGCCGATATCGCCGTTGAATACATCCTTGTCGTAATTATTGCGGATCTGCATCACTTTGTCTTTGACACAGTACTGCAGATCTCCGCGGGTGATGCCCTCCGCACCAGGGTTGAGGTGTTTCTGGAGTTCCCGGTTCAGGTTTTCGGCCCCGGCGATGCCCTTGTGCATGGGGGTAAGCACCTGGATGTCGTTGAAGGCGTCAACCTTGAAGTGACCGGGGATTCTCCGGGTCACGAGCTCGATGATCGTCTCCAGGGTAGGCTGGGGATCACCCTTTTCAATAAAATAGAAATCGGAATCGCTCTGACCGGGATTGGACTCGGGCAGGCGCCCCTGGTTGACTCGGTGGGCGTTGACCACGATCCGGCTCGACCGGGCCTGCCGGAAAATTTCAGCGAGTACAACCACGGGCACTACGCCGGAACCGATGATATCATTGAGCACATTCCCCGGTCCCACTGATGGCAGCTGGTTGATATCACCGACCATAATGATGGTTGCCTGGACAGGCACGGCCGCCAGCAGGTGCCGGGCCAGGATAGTATCCAGCATGGAGGCTTCATCGACGACCAGCAGGTCACAATCTAGCGGATTGTCCTGGTTTTTCTGGAATCCGCCGGCCTTAAAGCTGAACTCCAGCAGGCGGTGGATCGTCATGGCCGCAACCCCGGTGGCTTCCTGCATACGCTTGGCTGCCCGTCCGGTGGGCGCAGCCAGCAGCACCCGGGTGTGCAGGCGGGCATGGATTTTAAGAACCGCATTGATGATGGTCGTCTTGCCGGTGCCCGGCCCACCGGTAATGACCATGCCTTGCTGCCCAGGGCACACCGGATGGCCTCAACCTGGCTGGGGGCCAAGCGCAAAGCCAGCCGCCCCTGTACCCACGCAATCGCCTTTTCCGGTTCCGGCACCCGATGAAGGGCCGGGGCGGCAAGCACCTTCCCCAGGTATTCGGCCGCACGGACTTCACTGCGGTACAACCGGCTCAAGAAAACCGGTTGGTCAGCCGCTTCTTCGAGGGTAAGCCGGCCGGAAGCAGCCTCGGCCCGTAAAGCCGTCGCCGCAATCTCGGGCCCAACCCCCAGCATCTCGCATGCCCGCTCAAGCAATGGCGCCCGGGGGTAATATACGTGCCCTTCTTCAGCCAGGCGGCCGAGCAGATATAACAGCCCGGCCGAGGCCCGGCGGGGGTCATCCGGGGGAAACCCGGTCTGTCCGGCGATCTTGTCGGCTATTTTGAAACCGATGCCTTTGATATCAGTGGCCAGGCGGTAAGGATTGTCCTGCACAACGGCAATGGCACCGCTACCGTAACGAGCAAAAATCCGGGCGGCAAAACCCGGACCGACACCGTGGCCCTGTAAAAATATCATCACATCCCGAATCTGGCGCTGTGCTATCCAGGCCGTTTTGATCTTCGCCACGGTCTGAGGGCCAATGCCCTTTATCCGGGTGAGCTTCTCGATATCATTTTCGATAACGTCCAGGGTCTTTTCACCGAAACGGTCCACGATTCGAGCGGCCGTGCTTTTACCTATCCCTTTAATCAGCCCCGACCCAAGATACTTGCGAATGCCCTCCGTGGTGGCCGGGACAAGGACCCGGCTCTCCGCAACCCGGAACTGGTCCCCGTACTTGGGGTGGTTGGTCCACTCGCCGCGCAGGGCCAGGAGTTCTCCCGGTGTGGGAGCGATGAAATTGCCGACCACGGTCACCGACGACCCGCCTTCCAGCGGCTTAATCCGGGCCACCGCATAACCGTTCTCGGTGTTGGTGTAAGTGATCCGCTCCAGTTGTCCCTGAAGTTCGGAAAGCATGTATCAGTCCGCCTTATTTTCGTTTATCCAGTCAGGGACACGTATGTCTTCGGTTTCATCTTTGTTTGGAAGGTGGGCTTTTACATCAATCAGGGGGCTGCCGTCGCGGGCATCAATCGCATCGATGGTGATACTGCAGCCCTCAATCGCCAATACGCGACAGCAGGAAACAGCTATGGGGTTGGGCCTGAGCGGTGAGCGGGTGGCAAAGACGCCGGTCAGTGGATTGGCGCGATCGCCCCGGGGGTGGACCCGCAATACAGCACGGCCCGCATCATTGTCATTCGCATCCAGCCAATAAAACACATCGATGTGGGAAAACTGCTCCAACCCCAGAAAGGCCCCCTGGTATTGCGGGTCTACTTCAAGGCGGCATTCGTTTTCGCGATTGATGATCGTGCCGATTGAAACAATTTTATATTCCGTTTCCATAAATGACTCCCGCCAATAGAATTGGGATCAACATACATGAATTCCTATAGGTTGTCGAATCATCCAATCGGGGCTTATAGACCTGCCGGTTCTACACTAAAATCGACATCGGAAATGAGACTGTCACTCGATTTCGATTTCGAGTTTTGAGTCGTGACCGCGGACGGCGGTTTACATCAGCTGAGGGATGAGATACGTAAAGGCCGACCCTACACCGTAATTTTCACAAGAAGTGGTTTTGAAACCTTCAATCGGGTACAAGGTCAAGGCGGCCGCGAGGCTCAAACCAGAGGAATACTCGAGTATTTCGAGGATTTGAACCGAGCGCCCAACGCCGAGATTGGGCCTGAGGGGAGGTTTAAAACCGCTTCTTAAGGAGCGACCATGCACACCATAGACCTCAGATCAGACACCCTGACAAAACCCTCCGCAGCCATGCGCAAGGCTATGGCCAACGCCGAGGTAGGCGACGATGTCTTCGGCGAAGATCCGACCGTCAACCGTCTGGAAGAGGTGGCGGCCGAAAAGACCGGCAAGGAAGCCGCCCTCTTCGTATCCAGCGGCACCATGGCCAACCTGGTCAGCCTGCTGACGCACTGCAGCCGTGGAGACGAAGTCATCCTGGGCGACCAGGCTCATATTTTCTTTTATGAACAAGGCGGCTGCGCGGCCCTGGGTGGTATCCACCCGCGCACGGTCCCCAATTTGCCCGACGGGACATTGAATTTAGAAGACGTGGAAGCAGCCATCCGGGCCGACAATGTCCACTTTCCGATCACCCGCGTCATCGCCCTGGAAAATACGCACAACCGCTGCCTGGGAACCCCCCTTCCGCCGGCGTATATGGACCAGGTAAAAGCCCTCGCCGATAAATACGCCCTCAAGATTCACGTGGACGGCGCCCGCATTTTCAACGCCGCGGCCGCATTGGAAACTGATGCGGCCAACCTGTTGCAGCATGCCGATTCCGTTAGCTTTTGCCTGAGTAAAGGGCTCGGCGCCCCGGTCGGCTCCCTGGTTTGCGGCCGTCAGGATTTTATCGAGCGGGCGCGGCGCAACCGCAAAGTCGTCGGTGGCGGAATGCGTCAGGCCGGCATCCTGGCCGCCGCCGGGCTGGTGGCCCTGGAGGAGAACATCCACCACCTGCCCACCGACCATGCCAATGCGCTCAAGCTGGCCCTCGGCCTGGCGGAATTGTCCGGCATCGAGCTGGATCCGTCGGGCGTGCATACCAACATCGTGTTTTTCAAGGTTAACCACCCGAAATTAAATGCAGAAACCCTCTCTGCCGCCCTTGGGGAAGCAGGGGTAAAGGCCCTTGCCCTCGGGCCGGACCTGTTGCGAGCAGTCACCCACTATCACATTACGGCTCAAGATATTGACCAGGCGTTAATCGTTTTTAAAAAAATTCTTCAAACGGCTTAATGTTTGGCTAAAAATGCCGATACAGTTTTCAGGTGAGACTTGTCGGATACAGAGCCTATTTCAAAAAGAGGATCTTGGTTCTAAGTCAAGGCGGCCGTGAGGAATGAACCGGAGGAATTCATCAGGTATTTCGAGGGTTTATTCCGAGCGTCCAACACCGAGTTTGGGCTATAAGACTTTATTGAGATGGGTTCTGATCATCTGAACTTAACCGGAAGGCAGCCGTAAAATGACCGCCCCGAACATCGAAGCAGAAACAACCGTATCCGAACCTGCCCCTCCGCCGGCCCCCGCGGCCAGCCGCAAGCACGGCGAAATTGCCGCCCTGCTGGTGGAACAGGGCCTGCTGAAAGAGGACCAACTGGTCTACGCCGCCCGGATCCAATCCAAACTGGCCAGCCCCAAGCCGATTTTGGATGTGATCAAAGAACTCAAGCTGGTCACGGATGACCAGGTTCGCGGCATCATCCGCTCGAATCTGCGCACGATCCGTATCGGCGACCTGTTGATCGAGCTGGGTTTGATCACTGCCGATGACCTGCAGGTGGCCCTGTCGATCCAGCGGGAGGAAACGCCACGCAAGAAACTCGGAGAAGTCCTGGTTAAACACAATTTCCTGGAAGAACAAAAACTTATTGAAGTCCTCTCCCTGCAGATGGGCTACCTGTACATCGAGCCCGAGTTCGCTCACATCGACCGCATCCTGTTCTCGAAAGGGGCGGTACAATCCTACAAAGATCACAATTTCATTCCCATCCGGGTTGAAGACGATGAAATATTAGTCGCCTTTGCCGACCCTCTGGACCACAACGACATCGATGAGGCCCGCAAATTGTTCGGGCCCTATATCAATACCGCGATTGCCACCAAGCGCTCCATCCATCTCGCCATCAAGAAGATTAAACCGGAACAGGACAAAAAGCTCTACAGCTACCAGAATGCATCGGCTGTCAGGGTGGTCAATGACATTATTCTGGCGGCTATTGAAGCTGAGAGTGTCAGCGACATTCACATTGAACCGATGGTCGATCGCCTGCGGGTGAGGTTTCGCCGGGATGGTGTCCTTTTGCTCTATAAAGACTACACCCGCGAAATCATCGCGGGCCTTACCAGCCGCATCAAGGTGATGTGCGAAGCGGATATTACCGAAAGGCGGCGCCACCAGGGCGGTCGTATTTTCTTCGAGCACGATGGTCACGAAATGGACCTGCGGGTCTCCATCTTTGTGACGGTCCACGGCGAAAAAATTGTTCTGCGCCTGTTGAACCGCAAGAACGAACTGCTGCAGGTAGACGATGTGGGCATGTCGCCGCGAATGCTCGACCGTTTTCGCAGCGATGCCCTGGACTGCCCCAGCGGGGTGGTCATCGTGACCGGCCCCACCGGCTCGGGTAAAACCACAACCATCTACAGTTGTATCAATCACCTCAACAATCCGGAAACGAGTATCATCACAGCAGAAGAACCGGTGGAATACGTCATCGACGGTATCGCCCAGTGCAGCATCAACCCTAAAATCAACATGACCTTCGATGAATCCCTGCGGCATATCGTCCGGCAGGACCCCGATGTTATCGTCATCGGGGAAATCCGCGACGAGTACTCCGCCGGCGTGGCGGTCCAGGCCGCCCTCACCGGACACAAGGTCCTGACCACCTTTCATACGGAAGACAGTATCGGTGGCCTGGTCCGGCTGCTGAATATGGATATCGACGCCTTTTTGATTTCATCCACGGTGGTATGCGTGGTCGCACAGCGGCTCATGCGCAAAGTGTGCCCGGAATGCGCCTCGATCTACCAGCCGACCCCCAAAGAGTACCTGGTCATGGGTTACGATCCCAGAGATTTGGCCGGGGCGGCATTCATGGTCGGCCGGGGCTGCCCGCAATGCGACAACACCGGATACCGCGGACGGGTGGCCGTCTTTGAAATGCTGGTGCTCAATGAACCGGTTCGCGATGCCATCCTGGAACGAAAAACCAGTCACCAGATACGCCAGGTCAGTACGGACTCAACCGGGCTCGTGACGCTGTTTGAGGACGGAATCTCCAAGGCAGCGGAAGGTATCACTACCATCGAGGAGTCGATCCGCTGCCTGCCCCGGCTGCAAAAACCGCGTCCCCTGGCTGAAATCAATCATCTGCTGGGAAAGTAAAACATGAACCAGACCCGCTCACTCATAGAACTGATTGAAGAAAAACTGCAAGACGACCGGACCGTCCTGCCGGTATTCGATAAAACCGGATTTCAGATCCAACAGGAGGTGGCCAAACCGGAACCGGACGTCAATCGCATCGAAAGGCTGATCGCCGGGGACCAGGCGCTTACCAGCCAAGTCCTGAAAACCGCTAACTCGGCCTTTTACAAGGGGCTGACCAAGGTGCCGACCGTCAAGGCTGCCATTGTCCGGCTGGGGACCGCCGAAATCTCGAATATCGTTCTGTTGGCCGCCCAGCAAAGACACTATACCGCCAAGGATCCGCGGATAAAAAAAATGACGCAGAAGTTGTGGCGCCACGCGGTTGGCTGCGCCATCGGCTCCCAATGGGCCGCCCGCGAGTTCGGCTTTAAACACCTGGCCCGCGAAGCCTTTACGGCCGGACTGCTCCACGACGTAGGCAAACTGCTGCTTTTCTCGGTCATCGATTCCATCCAGCGGGAAGAGAAGGTCGCCATCAACTCCGATGAAACGCTCCTGACCGAGATCATGACGAACTTTCACACCCAGCACGGCCATAGCCTGCTGAAAAATTGGAACCTGCCGGACAGGTATTGTGTCATCGCCCGCGACCATCACCTGCCGGAGTTTGACCATAGCAACTACCTGCTGATGATTGTCCGCCTGGTCAACCAGGCCTGCCACAAACTGGGGATCGGTCTTATTGAAGTTCCGGATATTGTCCTGGCAGCCACCCCGGAAGCCGATCAACTGGGTATTGCCGAAGTCCCCCTGGCCATGCTGGAAATCAAATTGGAAGATTCTCTGGGGCTGTCCGGCTGAAAACCATAGGAAACGTGCTCAAAAGAGATTTATACCGGGAAAGATGAAGAGGAAAGGACACAGTTTGACCAAGGCAGAAGTGGCCGCATTGCGATCCAGGTGGAACAAAAAAGTTCTTGATGGAGAGGGAACCGCATTGGCCAACATGATCCAACGGCTAAAAACTGAATGCAAAAAGAAGCATACCCGGCGACCTTCACAGCTTGATTTAAGGGGCATACCATTATCTCATGAAGACCTTTCCGGCCTTGATCTGTCGGGATATGATCTGGCTTTTGCCAACCTGAACCGGTCTGATCTATCGGGGACGATATTAAGTTATGCAAAGCTTCGAAGGGCAAGCCTAGAACATACCATCCTGGATGAGTGTGAGTTTCTCGGCTCTGATCTGAGCCATGCATGCTTGAATGAATGTAGTGCCAAACGATGTGGGTTTGGGGGCGCGGATCTTTCACATGCAAGTATAATCAATGCCAACCTGTCTGAGGCCACCTTAAGCCGATCAAAACTCGTTCATACCGATCTGAGAGCTTCCAATTTAGAGAATGCAAGGCTTTCAGAGGCAAATTTATCCTGGGCCATCCTCACTCGTTCAAAGCTTTCAGAGAGTGATTTAAAACATAGCAACGTGAAGGGAACCAATTTCGAACTGGCCGACTTGCAGGGCTGCCGGTTGCTGGGAATAAAGAATTTCAAGAATGCAAACTGGATTGGTGCGGATATCAGGAGGCTGGACTTAAGGGGGGCTTATCTTGTCAGGCGATATATCGCAGATGAAAATTATTTATTTGAATTTCAACGCATTTCCCGTTTTCATAAAGCCGTGTATTTGCTCTGGTGGGCCTCTTCCGATTGTGGACGTAGCCTGCTGCGGTGGTTTTTCTGGCTGTTGTGTATCACTTTGATTTTTGCGGCCATCTATACGCAAGTAGACATAGACTACGGCGAACACATGACGCCCTTTTCATCCATATATTTCAGCTTTGTTACATTGACTACCCTGGGCTACGGGGATGCGGTGCCCGCCTCTATTGCCGCCCAGGTTTTTGTTACATTACAGGCAATTACTGGCTATATGGGGCTAGGGGGTCTTTTAAGTATTTTGGGCAATAAAATGGCTCGGCGAGCGGAGTAGCAAAAACAGGCAAACAATGTTTACATTTTTTAAAAATAAGGTTGACCCAAAAGCAAAATTAAAAAAGGTGCTAAAAGGCTATCAGTTACCTTCGTTTCCTGCTTTGATATTGCAAATATTACAAAAAATCAGAAACCCGTTTTCGTCGGCGGCAGATATCGCCCAGTCACTTTCCCTCGACCCGGGGCTTTCCGCCCGACTTTTAAGCATCGCCAATCCTGCAGCTTTTTCACCAATAAGCAGAATAGAGAACTTAACCCAGGCCATTGCCCTGGTAGGATTATCGCAACTGGAATCTTTAGTTCTGGGGGTCGGTGTTGCCAAGGGTATTCCCAAACAGGTCTGCCAATGGCATGATCCGGCAGAATTCTGGTTGTCATCCGCAAAGCGTGCAATGGTGGCTAGTGAACTTGCCCAAACTCTATGCCCGGCCAAAGAATCTGAATGTTTTACAGCTGCATTTCTTCAGGATATGGCCCTCCCGTTCCTGGTGTGCAAGCGGAGTGACGAGTACGATCCGATTTTCAGAAAATGGCATCTCGAGGGTGGAAATCTTGCCCAATTAGAACGGGAGGCCTTAGAATGGGACCACGCGGAAGTTGCCTCATGGATCTGTGCAGAGTGGGAATTCCCAGAAAATATCGCCCTGGCCATCAAAAACCATCACAACCCGAATGTAGACCATGAACATGAAACGGCAGGGCCCGTCAGGCTGGTTTCCATTTTGGGGGGCAATGATGCAGATGACGAGGTGGCAGAAATGATTGCTAAAGCAGATACCGATTACGGTATTTCCAGAGAGAAAATGCAATCGATCATTGATCCCAGTTTCGAGAGAGCCAGGGCCTTTGTCCGAATCATTGCCTAGTTCTTTCATTTTAACGGGAAGCGGTATCTTACCGCGCAAAGGCAACCACCCAGGAAAGGCTTGGCGCGTCAGAACACCGCTCCCACCGGCTGATCAATCCACTAGGCTAACGAATTCGAACAGCGCCTTTAGGAGACTGTTTGCCAATTCAGAAACAGCTCCTAAAATCCAGGTATCAGGGCTCTTAGCCCATCACTTGCAACGAACCTTGTTGTGCCGCCGTATCCAGGTTTACGAATTTATCAATGCTTAAAACTGCGCTGGCCGGTATACACCATGGTCACACCGGCGTCGTTGCAGGCTTCGATGGACTGGTAGTCATTGGCGCTGCCGCCGGGCTGAATGACCGCGCCGATGCCTTCATTGATGCCGACATCCACGCCGTCACGGAACGGGAAGAACGCATCGCTGACCATGGCGGCCCCGATGAGGCCGCCTTTTTCCGTGGCCACCTGTGCATCGATCTCCGCTTTTTTATCCACATCCTTGAGGTCATTGTAGGGCGTCTGGTAGGCCTCGAAGCAATAGCGGTCCGCCAGCTTGCGATAGGCCTTGTCACGGGCAATTTCGGCCACACCGACCCGGTCCTGTTCACCGGTTCCAATACCGACGGTCACCTGGTCCTTGACGTAGATCACCGAATTAGAGGTTACCCCGGCTTCCACGTACCAGCCGAAAAGCAGGTCGTCATACTGCTGCGCCGTGGGTTCATTGGCAATGCGATACGTCGTGCCCTGGTAATCGCATTCGGCCAGTTTTAAATCCGCCTTGGAGCGGGCCTGGGGGACAAACGACCACTGGGTAATAACCCCGCCGTCGATCAGGCTTTTGAACTCCACACAGCGCTGCCCCACGAAGGATTCCAACCGGTCGATGTTGCCGATCTTCACGACCCGCAGGTTTTTCTTGCGTCCCAGAATATCCATCACGCCTTCTTCAAAATCCGGGGCCACCACCACTTCGGAATACTGGTTGCTGACCGCTTCGGCCGTCGCTTTATCACAGGCGCGGTTCATGGCGATGCAGCCGCCGAAGGCCGCGACTCGATCGGCCATGTTGGCCTTTAGATAGGCCTCTTCCAGCGAATCGCTGCGGGCCACCCCGCAGGGATTGTTGTGCTTGACAATGACCACCGCCGGCCGGTCCGTGAGGTAACGCAGGATATTCAAGGAATTGTCCGCGTCGGTCAGATTGGTTTTGCCGGGATGCTTGCCGGATTGCAGCAACTCGATGTCCGAGGCCAGGAACTGCCCCGGCTGAAGGGTCTCCACCTCGCCCAATACCAGATTGCCGTTCACCATTTTATACAGGGCGGCTTCCTGCCCCGGGTTCTCGCCGTAGCGCAGCCCCTTCTCAACGTCATCGATCGTCCAGGTGACCTTTTCATAGAACAATGTCTGGCGTTTGCCGTTTTCCACAAAGCTGACCTCCATTTCCGGCGGGAAATGGTCATCCATGATGGTGCGGTACATTTTTTTCAGATCTTCGGCCATGGCGTTCTCCTTTAGGATTATACCTGGTAACAGGGTTTTACATCTTCGAAGGCGGTCTTTGCCAGATAGTCTGCAATCGCGCGGTCATAGGAGGCGGTATGATCGAAGGCCTGCCGGGCCAGGCGATAACGCAGGGCCAGCGAGGTACAGCCGTCGTTTTCACGGAGCTGGGCCAGGATAGGGTCGTATTCCTCCGGGTTGGTGACCGAGGCAACCCTGAGCAGGTTCTTGGCCGCCGCCCGGATCATGCAGGGTCCGCCGATATCGACATTGCCCCGGGCCTGCTCCGGGGTGACCCCCGGCTGGGCGATCGTTTCCTTGAAGGGGTACAGGTTCACGACCACCATGTCGATGGGAACGGCAGCCGGTCTCT
>JGI24668J20090_10000138_pt1 | contig 13062 bp, 9 predicted proteins | sample OlaalgELextract1_FD_20090 | JGI IMG/M metagenome (IMG submission 20090)
TTCCCTAGATCGAAGGTTCAGGATCGCGGCAGTTTGTTTTCCGGATCGTAGAGCGGCTTGTACCCGACCGCCGCTACCGTCATCGAAAACCGTTCGCCGAGGTATTCCGTGATCAGCTCACGGCCTTCCTGGCAGTATTCGGGCGGCAGGTAGGCGAGCCCGATGTTCTTGCCGATGCTCGGGCCGAAGGCGATGCTGCTCAGATACGAACGGCGGCCCTTGGAGTCGACCGGTACCTCGCCTGTCCCCGGATCCATCAGCGGGCACTGGCCGACCGGGTAACGCGCAATGCTGTTGGAATCCACATTGTCGGCCATGACCAGGGTACAAAGGTAGGCGGCCTGCTGTTCGAGTTCGCGCTGTTCGAGATAGGCCGCCTTGCCGTGGAAGTCCGCTTGCTTGACGACCGGGCGCGCCAGCCCGGCCTCGTACAGGTTGTATTCCGTTAGCAGGTCGGCGTTTTGCAAGCGCAGGCTCTTTTCCATGCGGCGGCTGTTGGCGTAGGTTTCGATCCCGACCGGCGTTGCGCCCTGGGAGTAGACCAGGTCCCACAGCGACATGCCGTAGCTGAAATCCACGTGCAGCTCCCAGCCTTGTTCGCCGACATAGGAGATGCGGAATGCTTCGACCGGAATGCCTTGCAGCGTGAGTCGCCGGGTGGCGGCAAACGGGAAGTTTTCGTCTTCCCAGGCTTGCGGGTCGTCGGCGATTGCCTGAATGGCCTGGCGTGCGTTCGGTCCCCAGACGCCGAGGCAGGCCACTTGATCCGAGCGATCGTCGATGTAAACCCGCCAGCCGTTATCTTCGGCCAGACGCTTGAGCCATATATAGTCGCGGTGGCCGGCGTCGGCGCCGTCGATCATGCGGAAGCGGTTCTCGGCATGGCGAATCACCGTGAGATCGGCGCGTACGCCGCCGCGCCGGTCGAGGAAATGCGTATAAACACCCTTACCGATGGGAGTGTCGCCGCCGACCTTGGCAACACAGGCGTATTCCATCAGGGTTTCCGCGTCTGGGCCCAAGACATCGTAGACGGCGAAGTGCGACAGGTTGATCATGCCGACGTTGTCCGACATCGCCAGCTGCTCGGCGTTGGAGACGCGCCAGAAATGGCGCTTGTCCCATTCATGTTCGCGTTGCGGCACGCGCTCGCCGTATTTTTCCAACAAGTGTTCGTTGGAGGCGTAACCATGTGCGCGCTCCCAGCCTGCCAATTCCATGAAGTAACCGCCCAGTTCCTGCTCGCGCGCCCAGAAGGGGCTACGGCGCAGGTTGCGGCCCTTGGAGTAGGGTTCGCGGTTGTGCACCGCCGGATTGTAAATCTTGAACGCGGATTCGTAACAGCGATCGTAAATATAGGACGGGGTTTTCTGAATCGGGTAGTGACGCGCCGTGTCGATGCCGAAGAAATCCATGTCGGCGACGCCGTCGGTCATCCAGTCGACGAGCACCTTGGCGATGCCGGGTGCGTCCTTGACCCAGACCGCGACCGCGTACCAGAGTCCGCGGGTATTGGAGGATTCGCCGATCGACGGTCCGCCGTCGGAAGTCACCTGCAGCAGCCCGTTGAAAGAGTGTTTTTCGTTGTAGCCGACTTCGCCGAGAATCGGAGTCAATTCCATGGCGCGCTCCAGCGGCTCCATGATCTGTTCGAGTTCGAGATCGCGCTGCGACGGCGACCAGTGGGTCTCGCCTTTTTCGGGCAGGTCGCGCGGGTGCAGTAAGCGGGGTTCCTTTTCCTCGTAGTAACCCCACTCGATCTGGCCGCCTTCCGGCGTCTTCGGATCGCCGGTGTCGCGCATATAAGCCGAGTTGCCCTGGTCGCGCAACAGCGGGTAGCCGATGTCCTTGCCGGTGCCTTCAAATTCGTTGTAGGGAGCGAAGAAGGAAAGCGGGTGATCGACCGGCATCACCGGCAGATCTTCGCCGGCCATTGCGGCGATGCTGCGACCCCAGAGTCCGGCGCAGACGATGACATGCTCGGCGGCAATGTAACCGCGACTGGTTTCGACGCCGACGATGCGGCCTTCCCGAATATCGAGGCCGGTTGCAGTGGTGTTGGCGAAAGATAAAGCCTTGCCGGTTTTGACCGCGTTATCGACCAGAATTCCGGCCACGGTTTGCGAGCGGGGTTTCACCAGACCGGCGTCGGGGTCCCACATCGCACCCTGGATCATGTCCTCTTCGAGCAGCGGGAAAAGTTGCTTGGCTTCGGCCGCGCTGATCATCTTGACCCGGGTGCCGAAAGCTTTGCCGGAGGCGACCTTGCGCTTGAGTTCCAGCATGCGATCGTCATCGCCTACGCGCGCCACCTCGAGTCCGCCGACGCGGTCGTAGTGCCCCATCTTGTCATAGAATTCGATACTGTAATGCGTGGTATAGCAGGTGAATTTACTGTGATCGGTGGCGTAGCAGAAATCGGAGGCGTGCGAGGTCGAGCCGATGTCGGTCGGAACCGAGGTCTTGTCGATGCCGACGATGTCTTCCCAGCCGCGTTCGATTAGGTGATGCATCACCGAGGCGCCGACAATACCGCCGAGACCGATGATGACGACATTGGATTTATCCGGAAATTGGCCCATGATTATTCTCCCGCAAGCGGCCGACCGGCGCCGTTGCCGCTAAAAAAGTACTCATATCCGAGTTTCATGTTTCACGCTTAAACCGGGCGCTAGGGCTGACCCGTCTGCAAACATCGATAACTTCCCGTTTACGCGATGCGGCGCGGCGGCGGGACGACAAGCCGTCCCAGTTTGCATAAAACCGAACCCGTGTGGAACGATCCTGCTTAATCAAGTCGCAGGATTTTGGCAGTATAAACATCCGGTTTTGACTTCTTCAACAACTTTGAGATCAGGACGTCGCGGCCCTGTCCAACCATGTCGCATCTGAAATCCGATCGCATCTCGTCGACCAGACAGGACAGTCCCTGTTGCCGGCTACCTACGGTATGGGCTATCCGGGAGGACGCGACGAATCCTCTCGACGGCCGGGGCGAGATCGCTTTTGGGGTCCGCGTCGGGGCGACACTAGAACACTCAGCCTTCAGTATTTATACCGAACTCGAGCAACGCCAGAATGTCGGAGTTTCCTTGCTCGCGCGCCAGACTCGAGGCCGACAGGCCTTTGCCGTCACTAATCTGTCTATTCGCGCCCCGGTCGAGCAAGAATTTCACCGTTGCGGCTTTCTGGTTGGCAATCGCAAACGCGAGTGGCGTCATCCAATCCGTATCGCAGGGCTTGGATTTATTGGGTCTGATATCCCCAAATGGAATTTCCAGCAGTTGCGGATCTTCGGCTAACAGCTGTTCCAGTTGCGGCAGGTTTTCGCGCGCGGCGGCGGTAAAGATATCCATGGCGCAATTATCGAGAAATTCAGCGGCGGCGGTTTGATTGTTTTGCAAGGCCCAGGCCAGCGGCGCGCCGAAAAAGAAATGATCCCGCTGGGTCGTATCCGCGCCGGCATCGATTAGCAGCTGCATCATATCGATGCGTCCCATCCAGGCGGCCTGATGCAAGGCGCTGCGGTAAGTAACATGGTTGATGTCGAAGCCGAGGTCAAGCATCAACCGCAGCGCATCGGGTTGCGCCGCCGCCACGGCGTGCTCGAGGATATCCGGCGAGGCTTGCAGCGCGGCTTCGATCAAGCCCGGGTTTTCAGCCAGCAGTTCAACTGCCAGCGCGCGATCCGGTTTGAGGCAGGCGATGCGGAATCTGTCGGCTACCGCCAGCTCGATTTCCTTGGCGCCGTGGGCCAGCAGGAAATCGGCAAATTTTTCGTTGCCGGCCAGCAAGGCCAGTTGATATGGGCTACGGTCGTCCTGGGTTTGGTTGACATCGACCCCGTGCGCAACCAGCAGCTCGAGCTTTTCGAAGTTATCGGTTTGAACGGCGTGGCATAACTGGTAGTGCAAGGTTTCCTGGGGATGCGGGACCAGCTTGTCGTTTTCCCTGAGCAACCAATTGTTTTTATCGCTGGCGGTGAGGCCGTACTCCAGTAGCATTTTAAGACAACTATTGTCCCCGCTTAACATGCGGTTGTAGGCGGCCTGGCTGTCGTTCGGGTCCGCGCCGGCGCCAAGCAACAGCCGGGCGAAGCGGTCGCAGTCGGGGTGTTCGGGCAGTTTGTCCGCCCCCCCTTCGCCGTGCCCGAAAACGCCGGTAAGCGCGGTAAACCGGTATTGCCCATCCCATAGATAAAAAGGGTTGGGGTCGGCGCCCTGCTCCAGTAACAGGCGGCCGACGTCTAGTGTCGAAACGCCGGGCAGCCTGGAATAGGCGGCATACATCAACGGTTCCCATTGAAAAAAACCGCCTTTTCGATTGATCAGGTCAGGGTTGACTTCAAGCCATTGTTCGACCAGTTCGACCTCTCCGCTGGCGACCGCGGTATAGATATTTTCATTTCTGATTTGAGGGTGATCCTGCAACAGCTTAGCAGCCTCCAGAAATCGCTCGGGATCCGCACCCTCGGTCTCGCTATAGACCAGCATCGCCAATCTGAGAAATTCGTTTGCCAATTGATCGTTCGAAGGTTGATCGAGCGCTGCCCCAGTATCGAGATGCTGGCGCATTTTGCGCCAGCTTGAATAACCGTAATCCCTGGCGATGACGAGCTGCGCATCCTGAAGTCCAATCGACGATGGCTCGTCGAAGTAAAACCGGACCCGGGATAGCGTAGCCGCATCGTTTTCTTTGGCGGCTTTTAGTAATGATTTGGCCTGCTTCTTGAGATTCTCGAGACTGGCCTTGGGTGGGAGTTTTCGAATAGACACGATGGCCTCCTTTCATACAGGTCCGGTATCCGCGCCCTCAGACAGAAAAGAGGTGGTCAATAATAGTATGCTACATGGTTCAGGTGGGCTTTGCCCTTCCCGCAGATCGGGTGCTTCCTGCAAGCCCCCGCAGGTTAGCATAGCCGTACCCGGTTCTCCAGCTCGCCGCGGCTGCCTCAAACCAGGGCCGGACATACCCGGGGAAACGGTTCCCTATCGGCGGGCGCAGATTGTAAAGGAAACTCCGATTTAATCAGAGTTTCCGTGGCACGGTGATGTGCCACCATTTTTCCCGATCCGGCTTATCCCTTAACGCCGCCGGGCCAATGGCGGGTGGCGATGGCGTCGCCCAGGTCGGCGTCGATGAGCCGCTGTCTAACCCTTAGCAAGTGTTCGATCAGCGCCGGCTCGGCGGCTTCGTAGGCGCTCGCGTCCGGCACTCTCTTGACGACCACGCCCAGCAGTTCGGTGATCGCGTTGCCGATCGAATTCTGGCTGATGGTGACAAACCAGTTGCCGTCCTGGTTGCGATAAATCAACTGTTTGAACGCAGGTTGCCAGCGAATCAGGTTGGCGTACCTGGCATCCTCGATACAGCGATCGCGAACGATTTTGGCGGTTGCCAGGAATTTATTGTTGAGCAGTAACTTGTCGGTAATCTGCTCGGGGAAGTAGGCATTGTCCGGGATTTTGGCGTTTCGAGTGGATACCTGGCTGAAAAAACTGCGATAAAAATCGATGAAGCCTTTCAGGATAATGTCGTATTCCCGCCAAAAGCGCGGACTGTCGATTGACCCGAGGCCGCCGGTTATCTCCCAGCAAGGCAAGCCCTGGGGATAACCGGTCAGCGCCAGCTGCGACGCCTCGCCTTCGATCGGTTTGAGGAGTTCGAGATCCAGGGTATCGAAGAATTCACGATAAACGTCATGCATGGCGCTTTCGAACAGGCTATGTTGCCCGCCGTCGGTCAAGTTGGGGCAATCGGGATCGGCCAGTTCCGCGCTCGCAAGCTGCTGCTGGTCAAATACGATGAAATGGTTGTGCAGCATGCGGATGCTCGGCACGCCGGGGGAAGTCAACGGCCAGGTGGCGTCGAGGCTGGCTTCGCCGCACATGAGTAAGTGTCGTTGCGGGTCGGGAAAGGCTTCCTGCATATAGCCGATTAATACCTGGTTCATCCGGTTCCAGACATTGATGACCCCGGGCGGAACTTGATTTCGGCGCACCGGCCGGCCCAACGGATCGAGCACCAGACGCGAGGTGTTGTAAATGATCGATGCGTCGAAAACATTCGAATGGCCCAGCGCCTTGCGATAAAAAAGCAGGTTTTCAGGGTTTTGCAGCAGGCCGTTGTTGTGCACCAGATCGTTTAAGTTTTCCGTGCTATTGAAAAACTCGTTGGCTTTCATGCCTGCCGGGATGTCCAGTGGGATCGGCCGGTAAGGCACGCTGATTTCGCGGGGGCCCGTGGTCACGTTTGCGGTATCACTTCCTGATTTTTGTCAGCTTAACCCAGGTTGCGGCCGAATCATCTTCAAAAATTTTTAGCGTGTTATCGATTTAATGAATCGGCCGATCGATGCGGCAACCTCAACATGGCCTGGCGTTGTGGTTAAACTGTCTAATTTACCACCCGCGGGGGTAACTCCGGGTAAGTCATCGGCCGATATTTTAACCGCCTGTTATCGATTTATCCGAAGCGCTGATCCAGGTAATCGATAATGTCGTTCGAGCCATACATCCATTGCTGCGAACCATCGGCTTTCACCAGACGCAGGCAGGGCACTTGATATTTGCCCCCCTGGTTGATCAATTCGCTATGCCATTGCGGATCGTTGCGCGCGTCCCGGGTTTCGATGTTGAGGCCCAGGCGGCGAATACTGCGACGGGTTTTGACGCAGTAGGGACATTGCTTGAATTGGTAGAGTTTCATGCTTGCGGTAATTGCGTCGAGTTCGGCGCGCTTCTCCGGTGGGTGGACCGGTGAACTCGGGCGCGTAATTCGGTCGAAGAAAATGACGAGCTGGCCCAGCGGCCAGCGAATCAGGCGGAAAAGGTACTTCATAACTCGGTGTTTCCTGTTTAAGGGTTGCACGGCGCCAGGCAGGCGATTGCCGCAGTTGATGGCGCGATTTGTGTCTGCTGACGCGAAGAGTACCTGTTTTATCGAGAATGTGAAGAATATGAGAATTAAAGTTTGCAGCTTGGGGGCGCCGCCCCGTTAAACGCGGTCAGATGCATGACCCGGCGGTCATCCCGCGAGAGACGGCCGGTGGCCGAATGCCACAACGAGCGATTATCCCAGATCACCAGATCGCCGGGTTGCCAGGCGTGCACATAAACCAGTTCCGGGGCGATCGCCGGACGCATCCATGCCTCCAGTTTCAGCCTCGATTCGATGACGCCGAGGAAATGATTACCTGCTTCCGAGCTTTGCTCGAGCGCGTGCATACACCTCGGCTGCGGCATCAGGGCAGGGCTGCCGGTAACGGGACATGTCCAGATCAGCGGGTATACCTGGGCTAGCGGGTCACGCAGCGCCGTTCCCGGCGTATCCTCGCCCTGCCGGTAGCGTTGTTCCGCCACCGGGTCGCTCAGACGCAAACCGTTGGCGCTATTGGCCAGCGCATAACTTTTCTCGAATGGGTGGACGGCATAGTGGACCCGGGTTTGTGCACAGGTTTTTCGAATCTCGGGCGGCAGTTTGTCGTAACCCAGGCGCCCGCTGGCAAATGCCGTGGAACCGGCTTCGCACCATAAGCTGTCCCCGGTCCCGTCGTCGTAGGACAGCCAGTGGCCGCTGCCGGCTGGCGCCTCGATACAGCGCATCTGCGTGTAATAGCAGGGCGCGTCCCGATAAAAGCTACCGTCGATATGCCATTGCAGCGCCCCGCCGCCGAGCACCTGGGAGCCGCGATCTTCGCCGTAGGCACTCCGTTCCCCGCCGAGGGTGACCTTGAGTCCGTAGTGGCTAATCTTTCCCTTGCCGAGTACTAGTACACCCGGTTCTTCGGGGGTCTGGTAGGTGCCGGCCTGATTACCCTGCGCGACCTTGTAAACCTCCCAGGGATTGTTGATCTGGTCGCGCCAAACGCTGGCAGCTTTGCTGTCTATCGATCGATAAAACGCGACTTCCTGTTGCGGGGTGATATGCAGCTGCTCGGGGAACACCAGCAGTTGATGCCGATGCAGCGCGTCACGCAATGCGTTTATATCGGCATCGCCGTGCGCCGCGCAGTCGAAATTCGCCACCGTGGCGCCAAACGGAGCATTGTCGATTGCCGTGATTAACATGGCTTGCAATAGTAACGTTTTTTGGCCGGCCTGCGCAGCCGGCTCGATACCAACCCCGCAATTTATATTGTCGCCGGGTTAATATTGTACGGTGGCCGTCACTCGCTCACGCAATTGCGACCCTTGCCCTTGGCGCGATAAAGCGCCTGATCTGCCTTTTTGAGCACTTCCCAGGGGGATATGCCGTTGCCGCCCGAATCGGCAAAGCCGATGGAGACGGTGACGCTAACCGACTTATTATTGCTCGGCAGCGCTCGATTACCGCGATCGCTTCTGCCTACCCGTCGAATTATGAAAGGATTGCTCGCGATCGCTTCGCGCAAGGTCTCGAGGTGGCGTACGGAATCCTGCGAATTCTTGCCGTTGAAAACGATCGAAAACTCTTCTCCACCGTAACGGTAGGGCAGGCCCCCACCGGATATTTTGCACATTTTTGCCGCGATCATGCGCAGTACGGCGTCGCCGGCGTCGTGTCCGAAGCTATCGTTAAAGCGTTTGAAATGATCGACATCCAGCATCGCGACGGTAAAGTTGCTGCCTAGTTTCTGGAATTTTTCCCGTAGCGCGCGTCTGCCCGGCAACCCGGTCAACTCGTCGATATATGCCATGCGCCAGGTTTCCTGCATGATCGCGTAAAGGCACATCAGCAGGGCCGCGCTGCTGAATACGTTCAAGCTGCGATGCTGATCGCCGAAATGCAATTGGACGATCAACATGAATAGCACGCCGAATCCTGCGCAGACGTGCGGCGACGGATTGAGAATGCATAGCGTCAGCAGCACATACAGGGTCGCGAATGAAACGAATAACACGGTTTGCGATTGTTGAGTCCAGTCAAAATATTGAGCCGGCGCCCAGTCGCTCAGAAACAATTGCATGGCCCAGGCGGGCGATGTCGTCGCCAGTACGATTGAAAAGGTGCCCGCCAGCACCAGCATCGCATAGGCGGGGATCACCTTGACGTTAAAAATCCCCCGATCGGGTAACAGGGTTAACAGCAACAATAGCAGCGGTGAGAAAGTTGAAAGCAGGCCGTAGGCAAGCGCGCTGTCCGCCCAGCCGAAGCGCAAAATCACATTCGTGGCGACTACCAGAAGGACATAAAAAAACGCCGAGCTGCGGCTGAATCGAATACTGAGTCCGGCGACGATAAGCGCCAGCATGTGGGTTAAATAGGTGACTCCGATAACGGCGGAGGGTGGCAACAGGCTGTACTTCTGAAAACCGTAAATAGAAGCAATGGTCAGAATCATTACGGGCAAAAAGCTCTTAATGACTCTCATGCAGCGAGTTTCCGGTTTTCAACTTCCGCTTTTGGCGTGTTCACATTTTCCCCCCGCACTGATTGTAGTCGCTAATATCGGCAATATTGGTAAAACTGGACGGCCGCGAGCCAATCGGCTAAGGCATCGCGATCCGATTTTCACCCGGGCTCGTTTGGCGACTCGGGTTTGTTATGACAGGTTGCGTCGGTCTGCTCTCGGGTAAGCGGCGGCCGGCCCGATAATCGAGCTATTCGATGCGATATAACCCGGATTGCGCTTAGTCGAATTTGAGCAGTTTCAGTAGTCGCTTGCCCAGCGAAGGGGAGACAGTGGATACCCCCGGTTCGCTGCCGAAACGTTCACGCACCAGTTCCTCGCGTATTTGTTGACGCCGTTGTTCCTGGCGGTTTTGACCGACGGCGCAACTGACAACCTGGGTAATGTCGGTAATTTGGGTATTACCGGTTGTATCGTTAGGATCGGCCCTTTCCTGACCGGGAATCGTTATTTTATCGTTCATTCAATCAAACCAATTAACAGTCCGTCTTCAATAAGCAACCGCTATCGAGGGCCGGTGGTTAAGTGTTGTGTTACTTAATATATAATCGCCGCGCGGCGGTTAGGTTGACTGCTTCGGATAAAAGCGGCCAGTCGGTCGATAAACGGTTGTTTAACGGGCTGTCTTCAACCGACAAAGCGCTGGCGCCGCCGGGGCGCTCCGAATTGCAGCTGGTTCGAGCGCAGGGGAGTATAAACACCCCGCCCGCTGGAATGTGGTAGTATTTTCCGGCTTTCCGCGCATTTGCGGGTGAATATAAAATAAAACAGCCATTCGATATAACCATCTTAAGGAGGCAGCTGTGAACAAAATCAGACCTATTCTCTTGAGTATTATCGCCGCGGTGACGCTGGGCATGGGTTCGTCCCAGGCGGCCACGCCGGATAACACTTTCGTAATGGCCAAGGATATCGCCGACATCATCACCATGGACCCGGCGGAAGTGTTCGAGCTCACGACCGGCGAAATAATCGCCAATATCTACGATCGCGTCATGATGTTCGAACCGGAAGACCTGCAAACCCTGGTCGGCGGCGTGGCCGAGAGCTGGGAAGTCAGCAACGCCGGCAAAACCATCACTTTCAAGATTCGCTCCGGGCTCAAGTTCCACTCGGGCAACCCGGTGCGCGCCGAGGACGTGGTCTGGTCGTTGCGGCGCGTGGTCAAGTTGAACAAGACCCCGGCCTTTATCATCACCCAGTTCGGTTGGACCGCGGATAATGTCGACGGCTTGATCAAGACGCTCGATGGACGCCGCTTCAGCGTCACCATTACCGAAGACTTTTCTCCCGTCCTGGTGCTTAATGCGTTGTCCGCAGGCATCGCTTCGGTGGTCGACAAGAAATTGGTGATGAGCCATGCAAAGGACGGCGATCTGGGTTACGACTGGCTCAAGTCGAACAGCGCCGGTTCCGGCGCTTTCAGTCTCAAAACCTGGAAGGCGAACGAAATCGTTACGCTGGACGCCCATGCCGGTTATCGCCATGGTGCGCCGGGCATGAAGCGGGTCATCCTGCGGCACGTCGCCGAACCTTCGTCGCAGCGGCTATTACTCGAAAAAGCCGACATCGATATGGCGCGCAATCTGACCCCGGATCAAGTCAAGGGCATCATGGGCAATAGCGATATCGTTACCGACGGTTACCCGAAGGGCACCATTGTTTACATGGCCGCCAATGCCGGCCACCCGGTACTGGGCAAACCCGAAGTCGTGCAGGCCTTGCGCCATCTGGTCGACTATGAAGCCATGGCCGAATCATTCCTGGCGGGACAGTTTGTCGTGCATCAGGCGTTCTGGCCGGCGGGTCTCTGGGGTGCGCTCGAAACGACGCCTTACCAACAGGATGTCGCCAAGGCTAAGTCGCTGCTCAAAGCGGCGGGCCATGCCGATGGCTTCGAAATTACGATTCATACCCTGACAAATTCGCCGTTCCCGGAAATCGCGCAAGCGGTGCAGGCGGACCTGGCCAAGGGCGGAATCAAGGCTAATATCGTAACTCTGGAAGGCAAAACGCTGTGGCCCAAGTACCGCGCCCGCGAACATGACATCATGCTCGCGCGTTGGTCGCCGGACTACGTCGATCCGCATTCCAACGCCGACGCCTTTGCGCACAACCCGGATAATCGCCTGGAAGCAAAACTGACCGGCATATTGGCATGGCGTAACGCCTGGGCCGACGATTCCAGCAACATGCTCGCGGTCAAAGCGCGCAACGAACTCGATCTTGGCAAGCGTAAAAAGCAATACCTGGAATTGCAGGCGATGCTACAGAAAAAAGGCCCATTCGTGATCATGTTTCAACAGAATGAACAGGTCGCGCGGCGTAACAACCTGCAAGGCTTCGTTTCCGGTTCGAACTTCGACCTGGTGTTTTATCGTAACGTAGTCAAGCAGTAGCGCAGGCGGCGGGATGCAATAGGCCTTAAGCCCCATATCGTTGTTCGCCGAATCCGAAGAGGTGAGATATGCGGGCTAGCAGTGGCCGGACGGCGGGCGGGTCGGGTCTGAGACCGCCGTCGGCGGTAGTCAAGATTGCCGGAGTTCTATTCAGTCTGGCGCTGACCTTCCTCGGCCTGACCGCGATCACCTTTGTGATCAGCCGGGTTATGCCGGTCGATCCGGTGCTCGCGATCGTCGGCGACCGAGCTTCGAACGAAGTTTATCAGCAGGTCTATCTGCAGCTCGGGCTGGATCAGCCGGTTTATGTCCAGTACCTGAAATACCTGGGGCAGTTGGCGCAGGGCGATCTCGGTTCGTCCATCATGACGACGCGGCCGGTGCTCGAAGATATCCGGCGTTTTTTCCCGGCAACCCTGGAACTCGCAACCGTCGCCACGCTGCTCGGCATATTCGTCGGCGTGCCGATGGGGGTGTTCGCCGCAGTCCATCAGGGCCGCTGGCCGGATCACATCGTGCGCGTGGTCGCGCTGCTCGGCTATTCGGCCCCGATCTTCTGGCTTGGTCTAGTGGCTTTGCTGATCTTCTACGCCAAGCTCGGCTGGGTTGCCGGCCCGGGCCGGCTCGACGTTTTCTACGACGGTATTATCGATCCGGTCACCGGTATCCTGACCATCGACGCCGCGTTGGCGCGCGATTGGGATATTTTTCGCAACGCCCTATCGCACCTCATTTTGCCGGGCGCGATTCTGGGCACCTTCGCGCTCGCCTATATCGCGCGCATGACGCGCAGTTTCATGCTCGATCAGCTGAGCCAGGAATATATCCTGACTGCGCGCGTCAAGGGTATCCCCGAATCACGGATTATATGGGGGCACGCGTTTCGCAATGTGCTGGTGCAGCTGATCACCATCATCGGGCTGACCTATGCCTCGTTGCTGGAAGGCTCGGTGCTGACCGAGACGGTATTCTCCTGGCCCGGTATCGGTCAGTACATAACCAGTTCGTTGTTCAACAACGATATGAACGCGGTGCTCGGCGGCACTATCGTCGTCGGCGCCTGTTTCGTCGGCATCAACATGCTGTCCGATTTGCTCTATCGGCTGGTCGATCCCAGGATTCGCTGATGACCCTGGCGGTTAACTTGCGCGGCTGGTTGCTGGCCGATATTCCGCGCTCGAAATCGCAGGCGCGCTGCCAGCGGTTTTATATCGGCTGGCTCGAATTCCAGCGCAATCCGGTGGCGATGATCGGGCTGGTGATTATCCTCGG
>JGI24668J20090_10000143_pt1 | contig 12751 bp, 4 predicted proteins | sample OlaalgELextract1_FD_20090 | JGI IMG/M metagenome (IMG submission 20090)
AGCGGCCACTCCGGCTTCTGATGACCGACCTCCGTCAACGTCGACGCCGCTGCCCAGTCCCGTCGGTTCGACTGGACCCGACCGGGCTGAGAGGATGCGCCTGGCCGTCTTCCATCCCAAGGCCAAGGCCACATGGACGATTCCAGAGATACAAGACAGCGAAACCACGATCCTCCTGGCGGACTCCAACGGCCCGTCGCTGGCCCGTTTCTCGCCGCCGTCGTGGCGCGTCGCGGCCTACCGTGGAGGCACGATCGAGGATATCAACAAACTCCTCGCCTCGTCGCCCCTGCCGGACCACGTGAAGAACGTCATCATCGCGGTCGGCTTGAACGACCGGGTCTCTGACGACCAATCGCTGGTCAACCGTGTCTCCCGTCTTCGCGAGTTGGTGAACGTCTCCACTCGCACTGTACGGGTCCTGGAACCGGTCAGCTTCACGACGAACCCGACTCGGGTCGCGGAGGGACACCAGCGCGTCGTCGGTTACTTCCGTGATCTCTTCGACGAGGACGGAACCCTCGTCAAGACGGACGCCATCCGAGCTGCGTCCATCAGCAAAGAAGACTTCTCGCACTTCACTAATGAGACAGCACAACAACTGGTGAGCCTGCTTACACTTGCAGGGTTAAACTAGAACATACAGCCAAACCTAGGGATATGTTTTGTTCAAAATTTACCATTAATTTAACAGGTTCACCTCTCTCCCAATCCACCATAGAATTACTGGATATGGGACTTACCTACATACCAACCATAGAGTTAATTAAAACACAAGACGCAGTAGATGCATGCAAATATATCGTTCGTAGAGTTGCGCTACACGATTACTTTTATTTTCACGGGGAGTCCGAAGACTACGATCCTTCGGATTTTAACAAAAAATTTAAATCGAAAAGCAAATGGCATCCAAAACCCTATCAACTCTCCTCCACCACATTAGAAACAATTAAACTAATACAAGACTCTCTTATCAACCTTAGAGGAGGCAAGGTGGCCGTGATAAATAATATCGAACACATAAGACAAAAAGTAACTCGTAACATCACTAAATCGCAATTAAATACTATCCGCTCTCTCCGCTCTAACCAGGAGATAATCATTAAATCCGCGGATAAAGGGGGCTCGGTAGTAGTCATGTCTACCCCCCTCTATGTTCAGGAGGTAATGCGCCAACTAAATAACAAAAATTATTACCTCCCCCTGGAAACACCACTCTACTTAGAAACGGCGGACCTAATGCTACAGGTCCTCAAAAAACTAAGAAATTCAGGATCGATCTCTAGTCGCCAACTAGACTACTTAAAACCGGATCCCTCCACCATGGGTTCCCGATACTTCTATCTTCTACCTAAGGTACATAAATCACCGGGCTGCTGGCCACATCCACGCATGCCCCCTGGTAGACCGATAGTATCGGACTGCGAATCCGAATCCAGTCGTATCTGTGAATATATTGATCACTACCTTCAACCTTTATCGATAAGGCATCCCGCCTACCTGAAGGACACTTATGACTTCATTGATAAGGTTAGAGATCAACAAATAGAACCTCATTGGTATCTCATTACGGCCGATGTAGAGGCTCTCTATACCAACATGCGTCTGGATCTAATCATAGAATCAATAAAGGAGGTTTTTAACGAATATCCGGACCCCTCCCGTCCGGACAAGGGATTAATCGAGCTATTATCCCTTACATTAAATCGTAACGATTTTGAGTTTGACGGCAACTTCTACCTACAAGTATGTGGTATAGCCATGGGTAGAAAATACGCCCCAGCTACAGCCAACATCTACTTACGTAAGTTCGATAAAGCAGCTATGTCTGATTTTCACATCAAACCGATAGCGTATGGACGTTTCTTAGACGACATATTTGCTATCTGGCCGGGTTCTCTAGAGGAACTTAAGCAATTTGAACTATTTCTCAATAACCTTATTCCCGGCATAAAAGTTAAATTCACAGCACGTCAACAGATAATTGAATTTTTAGACACACATATCTATAAACACACCGATTCATCGGGCATTTGTAGGTTAAAATCCAAGGTCTATTTCAAAAACACCGATACCCATCAGTTGTTACACCGGAAATCGTACCATCCTAAGCATACGTTCTCCGGCATCGTTAAATCGCAGTTTATCCGGTTTAAACGTATTTCATCTACCTACCAGGATTACCAACAAGCCTCAGCAACACTTATAGCGGTATTACGCATCAGGGGCTATAAACTATCTAAACTTATTAAACAAAAACGTGATGTATGGAGAAATTATAACACAAACAAACAAACAAACACACAGTTACAAAACGAATACCTACTTCCAACAAAACGCGTTCTCCCAGTAGTCACATTCTATGACCATTTTCATGCACGTCTAAACAGACAATGGAAATCACACATCAAGAACAATCCTGTCTTCGAAAACATACATACTATCGCGGCCTTCAAACGTCATAAAAACTTCCGGGACCTACTGGTCCGGGGCCGCTTTGGAAACAATAAAAACAATAACTCGGATGAGGGGGACGCGGAGGCACTACTCTCCGCCCTAGTGGACATCGTCCAACGTGATAACTCCACTGAGGATGATACCCCCTTCTTCCCAAATGATAGTGGTTAAGTAGATTAATTCAATCCACTCCCCACTCCATCTATGGATTATAGGGGGGTAGTCTGCGTCAGAGCCTGTGCCTCAAGTTGAGCTAGCTCTTCTTACTTCCCCTGTACTTTACAGCCCGCGCCGGCAGACTACCCCCCTTACCAAACTTGTGGGACTAACCTTAAACTAATATTAAATATACTGAAATACGTTAATATGGGCACCTACCTAGAGCCTATAAAATAACGATAAATATAACTATCACTAGCCCTAACCCGGGCTTACTAAACCCTAATCCCACGAAGGGGCTCTAGCCCCGGGGCTTCGTAAAACAAATCCTCAACAAATATAATACTGGCCCTAATCCGGGCTTACTAAACCCTAATCACACGATCATTATTCGTACCTTTTACTCCATAAAATATATATAACCTATAATTTATTACTAGTAATAATACACTGGCTGTATATTCTAGTTTTTCACTGGAGTGAGCAGGCTCTAGGCTCTCACACGCCCCCTAGCGATTACTGTCAGCTTTTCAGCCAAAACGCGTTACGAGGCTCCCTCTAGCGATTGACGCTGAGTCTCGCATGAGGTCCTCGCTCATTTACTTACTATGAAGGCTCATTCAGCCTCATTTTCATATACTAAAACAATTATCAAAGCTGACAGTCCACTTACTCGCCTCTATTATCAATATGATTGTTCATTCTGTACTATTATCGATCCTCTGCTGGTAGTCGTCGCACTACAGGATCACTGATTGAACTGATATCGATCCAGCCGTTATTCTGATTGACTCTGATTTGAACGCNGTACTACAAATAACATTTATTTACTGAACAACATTTATTCTGCACATTTATTGCTATATCGATATAATATAATATGAGTTATGTACAATAATAACTCCTAAAGGAGTATTTACACTATAAAATTATAAAATATCACAAAATGTATAGGTATATATCTCATAGCTTCCAAATACGATTCTATGATGATAATATCACCGATATTACTTTGTATACAGTTGTATATAGATGTATATACATGTTAACGATATATACAAGCATGTAAATAGCTTATTTCTCACACGGACCTATTCAAACTAGTTTTTAATACTGTTTGAGCTACAGTCATCGTAGAATGATAATTATTATATGTACATGTTACAAACACAACACACAACAACACCCCACACATAAAAATCGTCTTACTATACCCCTTATACAAAAATTCACGCTAATTAGGGGTCCCCAGCCCACTCTGGGCGTATTGCAAGCTCTCGTTCACACTTGGGCAGACTTTTCGGCGCCCACTGTCAGAATGTCAGATGTACCTGCCAACTTGCTGTCATCTCCCACCGATTCCCTATATAAACTACGGCCAAAACTCAGTCAAACACTACAGTCGTCTGTCGCACCTGAGGAAGCCAGATGTTGGCGAAATATTGTGCGTTTGTAAATTAATCTTCGTATACGTCTCGTGAACTTCGAATATACGTTGTAAAAGTTAATCGTGACGACGTTCGTTATCGTGTTTTCGTACAAAAACTTTCGAACACACGTCTGAATGAGTTTCTGTTGTCTTCATCAACAACACGATGCCGTATCAGCATTTCCGCCGTCGAGAAGGTAACTCACGAGGTCGCGGTCGTGGGGGCCGTGGCAGACCCTTCTCCCGACGGGACACTCCTTATGAGAGGGCACGCTCTGACTCCCGTCATCCGGGATCAGGTTCCGGGAACCAGGAGAACGGAACCATTATTCAACTACTCCAACAGCTCACGGGAGCGGTCCGGGAGCTCCAACGTCAACCCAGCTCCGAGCGACGGGCACCCTCGGGGGGCCGGGGAGGCAGGCGGGGGTTGCAACATCATCCTCCACAGTCAACTCGTCCTCCGGCTCATCGACGATCATCTCCGGCACCGCCCTCGGATGGGTTTCAATCCAACAACCCGGACTTCCGGTCCCTGGTCAAGCACATAAACCAGGGCGCTCGCATCTCCAGAGCATTACAGAACTGGGAGTCATTACCATCTACCATTGATCGGGCGGTGGACAGAGTTACGGACTCCATCAAGCCACCCCTTGTGGACCAGGCCTTGAGCTATAAACTCCACAGGGAGGCGGATAAGTACAAGTCGGGAGTCCGCCACTTGGTACAGGAACATCTGAAGGCCAAGTTTAACTCTACCTCACGCCAAATGGGACAATTGGATCAACAGGACGCGGCACAGGCCATGACAGTTGCCAAAAGACAGCTCCTACGATCCAATACCAGAATTAACGCGGGTATGGCGGACGATCTTATCCACGCCTCCGCGGGTGAAATGTGGCAGCTAGCCCGGACTGGCACTCGGGCCAGAACTCCCCCTCAACCAATGGAGGTACCAATCTCTAACCGATTCCAGGTACTGGGAGATGAGCTAGCTGCGGACCAAATTGTTGAACTTCTGAACCAATCTTCCCCACAGGACGAGAGCGACCAGGCTCCACCCCCCCTTCCACAGCGGAAGAAGAGGGACTATACCACTCCGGTGGACAACGTGGGGAAACGTCTTCGAGTTCAAGTTCACGCAAGTGACGATTCAGAGTTCCGGATTCCAGACAACCCGACCCGGACGCCTGCCAACCCAGCCCACCCGAGGGAGGGACCGAATCTCACTTCCGGTCCCGCATNAGCGGCCACTCCGGCTTCTGATGACCGACCTCCGTCAACGTCGACGCCGCTGCCCAGTCCCGTCGGTTCGACTGGACCCGACCGGGCTGAGAGGATGCGCCTGGCCGTCTTCCATCCCAAGGCCAAGGCCACATGGACGATTCCAGAGATACAAGACAGCGAAACCACGATCCTCCTGGCGGACTCCAACGGCCCGTCGCTGGCCCGTTTCTCGCCGCCGTCGTGGCGCGTCGCGGCCTACCGTGGAGGCACGATCGAGGATATCAACAAACTCCTCGCCTCGTCGCCCCTGCCGGACCACGTGAAGAACGTCATCATCGCGGTCGGCTTGAACGACCGGGTCTCTGACGACCAATCGCTGGTCAACCGTGTCTCCCGTCTTCGCGAGTTGGTGAACGTCTCCACTCGCACTGTACGGGTCCTGGAACCGGTCAGCTTCACGACGAACCCGACTCGGGTCGCGGAGGGACACCAGCGCGTCGTCGGTTACTTCCGTGATCTCTTCGACGAGGACGGAACCCTCGTCAAGACGGACGCCATCCGAGCTGCGTCCATCAGCAAAGAAGACTTCTCGCACTTCACTAATGAGACAGCACAACAACTGGTGAGCCTGCTTACACTTGCAGGGTTAAACTAGAACATACAGCCAAACCTAGGGATATGTTTTGTTCAAAATTTACCATTAATTTAACAGGTTCACCTCTCTCCCAATCCACCATAGAATTACTGGATATGGGACTTACCTACATACCAACCATAGAGTTAATTAAAACACAAGACGCAGTAGATGCATGCAAATATATCGTTCGTAGAGTTGCGCTACACGATTACTTTTATTTTCACGGGGAGTCCGAAGACTACGATCCTTCGGATTTTAACAAAAAATTTAAATCGAAAAGCAAATGGCATCCAAAACCCTATCAACTCTCCTCCACCACATTAGAAACAATTAAACTAATACAAGACTCTCTTATCAACCTTAGAGGAGGCAAGGTGGCCGTGATAAATAATATCGAACACATAAGACAAAAAGTAACTCGTAACATCACTAAATCGCAATTAAATACTATCCGCTCTCTCCGCTCTAACCAGGAGATAATCATTAAATCCGCGGATAAAGGGGGCTCGGTAGTAGTCATGTCTACCCCCCTCTATGTTCAGGAGGTAATGCGCCAACTAAATAACAAAAATTATTACCTCCCCCTGGAAACACCACTCTACTTAGAAACGGCGGACCTAATGCTACAGGTCCTCAAAAAACTAAGAAATTCAGGATCGATCTCTAGTCGCCAACTAGACTACTTAAAACCGGATCCCTCCACCATGGGTTCCCGATACTTCTATCTTCTACCTAAGGTACATAAATCACCGGGCTGCTGGCCACATCCACGCATGCCCCCTGGTAGACCGATAGTATCGGACTGCGAATCCGAATCCAGTCGTATCTGTGAATATATTGATCACTACCTTCAACCTTTATCGATAAGGCATCCCGCCTACCTGAAGGACACTTATGACTTCATTGATAAGGTTAGAGATCAACAAATAGAACCTCATTGGTATCTCATTACGGCCGATGTAGAGGCTCTCTATACCAACATGCGTCTGGATCTAATCATAGAATCAATAAAGGAGGTTTTTAACGAATATCCGGACCCCTCCCGTCCGGACAAGGGATTAATCGAGCTATTATCCCTTACATTAAATCGTAACGATTTTGAGTTTGACGGCAACTTCTACCTACAAGTATGTGGTATAGCCATGGGTAGAAAATACGCCCCAGCTACAGCCAACATCTACTTACGTAAGTTCGATAAAGCAGCTATGTCTGATTTTCACATCAAACCGATAGCGTATGGACGTTTCTTAGACGACATATTTGCTATCTGGCCGGGTTCTCTAGAGGAACTTAAGCAATTTGAACTATTTCTCAATAACCTTATTCCCGGCATAAAAGTTAAATTCACAGCACGTCAACAGATAATTGAATTTTTAGACACACATATCTATAAACACACCGATTCATCGGGCATTTGTAGGTTAAAATCCAAGGTCTATTTCAAAAACACCGATACCCATCAGTTGTTACACCGGAAATCGTACCATCCTAAGCATACGTTCTCCGGCATCGTTAAATCGCAGTTTATCCGGTTTAAACGTATTTCATCTACCTACCAGGATTACCAACAAGCCTCAGCAACACTTATAGCGGTATTACGCATCAGGGGCTATAAACTATCTAAACTTATTAAACAAAAACGTGATGTATGGAGAAATTATAACACAAACAAACAAACAAACACACAGTTACAAAACGAATACCTACTTCCAACAAAACGCGTTCTCCCAGTAGTCACATTCTATGACCATTTTCATGCACGTCTAAACAGACAATGGAAATCACACATCAAGAACAATCCTGTCTTCGAAAACATACATACTATCGCGGCCTTCAAACGTCATAAAAACTTCCGGGACCTACTGGTCCGGGGCCGCTTTGGAAACAATAAAAACAATAACTCGGATGAGGGGGACGCGGAGGCACTACTCTCCGCCCTAGTGGACATCGTCCAACGTGATAACTCCACTGAGGATGATACCCCCTTCTTCCCAAATGATAGTGGTTAAGTAGATTAATTCAATCCACTCCCCACTCCATCTATGGATTATAGGGGGGTAGTCTGCGTCAGAGCCTGTGCCTCAAGTTGAGCTAGCTCTTCTTACTTCCCCTGTACTTTACAGCCCGCGCCGGCAGACTACCCCCCTTACCAAACTTGTGGGACTAACCTTAAACTAATATTAAATATACTGAAATACGTTAATATGGGCACCTACCTAGAGCCTATAAAATAACGATAAATATAACTATCACTAGCCCTAACCCGGGCTTACTAAACCCTAATCCCACGAAGGGGCTCTAGCCCCGGGGCTTCGTAAAACAAATCCTCAACAAATATAATACTGGCCCTAATCCGGGCTTACTAAACCCTAATCACACGATCATTATTCGTACCTTTTACTCCATAAAATATATATAACCTATAATTTATTACTAGTAATAATACACTGGCTGTATATTCTAGTTTTTCACTGGAGTGAGCAGGCTCTAGGCTCTCACACGCCCCCTAGCGATTACTGTCAGCTTTTCAGCCAAAACGCGTTACGAGGCTCCCTCTAGCGATTGACGCTGAGTCTCGCATGAGGTCCTCGCTCATTTACTTACTATGAAGGCTCATTCAGCCTCATTTTCATATACTAAAACAATTATCAAAGCTGACAGTCCACTTACTCGCCTCTATTATCAATATGATTGTTCATTCTGTACTATTATCGATCCTCTGCTGGTAGTCGTCGCACTACAGGATCACTGATTGAACTGATATCGATCCAGCCGTTATTCTGATTGACTCTGATTTGAACGCTGTACTACAAATAACATTTATTTACTGAACAACATTTATTCTGCACATTTATTGCTATATCGATATAATATAATATGAGTTATGTACAATAATAACTCCTAAAGGAGTATTTACACTATAAAATTATAAAATATCACAAAATGTATAGGTATATATCTCATAGCTTCCAAATACGATTCTATGATGATAATATCACCGATATTACTTTGTATACAGTTGTATATAGATGTATATACATGTTAACGATATATACAAGCATGTAAATAGCTTATTTCTCACACGGACCTATTCAAACTAGTTTTTAATACTGTTTGAGCTACAGTCATCGTAGAATGATAATTATTATATGTACATGTTACAAACACAACACACAACAACACCCCACACATAAAAATCGTCTTACTATACCCCTTATACAAAAATTCACGCTAATTAGGGGTCCCCAGCCCACTCTGGGCGTATTGCAAGCTCTCGTTCACACTTGGGCAGACTTTTCGGCGCCCACTGTCAGAATGTCAGATGTACCTGCCAACTTGCTGTCATCTCCCACCGATTCCCTATATAAACTACGGCCAAAACTCAGTCAAACACTACAGTCGTCTGTCGCACCTGAGGAAGCCAGATGTTGGCGAAATATTGTGCGTTTGTAAATTAATCTTCGTATACGTCTCGTGAACTTCGAATATACGTTGTAAAAGTTAATCGTGACGACGTTCGTTATCGTGTTTTCGTACAAAAACTTTCGAACACACGTCTGAATGAGTTTCTGTTGTCTTCATCAACAACACGATGCCGTATCAGCATTTCCGCCGTCGAGAAGGTAACTCACGAGGTCGCGGTCGTGGGGGCCGTGGCAGACCCTTCTCCCGACGGGACACTCCTTATGAGAGGGCACGCTCTGACTCCCGTCATCCGGGATCAGGTTCCGGGAACCAGGAGAACGGAACCATTATTCAACTACTCCAACAGCTCACGGGAGCGGTCCGGGAGCTCCAACGTCAACCCAGCTCCGAGCGACGGGCACCCTCGGGGGGCCGGGGAGGCAGGCGGGGGTTGCAACATCATCCTCCACAGTCAACTCGTCCTCCGGCTCATCGACGATCATCTCCGGCACCGCCCTCGGATGGGTTTCAATCCAACAACCCGGACTTCCGGTCCCTGGTCAAGCACATAAACCAGGGCGCTCGCATCTCCAGAGCATTACAGAACTGGGAGTCATTACCATCTACCATTGATCGGGCGGTGGACAGAGTTACGGACTCCATCAAGCCACCCCTTGTGGACCAGGCCTTGAGCTATAAACTCCACAGGGAGGCGGATAAGTACAAGTCGGGAGTCCGCCACTTGGTACAGGAACATCTGAAGGCCAAGTTTAACTCTACCTCACGCCAAATGGGACAATTGGATCAACAGGACGCGGCACAGGCCATGACAGTTGCCAAAAGACAGCTCCTACGATCCAATACCAGAATTAACGCGGGTATGGCGGACGATCTTATCCACGCCTCCGCGGGTGAAATGTGGCAGCTAGCCCGGACTGGCACTCGGGCCAGAACTCCCCCTCAACCAATGGAGGTACCAATCTCTAACCGATTCCAGGTACTGGGAGATGAGCTAGCTGCGGACCAAATTGTTGAACTTCTGAACCAATCTTCCCCACAGGACGAGAGCGACCAGGCTCCACCCCCCCTTCCACAGCGGAAGAAGAGGGACTATACCACTCCGGTGGACAACGTGGGGAAACGTCTTCGAGTTCAAGTTCACGCAAGTGACGATTCAGAGTTCCGGATTCCAGACAACCCGACCCGGACGCCTGCCAACCCAGCCCACCCGAGGGAGGGACCGAATCTCACTTCCGGTCCCGCATNAGCGGCCACTCCGGCTTCTGATGACCGACCTCCGTCAACGTCGACGCCGCTGCCCAGTCCCGTCGGTTCGACTGGACCCGACCGGGCTGAGAGGATGCGCCTGGCCGTCTTCCATCCCAAGGCCAAGGCCACATGGACGATTCCAGAGATACAAGACAGCGAAACCACGATCCTCCTGGCGGACTCCAACGGCCCGTCGCTGGCCCGTTTCTCGCCGCCGTCGTGGCGCGTCGCGGCCTACCGTGGAGGCACGATCGAGGATATCAACAAACTCCTCGCCTCGTCGCCCCTGCCGGACCACGTGAAGAACGTCATCATCGCGGTCGGCTTGAACGACCGGGTCTCTGACGACCAATCGCTGGTCAACCGTGTCTCCCGTCTTCGCGAGTTGGTGAACGTCTCCACTCGCACTGTACGGGTCCTGGAACCGGTCAGCTTCACGACGAACCCGACTCGGGTCGCGGAGGGACACCAGCGCGTCGTCGGTTACTTCCGTGATCTCTTCGACGAGGACGGAACCCTCGTCAAGACGGACGCCATCCGAGCTGCGTCCATCAGCAAAGAAGACTTCTCGCACTTCACTAATGAGACAGCACAACAACTGGTGAGCCTGCTTACACTTGCAGGGTTAAACTAGAACATACAGCCAAACCTAGGGATATGTTTTGTTCAAAATTTACCATTAATTTAACAGGTTCACCTCTCTCCCAATCCACCATAGAATTACTGGATATGGGACTTACCTACATACCAACCATAGAGTTAATTAAAACACAAGACGCAGTAGATGCATGCAAATATATCGTTCGTAGAGTTGCGCTACACGATTACTTTTATTTTCACGGGGAGTCCGAAGACTACGATCCTTCGGATTTTAACAAAAAATTTAAATCGAAAAGCAAATGGCATCCAAAACCCTATCAACTCTCCTCCACCACATTAGAAACAATTAAACTAATACAAGACTCTCTTATCAACCTTAGAGGAGGCAAGGTGGCCGTGATAAATAATATCGAACACATAAGACAAAAAGTAACTCGTAACATCACTAAATCGCAATTAAATACTATCCGCTCTCTCCGCTCTAACCAGGAGATAATCATTAAATCCGCGGATAAAGGGGGCTCGGTAGTAGTCATGTCTACCCCCCTCTATGTTCAGGAGGTAATGCGCCAACTAAATAACAAAAATTATTACCTCCCCCTGGAAACACCACTCTACTTAGAAACGGCGGACCTAATGCTACAGGTCCTCAAAAAACTAAGAAATTCAGGATCGATCTCTAGTCGCCAACTAGACTACTTAAAACCGGATCCCTCCACCATGGGTTCCCGATACTTCTATCTTCTACCTAAGGTACATAAATCACCGGGCTGCTGGCCACATCCACGCATGCCCCCTGGTAGACCGATAGTATCGGACTGCGAATCCGAATCCAGTCGTATCTGTGAATATATTGATCACTACCTTCAACCTTTATCGATAAGGCATCCCGCCTACCTGAAGGACACTTATGACTTCATTGATAAGGTTAGAGATCAACAAATAGAACCTCATTGGTATCTCATTACGGCCGATGTAGAGGCTCTCTATACCAACATGCGTCTGGATCTAATCATAGAATCAATAAAGGAGGTTTTTAACGAATATCCGGACCCCTCCCGTCCGGACAAGGGATTAATCGAGCTATTATCCCTTACATTAAATCGTAACGATTTTGAGTTTGACGGCAACTTCTACCTACAAGTATGTGGTATAGCCATGGGTAGAAAATACGCCCCAGCTACAGCCAACATCTACTTACGTAAGTTCGATAAAGCAGCTATGTCTGATTTTCACATCAAACCGATAGCGTATGGACGTTTCTTAGACGACATATTTGCTATCTGGCCGGGTTCTCTAGAGGAACTTAAGCAATTTGAACTATTTCTCAATAACCTTATTCCCGGCATAAAAGTTAAATTCACAGCACGTCAACAGATAATTGAATTTTTAGACACACATATCTATAAACACACCGATTCATCGGGCATTTGTAGGTTAAAATCCAAGGTCTATTTCAAAAACACCGATACCCATCAGTTGTTACACCGGAAATCGTACCATCCTAAGCATACGTTCTCCGGCATCGTTAAATCGCAGTTTATCCGGTTTAAACGTATTTCATCTAC
>JGI24668J20090_10000153_pt1 | contig 12386 bp, 13 predicted proteins | sample OlaalgELextract1_FD_20090 | JGI IMG/M metagenome (IMG submission 20090)
TTCTTTCGTATATTTCTTTCTCGTTGTCATCTATCGTTACCTCAGTTAAGTTTCATTATCTCTTAACTGGGTGGTATCAATCTATTGGACCATGTCAGAATGTGCTTTGCACGGTAACAGACGATGGGATCGGGATCGACGACAGATATCAAGATAAGATCTTCGACCTCTTCGAAAGAGTCGATCAAAAAGTATCCGGTACCGGAATCGGCTTGGCCTTGGTCAAGGGGATTATTGAGAAACACCAGGGTAGTATTTCGGTTGAATCGGAAGGCGACGATATGGGAACCACTTTTCGTCTAAGCATTCCCGCTAACGGTAATCATGAAAACGCAGTTTCGGAGATGTAACAGTTCACATTTTGCGGGCGATAATCTCCACCGGTGCAATGTAACCCGCGACGATATTGTCAAACATATTACCCACTTTAACAGGCGTGCTCGCCTGCATTAAGGTATGCAAGCCCAAAGCCGGCGGTCCGCCGGCGGCGGACATTTTTGAACCTAGCCGAGTTAAAAATTCCAGCGCAAAATCACGTCGATGGTTGACCGCGCTAACTTCGAATCCCGCAGTAATCAGAGCCTGTCGGTATTGCTCGGGGTCGGCAAGCCTGCAAATGCTGTTATCGGTCGCCCATGGAACCGGGTAAGCCAGTTCGCCCGGGTCGATACGCATTACGTCATAGACCCCGAAATACGCGCCGCCGCGCAGTACCCGGTTGATTTCCTGGAACAGCCCTTTTTTATCCTCGATATTCATGCCGACGTGCAGCATATACCCACCGTCGAAGGATTCGTCCTGAAACGGCATCGAAGTCGCGTTTCCCTGGTGCAGAGCAACCTGGTTTTGCAGTTGTACCCATTCGCACAGCGTCTGGCCCGTGACTATATACTCCGGCGTTAAATCGATGCCGCTCACCCGATTGCGGTATCTGTCAGCGACAAATCGCGCGGCGCCGCCGAGACCGCAGCCGACGTCAAGCAGGTGATCGTCGGCTGAGACATCGAGTTGAGCGAATAAATTCTCGGTTGCCAGTCTTCCGCCGATATGGAATTCATCTACCGGCGCGAGGTCCGCAGGCGTCAGCCGATCGATCGACTTTCCGGGTTTGACCAGGGCCGCTTTAATCGCCGGCAATAGTTCTCCGTGCCGGTAGTGATCCGAAATAGATTTATCATCCGCCATAATCCATCCTCCGTGATTCTATAAGTTTGTTAATTAGCCGCCAAATCCGTGCGGCTCATTTTTGACCCGGCATCTCCATTAATTCCGACACTTCGAGCGAACCGCCGAGATCGAGAAAAGGACAAGCCTTTGCCAGCGTCAGTGCCGCCTCCATCGAACCCGCCTCGACAATGGTGTAACCCGACATGGTCGAGTTGCCGCCTGCACTGACACTGCCATCCGGGTTCACCGTGGCCGTATCCTTGAGTGGGTTGGCGGGACTAACCGCCGCGGCACCCAGGGACGAGAGCCACTCCATATATTTCGCGAAATGTTGTTGACCTTGCTCGGGCTGGAAGGCTGATCGCCACCCAAATAGACGATGACGTATTGAGGCATGAGCTTCTCCTGGTGTTAACGGTTTATCGATGCGGCGACCCTCGACGATCGGAGGTGCTTCGATCGGCTTCCATGGGCGCTACTTTACCGCCCGCAATCGGTAATTGCCAGGCCGCCGCCGATCGGTGGCGCCCGCTTAGCGTCGCTGAAGCCTTGGATCGATGTGGTCCCAGGGCTGAGCGGATTCGGTATAAACCACCATTTGGGGTTCGAAGCAAGCCGGGTCGTCTAGCGTCGCCGCGTGAAAGAATAGGTACTGCGGATAGCCGGATGTTTTCTTCACCACGGGGTTGCCGCAGTTTTTGCAAAAACCGCTGCTCACGGTACTTCCGTCGTCGGCCTGCGTCTGGTAATACTTGATCTTCCCCTGCAGTCTCGTGGCATCGGTATTTACCGCGAATGCCGCCGCATGGCCCGATCCGGTGATTCTCTGGCATTGCCGACATTGGCAAATGATCGAGAATTCCGGTTCGGTTTGAGTTTGGTAACGGATGCCGCCACAGGCGCAGCCTCCGGTAATCGATGGACTCAATGCAAACGCTCCTTAGCTGCCGTTATTGTGGACCCGACGCCGTGCCCGGCAGCAGATCGCGCGCGGCGTGACATGATTTACCCGTTTTCTTTGCAATGCGGAAATGGCTCGAATGCATCGCCGAATCCAGTGGCTAGGCGGATATTATAAGGTTAACGCCGCAAAATGATAATTGCGCGCAATGGGTGGAAGATGCTAAGTTTTTTGGGGACAGATCTTAGCGAGGCACGACGGCGAGTAATGGTCGATCATACTATTCTTCAGTTTGTGCTGATTTTTGCCGGCGCCGCTCTGTTTGCCACACTATTCCTGTTTTTGAAGCAGCCGATTATTCTCGCCTATATCGTTCTGGGTATCGTTGTCGGCCCGAAAGGACTGGGCCTGATTGGCGACGCCCGGCAAATCGAACAACTCGCCCACATCGGCATTATCCTGTTGCTGTTTCTGATCGGCCTGAACTTCCAGCCGTCGAAGCTCGTCGGATTGCTCGGACGCGTCGGTATCGTCACGCTACTCACCTGTCTCGCCTTCACCTTATTGGGCCTGGCAGCGGCCTGGGCCCTGGGATTCCCGTTCATCGACAGTTTGGTAATCGGCGCCGCGCTTATGTTTTCCAGCACCATCGTCAGCCTGAAACTGATTCCCACGACCCAATTGCACCATCATCACGTCGGCGAGGTAATGATCAGCGTGTTGTTGCTGCAGGATGTGATTGCAATCGTGCTTATCGTGCTGGTGACCGAAGGCGGCATGGACAATATCGGAATTTCGGTGGTGATACTGTTGCTCAAGCTGGCGGCGCTGACCGCCTTGGCATTTGTTATCGTCAAAATCGTCATAACTCGACTGTTTATGAAATTTGACGTGATAAAGGAACATACCTTTGTCATGGCTTTGGGCTGGGGCCTATTGGTTGCCGGCGCCGCCGAAATGCTGGGCCTGTCGCTCGAAATGGGTGCTTTTATCGCTGGCATAAGCCTGGCGACGGTGCCCATCGCCCTGGTTATCGCCGAAGAGCTCAAACCGTTGCGCGACTTTTTCCTGATACTGTTTTTCTTCTCGATTGGCGCGAAGTTCGATTTAGTGGTTTCGCAACAACTCATCCTGCCCGGGCTGATTCTGACCACCTTGTTGATGGTGGCCAAGCCGGTGTTATTCAAGCTAAGTTTTAAAGCGATTGGCGAAACGCCGAAGAATTCCGCCGAGCTGGGCGTCAGGTTGGGCCAGGCCAGCGAATTTTCGCTGTTAATCGCTTTCAGCGCGTTGGCTTCAGGCGTGATAGAAGCCAGTTCTTCCTACCTGATACAATTGGTCGTGGTGCTTAGTTTCATCGTTTCGACCTATTGGGTAGTCGCCGTTTATCCGACGCCGATTTCGTACAAGAGCGGTCAGCGAAAGGATTAGCGGTATCGCCGCCGGCATGCGACTCTCACGCGTTGCCGCATTTTTGCGCGAGCTCGATTTTATCCGCTTTTTTTAGTTTGCCGAAAACGAGATCGTAAGAGCCGTTAACCAGGTCAATTAACATTTCGTCGGATATCTCGCCGGTCAGCGATATCGTAATCCAATGCCTCTTGTTCATATAGTAACCCGGCGCGATCGATGCGAATTGACTTACCAGAACTTCGGCATCGGGTGGGGCGCATTTGAGCGTAACTCTGGGCGTTTCCTCTTGCCGGGATAGCAGGGCAAACATCTTTCCCATGACTTTGAACACCAGCGCCGCGGGGCCGAACGGATAGCTGCTCTGTGAGCCCCTAAGCCGCGCCAGATGCTTTTCAAGTTTTTCCGGTTTCATTTGCGGGCGGGAAATTACTCTTCCAACGGGCCGTACATCGCGAAGATTTCGGCCTCCGTCAAATCCTTCGTCTGCTGTGAAAAGCTGTAAAACGACGGCTTTTTATCGATAAATACCTGGATTTCGAAATCCAGATCCTCCTGGTTATCGAACAGCCCGACGGCAATCATGTGCTGCCTGTTTTCTTTCAACCGATAAAACAGATTGCTACCGCATTTTCTGCAAAACCCGCGTTCCGCCCAGTCCGACGAGTTGTACACGGTAATGTCGTCCTCGCCTTCGAATGTAACCTCGGTACCGCAGTCGATTTCCATATAAGGGCCGCCGCCCCATTTACGACACATGCCGCAATGGCATGCGCCCACTTTTCGACTGGCATTTTTTGCGGTAAAACGCACGGCGCCGCAAAGGCAGCTTCCGGTTTGCTCGCTTGTTTCAGGCATTTTTTTCTCCCGGTTGAGTATCTATCCGCATACCGCGGAACGTCATTGTTAACTGCTGCTTCCAGTTCGGAAAAAGTTTCTTTGATGAAATTCCGGACTCTTTTGCAGATGAATCTTCGTAATGCTGGCAGAAATCAAGTCGGTGCTCATTGAGCCTGGTCAACAATCGTACACAGGATAGTGTCCGGGCTAGTAAGCTGTCATGGGATCATGCCGCACCAATAACGGTGATTAACAGTATTATAAATATAAAGGTTAATTATAAGAAATCCGCATCGCATCGGCGGGTGATTCTGCTAGGCTATCCGGGCCTGATACAGCAACGTATCGAATAACTAGAGGTTATACCATGAACGAGGAAGCCAACGGCCTTCCCGAGCGCCCGCGTGTTCGTCCCGCGGATCCGCGCTTTTCTTCGGGGCCGTGTAAAAAATATCCCGGTTGGGATATCACCCATTTGAATACCGAATTTCTTGGCCGCAGCCACCGCGCCAAGCTCCCCAAACAACGGCTGAAAGACGCTATCGATATCTCGCACCGGTTGTTGGGCTTGCCCGCGGACTGGAAGCTCGGAATCGTGCCGGGTTCCGACACCGGCGCTTTCGAGATGGCGCTGTGGTCATTGCTCGGATCGCGCCCGGTCGACGTGCTGGTCTGGGAAAGTTTTTCCAATGATTGGGCCAAGGATCTGCAGGCGCTCGGCATCGGTGAATTAAACTTGATCCAGGCCGAGTATGGGGAATTGCCCGATCTCGACCGGGTTGATGCCGCGCATGACCTGGTTATGGTTTACAATGGCACTACCAGTGGCGTATGCCTGCCTGATCTCGACTGGTTGGCCGGCGACCGCGCAGGCCTGGTTTTATGTGACGCGACTTCGGCCGCGTTCGCCATGCCGATGGATTTCGAGCGCCTGGATGTCGTTACCTGGTCCTGGCAAAAAGTACTGGGTAGCGAAGCTGCGCACGGTATGCTCGCGTTGAGTCCGCGGGCGGTCGAGCGGCTTGCAACCGATTTGCCGCGCTACCCTTTACCGAAGCTATTTCAATTGACCAAGGGCGGCCAGCTGGTAGAGGGAATTTTCAGCGGCGCCACGATCAACACCCCGAGCATGCTGGCGCTGGAAGACCTGCACGCGGCGTTGGCCTGGGCCGAATCTATCGGCGGCCGCGAAGCTTTATGGCAACGCACGCGCGACAATTTCCAATGCATCGATAACTGGGTCGCCGACACTCCCTGGATCGACTGGCTGGTGCGTGATCCGGCAACCCGCTCGCCGACGTCGATGTGCCTGCAGGTGGTCGATCCGAGCTTTAATCGGCTGACGCCGGACGAGCGTCAAGGCGCGATCAACGCGATGCTGGCACGGCTCGAACAGGAAAACGTCGCCCTCGATATCGGCAATTATCGCAGCGCGCCCCCGGGATTTCGTATCTGGGGCGGCGCCACCGTTGAAACCACCGACCTCGAAGCTCTAACCCCTTGGTTGGATTGGGTTTTCGAGGATTTTAAATTGACCAAGCAGGAGCAACAAAATGACTAAACCCCGGGTATTGATTTCAGATTCCATGTCGAGCCAGGCGGTCTCGGTGTTCGAGGATCGCGGCCTCGAAGTAGTCAATTCGAGCAAGCTGAGCGAAGCCGAGCTGTTCGACACGATCGGCGATTTCGACGGTCTGGCGATTCGTTCCTCGACCCGGGTCAGCGCCGAGCTGTTGGAACATGCGACCCGCCTGAAGGCGGTGGGTCGCGCCGGCATCGGCGTCGATAACGTCGATGTGCCGGCCTGCACCAAGCGCGGCATCGTAGTGATGAATACACCGCTCGGTAATGCGATTACGACCGCCGAGCATGCGATGGCGATGATGTTGGCGCTGGCGCGTCATATACCGCAGGCCAACAGTTCGACGCATGCCGGCAAGTGGGAGAAATCCCGTTTCATGGGCATCGAGCTAACCGGCAAGCTACTGGGCTTGATTGGCGCCGGCAATATCGGCTCCATCGTCGCCAAAAAAGCCATCGGTTACGGCTTGCACGTGCAGGCCTACGATCCGTTTCTAACCGAAGAGCGCGCCGCCAAGCTCGGTCTCAGGAAGGTCGAGCTCGAAGAGCTATTGAAAACTTCCGATATCGTTTCGCTGCATGTGCCGAAAACCCCGGAGACCAGCAATATCATCAGCGCCAGCGCGATCAACCAGATGAAAAAAGGCAGCATGTTGATCAATTGCGCGCGCGGCGGACTGGTCGATGAACTGGCGCTCAAGGCCGCGCTCGAAAGCGGTCACCTGAAAGCCGCGGCGCTCGATGTGTACCAGGTCGAGCCGGCGCGCGACAATCCTTTGTTCGAACTCGACAACGTGATCTGCACCCCGCATCTCGGCGCCTCGACGATCGAGGCGCAGGAAAAGGTCGCGATACAGATCGCCGAGCAAATCAGCGACTATCTGCTGACCGGGGCGGTCAACAATGCGATCAACGCGCCGAGTATCAGCGCCGAAGAAGCGCAACTGCTGCGGCCTTACCTGCAGCTGGCGCAATGTCTAGGATCCTTTGTCGGTCAATTGACGCATGATCCGATTAAGACTCTGACGGTGACCTACGGGGGCGAAGCCAACGACCTGAACGTATCGCCGCTGACCGTACAGGTGGTGCAGTCGGTACTCGAACAACACAGCAGTTATGTCAATTCGGTGAATGCACGTGAACTCGCGCGCGATCGTAACATCAATGTAATCGAGGCGCACAACGAAGGGCGCGACGAATATCCCTGCCGTATTACGGTCGGCGTCGAAACCGAATCGAAGTCGCGCAGCATTTGCGGCACGCTGATACAAAACCGCCCGCGCGTGATCGACGTCAAAGGAGTACCGTTGGAGTCTAAGCTCGGCGAGCACATGCTTTACATCACCAACGATGACAAGCCAGGCGTTATCGGCGACATCGGCAGCAGCACGGCGCAGCGCGGCATTAATATCGCCAATATGCACCTCGGACGCGATGCAAAAAACGGTAATGCAATCGTACTCATCGAGATCGATGAAGAGCTAAGCACTGACGATCTCGCGCATATGCGTTCGTTGCCGAATATCAACGATGTGCAATACCTGCATTTCCCGGCGCTGCAATGACCGCGGCAAGCCAGGGCGAGCCGCATTGGCTGCAGTCCGGCGATGGGCAGCAGCCGTTTGTCGCCACCGTTTGCAGTGTCGGCGACCCGGAGCAAGCCATCGCGATTGCACGCGCCGAGGTCGCTGCTCTACAGGACGCGGTGCCGGTCAGATTTACCAACGGTTGCAATATCAGTATCGATTGCACGCCGGAGCAGGCCTGGTCGTTACTACAGGCGTTGCGCGCGAGCTTGAACGACGCCGATATCTACCTGCAACCCGAGGCGGAGCGCGGCAAGCGATTGCTGATCTGTGATATGGACATGACGATCGTCGACGCCGAGACCCTCGACGAGGTTGCCGCCAAGCTTGGCCTGGGCGACGAGATCGCGACTATCACCGCGCGCGCAATGCATGGTGAAATCGATTTCGACGCTGCGTTGCGCGCACGCATTGCAATACTAGCGGGGCGGCCGGAACAAGTGTTTCTCGACGTGGCCCGCCAGGTTCGCTTGAATCCAGGTGCGCATCAATTGCTCGATGGCGCCCGCGCCGCGGGTCTGCATACTATTCTGATCAGCGGCGGTTTTGCCCAAGTAGCCGAAGCGGTAGCGGCGCAGCTCGGATTCGACGAGGTCCACTGCAACCACCTGGAGCTTGAAGCGCGCACTCTGACGGGCAGAGTGCGCGAACCGATCGTCAATGCCGACCTCAAACGCCAGGTCCTGCAGCACAGCGCCCGGGCTTGCGGTCTCGGTCTCGAAGATTGCTGCGCGATCGGCGATGGCGCCAACGACTTGCCGATGTTGAGCGCCGCGGGGCTCGGCATCGCCTATCACGCCAAGCCGGTGCTGCACGCGGCCACCAGTTGTCATATCGATGCCACCGACCTCTCCAGCGCGCTGCATTTCATGGGACTGGATAGTCCAGGCTCGATTTAGCACGCAGGCGAGCTACAGTTCGAATAGCACGTCGCTGCGGATGATGTACTTGGTGCCCGACGAGATTTGCTGCGAGCCGTGCATGCAATGCAGCGGGTGCGTGCCATGTGGAAAACACAGTGCGGCACCGAGCGGAGTTTGCAGGTCGATGACCACGGCGTCGTCGGGATGCCTTGCCGGGCGCGCGGTCCCGGTCTTGCTCAAGTAAAACTGGGTTGCCCCACCTTGGTAGTCGTCACTGAGGAATAACAGGAAGGTAAACTGGCTCCAGCGATCGGGGTAGGCATTGTCGAGCAGTTCGCCGTCGACCACCCTCGATCCGGGCCAGGAGCCATCGGTGTGCGGCGCGAAGTAATCTCCCGGGCCATAGCGATAGAATCGAAAGCGCGCATTCAAGCCAAGTACCGCTTTGGCGGCATTGTATTCGCTATCGTCGCACAGCTGCGCCCGGCTGCGTCGCCAAATGATATCGTAGGTTTCATCGTCGGCGATCCAGGTAAAACTGTCGTTATGCCGAATCGAGCGCGGCAGCGATACCGCCGCATCTTCGAGGTAGCCGAGGGTTTCGCTCAGATCACGCAGGCGTCGACATTCCTCTGCGGACAGTAGGTTCAACAGCTGGAATGCACCGGGGACCGCAGCGACTTCAAGCCGCGTTACGGGGGTATCGCAGCTGCGATCCAGCGCGGCCGGATTTGCTCTGCGGCTAGCCCAGGTCGGGATAGCGTGATTTTCGGCCCCGGCTTCGCGTGCCACCACGAAAAAATCCGACTTCGAGGAAAATTTATCGTCAGCCATGGAACTCATGTTTTGATCGAATCATGGGCATCCGGTGGTCTGCTTCAGGTATCAATTCGGTATCGTGCCGGCGAGGCTGTCGCGTTGCATCATCTGTTCGAACCACTGCGCCAACATCGGGCGCCCGCTGCGCCAGTCGTCGTCCGCGAAGCGAAAGCCCCGGTAGCCCAGCGCACAGGCAACGGTGATTTCACCGATCAGGGGAGACGGTTCGAAACTGTCGCAAAGATTTTCCAGCGTATCGAGGCCGCGTTCGATTTTAGCATTTTGGCTATCGATCCATTCCTGCCATTGCAGCGCCGGTGGCCGCAGCGCGGTCTCGTAACGCAGGGCAACCGAAAGATCGAGCATGCCGTCGCCGAGCGCCTGCAGGCGCAGCGTCCGAAATCTGCGGCTGGGATCGGAAGGGAAAAACGGCCCGTGGGCGGCCTGGTTAAGGTACTCGCAAATGACCGTGGAATCATACAGACTGTCGCCGTCGTCCAGTTCCAGCGCGGGTATCATACCCAGTGGGTTGATTGCATTCAGGCCAGCGTTGATGGAGACCGGGGTAATTGGGCCGGCGTCCTCCAACACGACGGAGTCTTGTAGGCCGAGTTCAAGAATTAAAACTCGGACTTTGCGGACAAACGGGGAGGCGTCGGCGGTGATGAGCTTCATAGGGCGTTCCAGCGGTAACAGTCGTAGTATTGAAGGTCGGATTCCGGAGCATGACAAGGACCGCAGCCCGAGGCAACACTAGCTACCGATTAAATTGCCTCCCGGGGTAGGATTTCCATTTTGGTTGTTCTACTCAGATGCAAAAAAAACGCAACCCGAGGGTTGCGCCTTTTTTTGCTTCGGCTCGATCGAATCTAAGCGAACCACCAGCGTTCGGCAATGCGCGAGCCGTCCATTTGCCACAGGTTGCCGATATCCGGTCCGTGCGCGAGCTTGGTCGAAGCGGCGTCGACATAGTTCGCGTACATCGGGACGATGGTGCCGCCTTCGGATGACATGATGGATTGCATATCCTGGTAAATTACCCGGCGCTTGTCGCCGTCGAGTTCGGCGCGCCCCAGGTGCAGGAGCTTCTGGAAGCGCTCGTTGCTCCACTTGGTGTCGTTCCAGGGTACGCCGTCTTCGTTAGCGGTAGAGAACATCCAGTCCTCGGTCGCGCGGCCGGACCAGTAGCAGGCGCACCAGGGCTTTTTCAACCAGACATTCGACCAGTAACCGTCGGCCGCTTCCTGCACCACATTGATCGAAATACCGGCGGCCTTGGCGCTCGCCTGGTAAAGCTGGGCGGCATCGACCGCGCCGGGGAAGGCTGCGTCGGCAGCCGACAGATCGACGCTGAGGTTGCTCAAACCGGCTTTTTTCAGGTGGAACTTAGCCTTGTCCGGGTCGTAGCTCAGTTGCTCCAAGTCGGAATGGTAATACTGATTCGCCGGCCCGATGGGATGATCGTTGCCGACGGCGCCGTGGCCCTGCAGGATCTTGGCGACCATTTCCTTGCGGTTGATCCCGTATTTCAAAGCTTTGCGCACGTTGACGTCGTTGAAAGGCGCAATCGTGGCCTGCATCGGGAAGGTAAAATGCTGATTGCCGGTCACCTCGAAAATCTTGATGTTCGGGTTCGACTTGAGCAGGGTTTCCGTCTTGAAGTCGATGCGGTTGATGCTGTCGACCTGATTCGTCATCAGTGCATTCATCCGCGCCGACGAGTCATTGATTGCGATTGCTTCGATTTCATCGAAGAACCCGGCACTGTTACCCTTGTAATGTTCTTTGTAACGCTTGCCGAGGAAACGCACCCCGGGATCGAAGCTGGTGACCTGGTACAATCCGGTGCCGATGCCCTTGGCGATGGCTTCCTCGATTTGGCCCGCCGGGTACATCAGGATGTGGTAGTCCGACATCAGGTAAGGAAAGTCGGCATTGCCCGCGGCGAGCACGAACTCGACTTCGTGACTGCTTTTTTTTTGTTTATTGCCGTGATCGAAGAAACAATCGGCTTGGCCGCCGACTTGGCGCCTTCGGCGGTGTGTATTTGCAGCGACGCAATCACGTCATCCGCGCCGAAGGACTTGCCGTTGTAGAAGGTGACGCCCTTGCGCAGTTTGAAGGTCCAGGTCTTGGCGTCGGAAGAAGCGCTCCAGCTCTCGGCCAGTTCGCCGACCAGCTCGCCGTTGGCCCTGACTTCGGTCAGACAGTCGAAGACGCAGCCATGCGCCATCATGATCATGAAACTGTCTGAATGCGTGCGGCCATCCCAGCTGTCGGAAGTGTTGGCGCCGGCCAGACCCAGGCGCAAGCGCCCGCCCATTTTGGGTGCTGCTGCTACGGTACCGAATGGTAACATCGACGTCGCCGCAGCGGCGGCGCCTGCCTTCAGTAGGTCGCGGCGGCTAAATTTAATACTCATATTATTACTCTCCTCAGTCGTATCTTATGAAATTCATTTGCGAGTTGCCCCGCAATTGTCATGGATTAAACCTGAATATACCATTAACCTGGCGACCATATATTTGCGCCGGGTTAATATTAATCCCGGTTACATCTTGTCAGCGGCGGCATCACCGATATTATCGACGCCACGCGCTTCCAAAAGTTCAGTCAGCCAGTCCGGGTCCATCTCCGGCACCGAACTCAGCAACAAGTCGGTATAGGGATGATGCGGCGGTTTGAACATGACGTCCTTGGGCCCGGATTCGATCACGTGGCCGTCTTTCATGACCACCACCTCGTCGGCAATCGAGCGCACCGTCGCCAGGTCATGGGTGATGAACATATAGGCCAGCTCGAGTTCGTCCTGCAAGCGCGCCAGCAGTTTCAATATGCCCTCCGCCACCAGTTGATCCAGCGCCGAGGTGACTTCGTCGCAGATAATGAATTTGGGTTCCGCAGCGAGCGCGCGCGCAATCCCGATGCGCTGTTTTTGACCGCCCGACAGTTCCGACGGTAGGCGGTCGATGAACTGCTTTGGGTCCATTTCGATTTGATCGAGTAACTCTTCGACGCGTTCGCGTTTCTTACGGCCCCTAAGGCCGAGGTAAAATTCGACCGGGCGGCCGGTGATATCTCCGATCCGTTTGCGCGGGTTGAGCGCGGTATCGGCCATCTGGTAAATCATTTGCGCCTGGCGCAGCTGGTCCTTGGAACGCTGGCGGTTCCAGTGGCAGCCGATGCCCGTTGAAGTCGATATGGCCGCGGGTCGGCGGC
>JGI24668J20090_10000163_pt1 | contig 12235 bp, 10 predicted proteins | sample OlaalgELextract1_FD_20090 | JGI IMG/M metagenome (IMG submission 20090)
GGGTGTCAGGCCGGTTCCCTGCCGGTAGCGGCCTGTCTCGGGATCGGCTGACAGGCCCAGCAGCGGAAAAAGCGCGGCCGGTATGGCTGGGGCGGCCGTGTTCGCCGCGGGGTCATCCAGAACCTTGATAAAAGGGTCAAAGGCCGCTTTGGCAAAGCCGAGTCGCGCCCCTTCGCTTTCAAGGGCCGCGCGGACCATGGCAATGCGCTGCGGCTGCCAGAAAGACTGCCAGGCGGCCAGGTTGCCGGCTGCCCGCCGGGAGCCAGGAAAAAAGCGGGATGCCGTAATACCGCCGGTAAGGTGTCCGGCGGCCGATTCCTGTTCTAGAAAATCAAGCAGGCGGTCATTTTTTTGTTGCAGCGTGGTGACACTGTCGGCCTCAACCAGCAGGTGTACCCGTTTAAAAATATTGCCCCAGGTTGCCTGCAGCATGGCGTCCGCATCGCGCGTGGCCCGGCTGATGCTGTTCATGGCGTTCAAATCGGTGTTAAACCGCAGGTCAAAGGCCAAAGGCAGGGCCGCGGCTAGAATCAAGGCCGCGAAGGCTATTTTTTTTCCACCGCCAGCTGCCCGGTCGACCAGGCGGCTTAGCAGGCGTTGCTTTTCCGGCGCTTTTCCGGGCAGCCCCGGAAGGATACGTGGAAACACGGTGTGGACGAATAAGAAGGAAAACCCGATTCCCAGGGCCGTGAACAGGCCCAGCTGACGGAAGACCGGGAAGCCGCTCAGTCCGAGGATCGCAAAGGCGCCCACAGATGTCAGCGCGGCCAACAGACCAATGGCCTTGATTTCCCGGGAGGCCTGGCGGCCGGTGGTCGCCCGGCCCGAGTCCACAAACAGGAGAAAAGCGATACCATGGTCGACCGTGATCGAAATGATTGCCCCGCCAAATCCCAGTACCATGATGGAAATATGGTCGTTGAATAGGGCAAATACGAAGAATGCCAGGCTGGTTCCCGCCAGGGCCGGCACCAGGGCCAGCAGGCCGATGAAGGGGCGCGAGAATCCCAGCAGCAGGAGCAGGGCGATACCGACGGTCGCCCCGATAAGGGCGCGCCCGACATCCTTGCGCACGATGGTCTCGTTGTCCAGGGCCGCACGGTAGGCACCGACTGGAGTCAACGTGACGTCCTTTCCGGCAATATCCGGATCAACCCCCATATCTTGTATCAGGGCCGCTATACGGACGGCATACCGGGTATCTGTACCCGAGTGCCGGGGGGATGCCAGCACCAGGCTGTGTTTTCCGTCCTCCGATATGAGCCTCTGTTTATAAAGGCGGCCGGTTGTCTGCGGCATCAAGCGTGCCAGGTCGGCCAGGAGCAGGTTGCGCAGTCCCAGCGGATCGCGGCTGATCAGTTCGGCCTGGCCAATACCTTCCAAACCATGCAGTCTCTGCATGGCTTCCTCGAGAGATTTTCGAATATTGGGTGTGGAAAGCAGGGGCCGGATGTCCTGTTCAAGCTCAGCGGCGGTAAACAACCGCGGCAATTGCCGGGCCACCTGGAAGACCAAATCCGTAACGCCCCGGCGGGTATCTTCAAACCCGACCGCCGTAAACAGACCGCTGTTTGCCAGGGCCTGCTCGACCCGGGTGCTGATGGACACCAACCGATCCGGATTGCTTTCCGGGATGGCAATATCGATGGCAATGCGGTCCTTTACCGGGTGGTGCTTGAAAATATAGACAGCGTCGGCGATGACAGGCTCGTTCGTCGGCAGGGACGCCACGATATCGGTGTCGATAGCAATCCTGGTGTAGCCGCCAAAGGCCAACAGCCCGATGGCTACAAATACAGCCGCCAACCATGAAAGGTTGATGCCATTTTGTGATGAATCGGTCATATGCTTGCTGTCACCAATGCCAGGCCAGCCATAGCACTGCGGCAATCACCAACAGGTGCAGCGCTATGATGGCGGTCTTGTGGCGGTGAAAGGTTTCGTTCATTTTCTGGATAAATTTCAAGCCCCCACACAGCCGCCGGAATTTTTCCAGGCCCCGGTGGTTGGCATTGTCCGAAGCGGCATTGCTCTGAAAGGCAAAGGCCGGGTATACAGCGAATTTTTCTTCCGCCAGGCCCGCCAGCATAGCATCAAATGGTACCTGGCGCCATTTTTCATCCACCAGTTCGACGGCCAGGGAGCGTTTGATTGCATACGCGTGCGCCAGGCTGCGGTAGTCCACGCTGAGAACGTTTGGGTTGCCTGTCCGGCGGCTGCCGGTTACCAGGCATCCGAGAAAGAGCAGCCGGCAGTGTTCGTGCACGTTGAAAAATGAGACGGCGGACTGCCAGGCCGCTCGGCTGAAGTCATCAAAAACAATATCATCCTCGAAGATGAGAACGTGCTCAGCCCCGGCGGCCAGCCCCTTGGCAATGCAGGCCAGGTGGGATTCCCAGATCCCCTGCTCATTGTTGGTGGGATGCCTGGTAACGTTGACGAACTCAACCCGGTCTGCCAGACCGACGGCGGCAAATTGCCGGTGTGCTTCCCGGCGGCGGTCCGACCGTTCACTCAGCGAGATGCAGTAAACCGCCTCAAAAAATGACCAGTCATCGCTCCGTTTGCTGTCTGTTGTGGCCTTTGATTCCATGCGGGTCAACCGGTTTCTAAAGAATGTCTTGATTGCCAAGTCCAGTATGATTATATGGTTGCAGCCTATGACTGTATTCCAGACACCGATCAAGAAACTGCTGCTCTACCTGTCGCAAAGATCTTTTGTGCGTCGCGCCATCGCCGATAAAGCGGATCTGTCCGCCTTTAACGGGCCGCCGTCTTTGAAGGTTATTGTCGGTGTGGCGGCGATACTTTTCAGTTACGTGATCGGCTGGCCGGCGGTCACCTTTCTCGGCGGCGTAGCCGTATACTTTGAACAACCCCTGATCGCCGCCATCGGCGGACCGCTGATTTACGCCCTATCCCACCTGGTGTTCCTGGCGGGCATGTACCTGGCCGGGGCCGAGTACACCTGGATTTTTCTGCGCTGGGCAACTAGGGCCGCCATGCTTAAAATGCTGCGCAAATACTCTCTGCCGCTGCCCTCATAAACCAAACAGGGTGAACAGGTGCGCGTCCACCACCGCGGGTTTCACCCGGCCGGACCCCAGATCCCGAACCTGCAGCCGGCTTGTCTCGACACCCAGCCTTGTCACCCGGACCTGTTCCCAGGCCTGTGCCAGCGGTACGTCCAGAGCCTTGGCCGCAGCCTCCTTGGCGGACCATATTCTCAAGACTGCCGCGGCCTCACCTTCGGCGAAGCCGCGCAGCAGGGTTTCTTCAGATGCATCGATAAACTGCCGTTGGTTGCGCAAGGCCTGAATTGCTTTGTCTTCGACATCGATGCCGATCGGTCTGTCGGCGGCCACCGCCACCGCGAAACGACTGTCATGGGAAACTGAGCAATAGGGCGTCTTTGTGTGACCGGCCACCGGGCAAACCGGTCTGGGGTTGTCCGGCAATACCGTGTTGATCTCAGTGGGGGCCCGTAATTCCATGTCATCGGAGAGGGCCCGGCTGATCCTTTTCAAGGCCAGACGAGCACCCAGGTAACTGCGTTTGCGCCTTGCGGCCATGGGGCCGTAGCTCTCAATTTCCTGTGGGCTGAGAGCGTGTTCGGCAAAGGGGGCCACAGCCGCAAGCTCGATCACCGCCATCTGCTGGACGTCTTTGGCAATGCCGGCCAGACGGGATTCGACTGCCGGTTTTTTTATCCAACCCGGCGGCTGGGTGCGGCCACCACTGATATCGCGCATCCTCACGCCTGACGACACTTCCGCAAGATTCCCCTGCCGATCATACAGGTAGATATCATAAATCAGTATGTCCCCGGAGATATCGCGGGGGCATGCCCGGGCAAAGTACGTGCTCTGCGGATTGGTTGGCTGCATGACCCAGCGGTGGTCCAGGGCAACGGGGAAAGCCACGATCTTGCGGGCGTACTGTCCCCAGGCACAGGCCGTATGAAAGGCGGCATCCAGCGGATAGGGAGAGCCCAGCACCAGGTCTTTACGGTCGTCGGGGGGCTGCGGCGAGCCCACCCGGGCAAGGGCGCCGTCACTGCCCAGAAACAGCGTATCGACGATATTGCGGTACGCACGGCCAAAGGGCACGAGTTCGGCGTAAACCGCCGATGGTGCGACCATGCGACAGATACCCTCGGGCGCGGCCGCCAGATCCAGGGGCAGGGTGGGCGCCGGCCCGCTCACGGGACCGATGGTCATCGTGGAATGTTCTTTGGTGCGGGTGATGGCGGCCTTCGGGGCCTGGGTCTTTGTCCGCAAAACGGCCTGGATCCGACCGTCCGGCAGCCGTTCCAGCTTGCTGTGAATCGCCGTATTTTGGGCGCCTGGATCCAGGAAGAGAAACTTATCGAAAGCGGCGGCACTGATTTCACGGGGGGTCAAGCCCGGATACTGTTTCCGGCTGAGGGCCGCCAGATTTTCCATGGCTTCAACAGCCGGCAGCACCGGCGCACCGGTTACGTGATGGTCTTTGAAGAAGGGCGGATGCGGCAGGCTGTCCGGCCGGATTGCGGATTGCACTATTTTGGAAACACTGTCCATAAATGGGCCGTTTTTTCATCAACCTCCACCGGCGTGGCGGAAGCGTTAATGGCGCAATGACGGGTAATGCCCTTGCAGACGATGTCGCCACTCTCCTTGTGGGTAATGACGTAGTCGAATTGCAGGCGCACCCGCTCCAGATGTGTGGGGCGCGTGTAGATAACCATGGCGTCATCGTAATAAAGGGGCCGGTAGTAATCGATATCCACTTTTATGATCGGGTAAACGTAGCCGCTGGCTTCGATCTCTTTGTAGGGGTAGGCCGCATCCCGCATCAGGGAGGCCCGGCCGTGTTCAAAATACCGCAGGTAGTTGGCGTGATACACCACCTGGGAACGATCCGTATCGGCGTAGAGGGTGCGCAGTTCGCAGCGGTGCCAGACCGTCTGGCTGGTTTTATCTCTGACATAATTGGGGTCCGCTTCGTAAGGTTCCGGCACAAAGGGTTCGGGCTTCACTTCAGGCTCCTTTAAAGACGATGCAGCAGTTGGTACCCCCAAAACCGAAGGCATTGGAGGGAAACAATTCGCAGGCTTGCCGCCGGGCCGTGTTCGGCACGAAATCTAGGTCTTTGAACGCGGGGTCGGGAAGGTGGTTGGCCGTCGGGAGCAGCAGGCCGCGCTGCAGGCCCTCGATGCCCAGGGCCGCCTCCAGGGCGGCGGAGGCACCCAGGGTGTGCCCGATCTGGGATTTGTTCGAAGAGACCGGAATGCGGTCCAGGGCGCCTCCGAAGACTTCCCGCAGGCTTTCTACTTCGGTGGCGTCGCCCTTGAAGGTCGAGGTGCCGTGGGCGTTGACGTAATCGATATCGGCCGGTTCGAGGCCGGCATCTGCAATGGCCTGGTGAATGGCCCGTACAATGGTTTCCCGGTTGGGCAGGGTAAAGTGGTGCGCGTCGGAGGACCAGCCGATGCCCAGTACTTCAGCCCGCGGGGTCAGCGCCAGACGCTGCAGGGCCGTTTCGGAGGCCAGCACCAGGACGGCGCCGCCTTCGGCCAGAACGATGCCGCGCCGGTCGATGCTGAAGGGTCGGCTGGCCTGGCCGGGATCATTGAAAGCCCGGTCATTGGGGCCGACTTTAATGGTGGCCCACATGTTGGCGAACCCCTGGATGATTTCCGGTATCAGACAGGTTTCCACGCCCCCGACCAGCGCGTATTCGCAATCTCCATCCCGGATCATGCGGGCCGCCGTGGCAATGGCATAGTTTCCGGAAGCGCAGGCTCCCTGGGGCGAGACAATCGGCCCGGTAAACCCGAGCAGCATGCCGGCCTTGCCGGCCGGCAGGTTGGCGCACAGGTTGGGGAGCAGATAGGGGCTTATCTTGGTGGGCCCCTGGTTGACGTATTTGTCCATGGCGATTCGATAGGCGTCGGTGCCGTTTAAGGCGGAACCGATCAGGCAGGCTGTCTGCGGGCCGGTTTCGGCGTCCATTTCAAGGCCGGCGTTTTCCAGGGCCCGCTTGCAGAGCACCATGGTTAAAAACACATAGTCCGCGTTCCAGTTGGCGGCATCTTTGCGATCGATGAAATCCAGTTCGCGCGGGTTCCAATCCGGGATCTCGCCCACCACGTTGCTGCGGGACCCGGTTTCGCAGCGGGTGACTTTTCGAAAACCGGTTTCACCGGCGGCCGCCCGGTCCCAGGTAGCGGCAAAGGTGCTGCCCAGGGCCGAAGCGGCTTCGTAGCCTACGACAAAAACTCGTCTGTTCAGGGGTGCTTTCATACTGTCCTTCTGAATACGGCACAGGCATTGCAGCCGCCAAAGCCGAACGCGTTTTTAAGCGCGAATTCCTGTGGGCAGGCAGTAGCCTGCGCCGATACGCAGTCCAGGTTCAGGTCCGGGTCCGGCTGGTAATTGCGGGTCGGCGGCAGGATGTCGTGCTGCATACCTTTGATGGTGATGATGGTTTCAATGGCGCTGGAAGCGCCCATGGCATGCCCGATAAGCGATTTGTTGGCGGTGACCGGCGGTATTCTGGATCCGAAAACCCTGCAGAGGGCATCGCTTTCCACCTTATCGCCGATCCGGTCGAGGCGGCATGGGCGTTTATCGCATCGATATCCGCCGGGGCAATGCCGGCGGCTGCGATGCTCTCGGCAATACAGCGCTGCACTGTGTCCAGATTCGGGGCGACGAAATGATATGCGTCGGAGGTCATGGACCAGCCGGCCAGTTCCGCCTGCGGCGTGAGACCGTGTGTTTGCGCAAACGCCCGCGAGGCCAGCAGCAGGCAACCGGCGCCCTCGGAAATGACAAATCCCCGGCGGTTGACCGAAAATGGGCGACTGGCTGCTTCCGGGGGGCCATGGGGATCGCCTTCCTTGGGCGCATAAGTTGCGTTCATCGTGGCAAACCCGGCTACGATCGGTTCCACCAGCGCAAAATCAACCGCCCCGCAGATGGCCACGTCCGCCTGGTCCTGGGCAATCAGCATGGCGCCCACCAGCAGTGACGTCAGGCCGGTGGCGCAGGCGGTGATGGTGGCACTGATTGGTCCGGTGGCGCCGGTAAAAATCGACACTTTGCCGCCCACCATGTTGATGCAGGCATTGGGGTTGGCGAACGGATGGGGCAGCTTCCCGTCGGCTATCAGGCGGCGGTCCGCAGCCAGGACCGCATCCAGTCCGCCGATGGCTGTACTGTAAGTGACCGCTACCCGGGGGGCAATGGCCGGTGTGATTTCCAGGCCGCTGTGTCCCAGGGCCCTTTGTACGTTCAGCAGGGCATATTTAAAAATCGGAGAAGTCCACTTGGCCTGTTCGCGGGGCTTCAGGTACGGGTAGGGCAGATGGTCAATGTCCGCGACCTGGCCGGCGATCTTCACCGGGAAATTATCCGGCGTCTCAAAACGGGTCAACGGACCAATGCCGCTTTTCCCTGCCAGGGCGGTCTGCCACTGCTGGTCAAGGTCCAGCCCCAGGGGTGAGATGGCGTCGAATCCGACAATGACCGGTCGGGTCTTGGTAGTTATTTTTTGCTTCGATGCTACCATGCCAAAATCGCCTGCTATCAAGTACCATTTGTTCATCTTCTTTTGCGTGAAAGAAAACGAACCTAAAGAAAACGCCCGTGTTACGCGGCTCTGCGGGCTCCCCTGCGCTTCTCGAAGCGGACGGACGCCCTGAAACTCGCTACGCTCAAACAGTCAGAGCGCCACCAGATCAAATTATGGGCGTCCCCTTCTGCGATGCTCGGCGCGTCACAAAGGGGAATATTTAAAACCAATTAGATTGCCCTGTCTTTAACGGGGGTTCACATTTTTCTAATTATCAATGAGAGTTATCACCAATTCTATATACTAATCAATACCAAGGCTCATTTTAAAACCGATTTCCGTGTAAAACCGCCTGGAAGCTATCTCAAAAACGGATTTTGGTTCAAGGTCAAGGTGGGCGCTACATTCGAACCGGAGGAATACTGCTGTATGTCGAGGATTTGGTCCGCCCTCCAATCAGTAATATTCCTTACGGAGGCGATTTACTCGCCAATTTGGCACCCAACGCCGAGATTGGGCCAAAAGACTTTTTTAAGATAGCTTCTAATACATTGCCTCTGGGAATTCTTCAAGTATAGGAAGGATGTCTACCTTACCAGGGAATAAACTGGTAGAGCTTGGCGAACATTTCGTAGATTTCAACCCAGTTTTGCAGATCCTCGGTTGAACGCATGTGGGCCCGCTTGTTCACCATCACCCAGCTCATGTGGGCCGCGCCATCTTTGCAGGTACTGCAGTCCCGGGTTTCCGAGGTACAGCAGCGGTGCATGGTCTGCAGGTCCGAGGCCCAACGGATAAAATTGGTCAAGCGCTTCGGCTGCGGGTCGCGGTTGTCCAGGGGGGCGGTTACCGACGGGCACTCCATCCAGCCGAACGGCCGGCCAAGCATCTCTCCGGTGGTTATGAGTTTGTGGTAGTATTTTGAAGAGATAACCGTAGACGGATAGGCGTCCAGCATCGCGTCCATTTCACTGCGGATGTCCACCAGTTCCTCCGGTTTCCAGTGAAAGCCGTCTACCCCTTCGTCATTGGACAAGAGTTGCATGTGGACCTTCAGGCCGGCGTCATGGATTTTCTGGATAACCCGCTGGGTTTTCCCCAGTTGATTGGGCGTCAGGGTGTAAAGGTAATAGGTATAGGGGTCGCCGGCGTAGTTTTTACTCGAAATGGAAAAGGCGTCTTTACCGCGCAGAAGCTTTTCATCCTCTTCATCGCCCCACAGCGAGATGCCGACCATCATGTCCGGGAAACGGTCGCGGGGAACTTTAATGATACCATTGGTGGCACAGAAGGTGGGCAGTTTGCGGTAAAAGGCTTCCACCCGGTCAAGACATAAGGTGGGCTCGCCCCCGATCAGGATGGCCAGGTTGACCCCCCGGTCCATTTCACTTTCTACAAACGCTTCCCATTTGGTAATGTCCGTTTCTTCGCGGGCCGCTTCATGTTCGCCGGAAGAGAAGAAAAAGCAGCCTTTGCAGCGCAGGTTGCAGCGGTTGGTCACATCGTATATGGAACTGCGGATGTTGAGTTTGGAGATCTTTTTATAACGCTGGTACCACTCGTCATCCAGCAGGGTGCTGACGGTCTTCAACGGTTTCTCCTAAATTGCATTGACACTTTGGGCCAGTCCCGGCGGCAATTCGAAACCGGGGGGCGCTACCGGTTGAGTGCACAGGTTCGACTCTTTTTCATAATCTATGACCCACACTGACAGATAGGTGTCCACATAGTCCAGCCAGGCCTTGAACTGCTGCGGGTTGACGGCATGCCGGTAGAGCCGGGCGGTGACCACGGCACTGCCGGCGGCGTAGTGACGACAGTCCGGGCAGTCCGTATCCGGGACACAGCAGGCCACGTCCCGGTTCCAGCTAAGATCGGTGCGGTACTGGCGAAAAGACTTGCCCAGACCGACATTTTCAGTGCGGTTCTGCCGGGGATAAGAACAGCCGAAAAGGTCATGCAGCCCTTTTTCATGGGTGTGGGCAACCGCATTGTAATGTGAAAAAAGAACGTGTTCCGGGTAACGCTTGAGCAACTTGATCATCATCCGCCCGGTTTCCAGCAGTGACTGCGGGGTGTGTCGCAGATCGCCGGTATAGCCCACCGGAGCAGAAAAGACATTGAATGAGACCCGGTTGTTGTGGTCGGCTATGGTCGCGGTTACTGCTTCCGCCTCTTCGATATTGTGCGGGGTAAACGTATAAATGAAGACGGCCCGCGGATCGGCGCTATAGTTTTCCAACTGACGGACGAGCATGTTTTTGGCGTTGCGGGTCTTAAAGCTGGTTTCATCATTACCCCACACCGAAATGTGGATCTTGTAGTTGATATCGGTCGGGATGGATTTCATGCCGTTGGTGGCGATCGCCCCCAGCGCAATCTCCTGGCTGCAGACTGCGCACAGTTCCGGGACCAGCGACGGTTCGGCTCCGGCCAGCACGGCGAAGGTAATGCCGCGTTCTTTTTCCCGACGCATCAATGTCCGCCAGGCATCCGCATCGCGCTCATCCGGGGTGTGCTGTTTTTCCCCCTCATAGTAATAGCAGCCATTGCAGCGAATATTGCAGCGGCTGGTCATGTCGTAGGTTGACTCGCGCAGGAGAAAATAGCGGCGCACTTTTTCCCAGTGATCCTTGATGACCGGGTCGGCAATGATATCGGAAAATTTCCAGGGATCTTCGGCTGTGCCGGCTGCCGGGGGTTGTTTGGTATGTAAGGCCCGTGTCACGTTGCCATACCTGTCGACTGTTTAAGGGTTATCAATTTTATGGCCGATATACTCGGCGATCAAACGTATCGTGGTGAGCTTGGGATAATCATCTTCATCGATTCTAACGGAATACTCATCCCTGAGTACCAGGGCCACCGTAGCCAGGTCCATGCTGTCAATGCCGACTTCATCCACCAGGTCTATGTCCGGATCAAAAGTTTCCGCGGTCACATCTTCCAACTTGAGTTCATCGATCATGATCTGCGCAATGTGCAGAATGAGTTTTGCGGTGTCAGACGCCATTCAAACTTTCTCCTTTCCACTCCCTACTTTAAGAAAACCGCTGCAGACAGGTTCGTCCCCGCAGGTCATCCGGAACCCGTAGGCACCCGCGTGCCCCTCTTTGGGCGTGATGGTTACCGTCAGCCTGTCGGTGGGGCTGACCATGCGTTTAAACCGGATCCGGCTGATCTCGCTCAACGGCAGTGCTTGCCGGCATGCTCGGCAGATCAGGTCATGTACGATGGCAACCTGGGCGATTCCTGGGAGAACAGGTTCCTGCGGGAAATGTCCGTTAAACCAGGGTGACTCACCGGGGAAGGCAACCTCTGCAACAATTTCATTGTCAACTGCCCGTTCGAAACGCTCTGACGTATACCATATTTCCATAGTTCCTGCCAGTTTTTCAGCGGATTAGGTATTCCCACAGGGGGCCGCTGTAACCTTTCTGATACATTCGGGATATGACCCGGCTGGTTTCCACCCCGCCGGATCCGATAATCCAGTTCGCCCGGCCCGCGGCCCGTGATGCCACCTGGTCCAGAATGTACTGCCGGGAAATGCTTGCGGAGGCGTAAAAAACCGGATCCAGCAGGTCGCTGGATGCCTCGATAACGCCTTCGGCCACCGCCTGTGTGAAAAGGGGGGTCCCCGGATAGATGCGCATGCCGCAAAAAAGGAACACCACTGTCTTTTCCAGACTCTCGATATGGGTCAACGTTTCCTCCAGGGTGTCCGGCGTCTCCCCCGGACCACCGAGCAGAAAATAGTGGGCCACGTGCAATCCGGCAGATAGGGCCTGTCGATGCGCGACCATAGCCTGGTGGACCTTGAATGGTTTGCCATAGGTCGCCAAAACCGGGTTGCTCAAGGCATCCGTGCCGAATTCCACATGGGTGAGGCCGGCGGCGGCCAGTTCGGCATAATATCCGTCCGGTGGTCTCAAGGGCGTGAAAAAAGCCCCCCAGGGGATGGCCAGACCGGCCTGCCTGAATGCCCGGGCCACGGCCAGACTGTGGTCTGTATCCGCGTTGAAGGATGAATCGGTGACAAAGAGGTACCGGGCACCCGCGGCTTCCAGGGAGACCGCTGTACGGGCGATGTCGGCCGGTGGAATCAGTCGCATCCGGCGGCCCTCGATGGCTGGATAAGTACAATAGGCGCACCTAAACGGGCAGCCCCGTTTGGTCTGCAGGTTGAGCATGCCGCCATGGCGCAGATAATAATCCAGGTAGGGGCGCTTGGTAACCGTCTCCCGGGTAAAGGGATGCTCCCAGGGCGACGCTGCGGACATGCTTTGACGCGGGGTCAGGACCCCCGGTAATATAGCCGGGTTTTTACCATTTTCAAGGGCCTCCAACAGCGGGGCCATTCGTTCGCCTTCACCGGCGATGCCGTAGTCCGCTTTCAGAAAATCGAGAATCTGCTCCGGGAAAATCGTGAACCCGCTGCCGCCCAGCACCACGGTGGCATCCGTATGTTGCCGCACGATGTGGACCAGGTCGACATATTCGCCCATGAAACCCCGGGGGTCGGTGGTGTCCGTATTGTCGATATTGCGTAGGGAGATGCCCACCACCTCGGGAGCGAACGACGCCAGCCGGGTGATCAGGTCTTTATCGTCCGCGAGTTCATTCAAATCTATTGCGCGGACCTCGTGATCCCCGGCGAGGGCGCCAGCCACGT
>JGI24668J20090_10000176_pt1 | contig 11942 bp, 10 predicted proteins | sample OlaalgELextract1_FD_20090 | JGI IMG/M metagenome (IMG submission 20090)
CAACGATCCCATCCATTCCCCTCCCCTCACTTCCCGTCCCCTATCCCCATCCCATCCATTTCATTCCCTTCTCCTCCCTTTGTATCGTTTTTACTGCGCGATGCTATGGCAGCGCGGTATATGCTGTAGTCATGAGTACCGGTATGTCTGTCCGTCTGTCACAAGCCGGTACTGTACCAAAACGACTAAACGTGGGATCACGCAAACAACTCCGTATGATAGCCCAGGTCTTCTGGTTTTCTGACGCCAAAGATCTTGGGGTGAGGTGCAAATAATCTGTGTATGGTCCACCTGATGCCACTGACACCGTATCATCTCTTGCTCCATTAAAAACCAGAAATGTTTACCTTTCTGGTGCTGGCTTACCGAGGTTGTCCGGGAAAAGAGGCCGCTAAATTGATTTAGTACTACTAGTCATAACACTTAAGTGACTTAATTCAATATATTGTGGTAATTAAGCATCACGATTCCTCAAAGCATTTCCATTTTTTCATATTACATGTGCACAGAAGCATTGTGATAAGGAAAGTCACATTATTGTGATACGTTTCTGTGCAGGGTGAGAATGCGTGTACTTTTGCAGATCTGGGAACACCAACAGTGAGTTTCAAATTTTCGGCTGTGTTAGTGTAGGCGTAGTTCGTCCGTGTGCTTTCCTGCATTACAGTTTATTTAACTTTTTATGAGTTAAATATGTAGCTGACCCACTTTACTTTTGTCTCACACCTCTTAATGAAACTTCACTCCAGAAGCTGTCCAGATATGGCATGCATCGTCTACGGATCTCATAGTGTCACATGCACACCCATGCATTTATCCGCAAACGGGATTAACCGTAGCTCCCTTTCCCTTATCAGCCAAAGCTGGTACTCCTTTACCAACCCATGAGGGATGGAAGACTGAGTTGTCCAGACAAACAGAATGGCGAGTAAACAGTCGGCCCATGACTGATACATAGTGGTTGGCACTGCTGTAAACCATTCAAGTCGTCACGTCCCACTGGGCCCGTGGCGTGTAAGCAGCTTACCACCGCCACTACCTGCAGTGCTGTGGCCTGGAGTCGAACCCGCGACATTTCAGTCACAGGCCTGACACCTTACATGGACGCATATTATGTTCTGTTTATACAATGGCACAGCGAAGCGAAGAACGTTGGATGTTTTCAGCGGCGTGTCTTTGGATGTTTGTTTGTTTGTTTGTGAACACGATAACTTCTGAACGAGTAAACTTAGGATGACGAAACTTGATGGGTAGGTGCATTGTCGCTAAATCTTGCACGAGTTCGAATTTCAGGGTCATAGNCCCCCCCCCTGTGCCGCCGCCCCACCCGAAAATGTTGATTTCTGCTGAGTCATTACGAAATGTCAGCAAAGTCATGTGCGGCCCCTGCGGCGTGCGGACATCGCATTGGATCGGTCGATCAGTCATGAAGTTATGGTGCTCATCAATAAATAAGTAACGCAAAACTGTTTTGAAAGCGTTTTCACAGCTACGCTTTTGGAAAGTAAGCGCAAGCTCTCTAGTCTTACTAATTTCAAGGAATTATTCGACATTGAAAGTTGCATCACTACAATGTCAACATGTTCTTCAGTATGGCTGCGTTGTTTTATTCACCGGTTGATTCACTGATGCATCAGACCTGCATTACAGTGATGCACGTCTGATGCATCGGTGAAATCAACCGGTGAATAAAACAACGCAGCCTATTCGTAACTTGGCATTAACTCGATCTGTGCTGGATGTGTGCCACAGGTTTCCTTACGCATGCAAAAGCAGACACCTCTATTTGTGAACCACCAGCAAGTCGGTGCAAACAACTCTTCTGCTCGTCCGTCACCACAGTTGGTATGTTGCATTTTTTTGTCGAACAGGATAAAGCCATTCCATAGTTTTCATGGCGACTGGTGTGAGCGGACTAGATCTGTTTGTTTCCAGGATATTATGAGGTTCGAAAACTATATAGGGGCACTGTGGTTCATTCCCCCCATAGCGGCGAAATGTTTACACCCGACCCACGGAAATGGGGCAACTGCTAGAGAAATTGGAACAATTTGATGTCGGCAGTTCATATTCATATGGTAGGTAGATGTTGATCGGTTCTTTGCCTGTGTATGACCCCCTTAACCCCGCCCCCACTGCCTCGTTACGGCCTACGTGGTCCCCCATTGATTTGGAATTTTGGTCCCCTCCATATCCATGACATTAATTGGCCAGCTTCAGACATGAATGAATGAAAATGGATGTTGGCATGGCTGAGTACCGTAGTCATTACGGGTGTGAAAATTGGGCCTAGAAGCGACGGTTACCAAAGACACGGATGCCATTATCTAGTTGTATATAGGGCTTAGGGAACTAAGTCACAGACTTACAGTTCCAATCAGCCACTTCAACAGAACTTTTGACATTAGTATTCTCGGTAACTGAGGATTTGCATGAGCACTTGCACATTATAGTTCATGAACATGTTGCTTGTGTCTCAAAACATAGTCTGCATGTTTTTCTAAATTAACACTGACAGTTATATTTCCTAATTACAGCTGTACCGAATATTCGTTTAATATTCATATTCAGTCGAATAGTAGCAACTATATGAGTTTTCGTATTCTGCTAAAAATACGAAATTTTCCAATATGAAATTTCAATATTTGATGATTGCACACCTCCAGTAATTACAAAATCGCAACCGGAAGTCACGCAGTACGTTGTTTTTTTTGTGTTTTGTTATGTTGTGGACTGAATAAATCTTAAATTAAATGACAATAAAAAGTTCTAATGTACAGTAATAGGCTATGGAGAAACACAGCAGCGTCTGGAAATACTTCAGAGTCACGGAAAGTGACGATGCAGTGCCAATTCAGTATTCGTATTCGTCCACTTAGAAAAGCCGAATATTCGTGTTCGCCGAATATTCGTATTCGGCCGAATAATACAAAAATCACTATTCGGTACATCTTTATTCCTAATACTGAACAGCTAAATGCGTATAATTTCAGGCTGGTGCTTCATCACATATACTTCATGAAGATGCGCTTTCTTCCTGCAGCAACAATGTAACAGTGGAAATGTACTGTAGTTCTGAGTATGTTTAGTTACTGTTGTTCGATCATCCCAGTATTTACTCCGTTTTGTATGCTTTAAGTTATTTCTACTTTGTTATGTGCCCTCCGTCTGCCTCGGTGGTTGAGCCAGGGTGCCCAGTGACTTTTTTTGACAAAAAAATAGGAATATAGGAATTCTGAAGGACAAAATGTAGTAAAAAATCCAGGAATATTTGAGGTGAAATATAGGAAAATATAGGAAATAATGTGATGCAAATTGAACGATTTTATCGTCTCTCGGACCCCAACGTTCGTCCGAGAGTGTGCCAGTCAACCAGTCTGAAAACACTGGTCACAGGAACTAAGCAAACTACGAAAGGTTGTTCACTGATTAGCTGCTGAGCTGTAAGAAGTACCAAAACATATCAGTTTTTAATGTTTACAATATGCATTTTTGCATACGACGAGCGGCGCAACATGTGTGCGTCGCGACATTCCGTAGGTGTAAAAATAATATAGGAAAATATACGAATTTCATCAAAATATAGGAAAATTATAGGAACACTCAAAAATTTAGGAAATATAGGAATGCTGGGCGCCCTGGGTTCAGCGCGTACGCTCAATGGCCATTGATGTGTGAACGATGAGGCTGATGTACAGACCTCGGGTTCAGTCCCGACAAATGGCATTAGTTAGCATCGTTCTTAAAAATCGCATCTATGGAGATTCTGTTCTCGGGCAGACAGAGGGCTTGGATTTTGTCCTCGTGTTAAACTGTGACCATCTATAGCAGCTAATTTGGAGGTAGTTGATTGCTATTTGTGGACTTCTCACCAACTACGAACATGGCTGGCAGATCATATTGTCAGCGGGTGGGAGGGTGAGAATACAGCCACGTTAAATATATGTTTAAAACCTCTCACAGCTCTCCCACTGTCCTTTTCCCTACAGTCATGCACGCATGCACACATCATGTACCGGTTTCCAACCCCCTATGGTTCCATCCGGTTGGGTTTATGGCGAAATGGGCCCCCGTCTGTGTGGCGTCAGCGCTGGCGAAAGCCACCCACAAGTATGGTATGGTATGGTATGTGGCCATCCCTCCGAGGAGGCCACGTAAGTGTTGCACCCCATCCATCTGTCTGTCCATCTGTCCCATTCCCACCTGCAACTCAGAAATGAAAAGTACTAGACATTTCACATTTACAGGACAGTTTGCCTATGTCAACTATAACTATGGAAACATCGACTGTCGATTGAAGGGCACCATTCATAAGCGTGGCAAACATATCTTTCAGCACTGGTGTGTTCCCATTATCACTGCTTGAGGAGTTGATCTCGTGTACGTCGCAGCTTCTATAGTCTGTTGCTCGGTGACATACACAAGAAGATCTGCTGCGCTTCTGATAACTGTACTACTCCTATTTGACGTAGCTTATCGTGAAGCTGAACACTCCTGGTTAGAGACACATAGGGCTTGTAAGTCAAATGGTTAAGCTGTAAGGAAAGCAAGTAATTTTAATGGATGAATAATGTTGAGTTGGAGTCTTCTTGTTACAAGGAGGTACACGTCATGGTGGCCATCAGGGCCATACGCTCTTGGTGGGAAATTTTGACGTCTTTCAGTTTCTTTCACTGCAATATGATTTGCACTGAAGGGACTTTGCAGTGCTACCAAGTTATTGTTCGTTTGATGTGTTTGCACAGTAACTCTGAAGACGAACACACTGGTGTGCAGTTGGCAATAGAAAACAGTCTGGATTATTCTCAGCCGGAACTGTCGTAAGTTGTGTTCTTGCTGGTACTTAACATATTTCCTGTCATCCATGGCTTATTAGAAGCTCCTATGGGCATAGTCTGTTGCTTTCACGTGTTCTTCTGCTACAAAAATTTGCTACACAGACTGCTGCTCCATTTTTACCGCCGTGCATATATCGCTTTCCGAGTCTGGTTGTTAAACGAATATTGGTTAAGAAATTATCATGTGATAAGGCAATGTTTCATTATTTCGCTAAGTAGCCGATATATTGTAAAGAACAGCTCGACCATGACTTGCTGCCACTTTGGAACTGTGAGGGGCTGTAACTGTTGTACAGTTAAAAAGAGTGATTGCTGTGCATTGCATGTCAAGGATGCATTTGGATTTTGAAACAAAGCAGTACAAGTAGCTTTGGAAGCAATCTGAAATGTCGTACATGTTTCCCGCTAAATGTGTGTATTTTCTGTATTTTGTTGTGCTCCGTTACAGAGACTGGAAAAGCCAGCTTGCTGCTTTACAGCGACAGATCATTACACAGGAGTCTACTGTGTTTAATGTTACACGATGTGATGTGTTGAATGGCTTCCGACGTGGTGTAAATCGAAAGTGCTTTGATCCCTTCAAGCGCATTGATGTACTGTTTGTCGATTCGGCCAATGTAGCAGAAGGTTCAATTGACAGTGGCGGGCCGACACGGGAATTTCTGCGACTACTTCTTCTCGAGATATTCACAAGTGGCCTATTTGAAGGACCTGCAAATGGAAAACAGTTGGCATTGTCTACAATCGGTATTTATGCACTTGTAACATTTGTGGTTTACATTGATGACGAACAATGCAAGAGTGTACCGTAATAATGTTACAAGTACAGTGCACTGATAAGGCATAAACTCATTATCGGTCGGCCAGTCATCGGTGCTTAGCAATCTGCCGATTGCCGGTAGTCGGTCGAAGACTAGTTCTTGTCTTGATATCAGGGTTGGGTTTCTACAGGCAAAAGCCTGTTTCTGCCACACATGTGGTTTAAACCGGTTCAGTTTAAACCGGTTTAAACTGGAAATAACTAAAAGTCTATATATTTTGTTAACGCAAGCATGCCATTGCGATTTGTGTCGTGACCTAATGTCAACTTTGTGTTGCTGACTTGCTGTGATATTCAGACTTGTAATAATTAATAATAGTAACAACCACTGTAAGTTTTATTTTAAAATGTCAGTCACTGAAAAGTGAAAACTGAAATCAAACACAACTGTTCTTCTGTGACCGTGAAGCTAAGATAAAAATTGTTTGCATTTTAAAGCCTGAACACAACACCCAGTCAAAAGTAAGCCTGAAAGCTATAGTAATTAGACAATGTCGACAATAAGTTCAGTTTTAATACTACCTGCGGTCCGACAATAGCCTCAGTTCATGTCAGTTGCCTATTATATGCACTCATTACACAGGATGATTATAAATCCCTGTCAGTTTTGCATTTTTGTCATATACTCTGGCAGAAATGGTTTAAACCTGTTTCTGCCAGGACGGTTTAAACCGCCCGCGGCAAAAACTTGCCAACCCTGTTTGATATAAGCACATCTGCTGTTTATTCATATGCTGTGTTGTACATTGACATTGGTTGACAGTTTGCAAACCTTTAATAAGACATCTGGAGTAGTCAAGTTACTTATTACGCAAATTTTGTTCTGCAGTACACTACATGAATGCGCATGCATGATGTGGTGATGTGAATATCTCTTTTGTAATCTCGGACTGCTGCTGTAAAGTTTTCCGATTGTTTTACTGCTTTGCGTTTTTGTAGGTCTGGAGAAACGACTATATGTGGATGCTGGTAAAGGCATTGCTGTGGCACTATTGCATGGTGGATCTGCACCAATGTGTATATCAACCTTGTGTTATGATGTGCTCATGGGTACGCCAGATATCGATGTAAATCCAGCTGTACACATGGACGAAATCTGTAATGTTGATGTCAAGTCTGCTTTGCAAAAGGTAACACCAGGCACATATTGTCAGTTTCAAAATTCTGTAGTTAGAACGGTTCTCGAAATATTTTACTGCATTATAGCGCCCCGTGCGGGCTCCGGGGCCAGTCAGTAAGTAAGTAAGTAAGCCACGGCCCCCAAAACGTCGCGTTTTACCGATTCATCACGAATAACTGTGCAAGTGGCCACTGGGGCGTGGTCACTGGGGGCATGGCCACTGGGAGCGTGGCACATGTCGCTAAGTAAGTAAGTAAACAGCTACGCCATTGTAAAGTTAGCGCAAGCTCTCTAGTTTAAGTTTGTAGCTGTTTAGCTGATGGAAACTGTGCAAGATGTGTGCGTCGTTGGCATGTTTTCTGCACTGATATGCTAAACACATGACTGTGATGTAATTAAAAAGACTTCCGTAAGTATCGAGCCTGAACAGATACTCGTGGACTTCATTAATACAATCATTGAGTATAACCACATTATTTCCGTAGAATCTGGCATATTGTGAATGCAACATATATTTGCACACATTTTCTGGTACACCATTAGCCGTCACCATTTACGGCTTTGGTCATAGCCAGCATCAAAACAATGTTAGTCATGGCTAACCAGCCAAATGTTTGATTACCCATAAACGTCATGTTTTACTGATCTTAGCCGACTAAATATGGCTACAAGCAGTAATATACAGGGTGCGCCAATAAAAAATGACCCCTTAGGAAACATTCTATGTATCCATAATCGCAGTAGATTTCCTCACGAAATTGACTGATTCTACAGAGGATTCAGGCCGTAGTACGGATAATTTCGTTGCAATATTTGGCTTAATTTAAAATTTACAAGTATTTGAACTTCAAAGTACACTTCTCTAAGTGAGTGAGTAATTAAACTGTGACTCTGACATAAAAAAACCGCAAATGCATCACATGGATATGCCAATGGATTACCATGTATGGGCCGCATTGGTGGAACGACGCTATCAGAGGTACGCGCCAGAGCCGACCAACAATGTCGACTGCCGAGCTTTCGACTGCTTCTTTGACGATATGGATTGATTTTCCACAGGAATTCATTGATGACGTAATCCTATCATTTTACAACTGACTTTGATCGTGTGTTGCTGCAGCTGCTGGACATTTGCACACCCTGTTTAAATACTTAGTGGGCAGCTGACATTCATCACTGACATATTTGAACTGTTGAAAAAAGCAGTGCAAAGTTTGATTTGTTATTTGCACATATATTCAATGAGTAACGGAATGGTCACTAGAAAGTGAACTTTAAAGTTTAAATCTGTTGAACCATATAAGTTATTTCAACAACATTTGCAAGATATGTTGTGTTAACATTCACTTACAAAGTCTGAAACTTTGTTTGAAATCCGTGCTACCATTGCTGAAATACAGAATTTTTTCCAGGTTGGGGGGGGGGTTATTTCTATTGGCACACCGTGTAGGCACAATACAACCAAACTGTCCGTCTGGCCTTCCAGTTTTCCTTTTTGATACTTCAGCTGAATTTTGTAAAAAGTGAATCGTTCAGCTATACAGCACCATTAACGGTCTGCTTACAAAGGTTTTGGAGCATTCTGCATCATTGATAGCCGATTTTAGCCACTTCCCATTCATAATTGTGCTCATGGCTAGCCAGCCATGAACTTTGTGTAGCCGGCTAACTGCAAAAAATTATTGCTGGCCAGCCAACAAAAGTCATCATTCACTGGTAGTGGATCTATTGTCCGTTGCCTGTGCAATACTGCCCAGGCTTTTGTGGACAAACTTACAGTTAAGCAAAACGTTTTCGAATGGCAGGTTATACCATGTTAGCCTGTAAGACAAAACTTCCGTAGTTCTTAATGGTTTTTAAGCACTTACGGATTGTGGAATAAGTGTAGGCCTAACGAAGTGTGTTGTGCTGTTGTTGTAAAAGATACAGTTGTCCACTTCGCTTTCTGATGGTAACGACGCAATAGAAGAAGCCGCTGACTTACTGACCGTACTTGGATCACTGCGCCCAGTCAGAAGCTTGGATGAACGTGATGCTCTTGTTCGCAGCGCACTGTCGTTCTACCTAGTGGGCCGCTTAACGGCGGCATACACACAGTGAGATATGATGTTTGGTCATGTGTCTGTTTTTCATTGATGGCCATAATGAGAACAGTTAGACATTGATTTGCATACAGTGTGGTATAGCTTTACACCAGTCTATATTAACCGATATTGGAGAAAAGTACAACTTAAAGTTGATTACACTTATCCATTCACGCTGTGCCTTTACAGCAGTGCACAAGAATGAGACCGGCCAAAACGTAAATAACAAGGCGTAGCAAAGCTCGGCATAAGCGCCCGCCGCGGTCGCAATTTCTCGGAAGTAATTATCTCGCCGCGCCAACCGCCGGTCACTCGACCGTCGGTGTTTCTCACGGTCGACCGTCAGAAAAAAAGGCGACAGACAGACGGACGGACGACAAAATTGTCCATATCTCGTGACCTTTGACCTTGACCTTGAGCACACCCTAGATGAAGACCCACCTGCTGACCGTTGTGTGCAAGTTTGGTGAAGATCCGTCCGCCGGTCACTCGACCGTCGGTGTTTCACACGGTCGATCGTCAGAAAAAGGTGACAGACGGACGGACGAACAGCAGGACAGCACCGTTCCGTAAAGGACCCCATACTATCGTATGCGGGCGCTTAAAAATTGTCACATTTGTAAGCCATTTCTGACGAGGATGGAATTTTGCAACAATTACTGTCAGCATAAAAGCAACCGTTTGTGCCACACAAAAAACAGTTTGGTAAAATTCAATCAGATTTCATGAACATGCATCTTTAAAATGAAACATGATACACTAACAGTTATCTGGACAGTAGCACGTCAGTGGTACACGGCCCAACGACCTTTATTGTGTCTGTCTGTCCATCCGTCTGTCAGTGTCAGTGGTCATGCCGCAGCCCCATCAATACGCCGCTACTACCGGCCTCACGCTGCAACGACTTGTTGTTTGGTTGTGACTTATGCTGATAAAATATTGCTGACATTATACAGCACATATTTTGAATGTGGAAGAAATGTGTGAAATAGATTGAGAGAGGGACTGGAAACTGGAGGTCTATTCCGGTGTATGCAACGTAATCAAGGCGAGTGGCGTGCTGCCTTCACACACGTGGGATATACTGAAATGACTTTGAGCAACATAGCAACTCTGTTCCAGCCGAGTTTGTCACCACAAGGCAGTGCTAAACGACCGGATGAAGCAAGGATTCTAGCCTACTGGCGAGACTGGTTGCTGGATCTTCCAGGTACGTTGAGCAGTGATGGACAAATCCTAATCGCGATCAGGCCTGTAGCCGGCGGGAGGGGGGTGGTGGGCTGGAGTGGGAGGGGCACGAGAATCCTGGCTGCAGCTACAGTTAACATGTATTATATTTTCCTCAAAGCTTTTGCCTTCATCAGTCGATAAGTTTGTACTTTGTCTAAGTACCCGCAACCAATAGCCTCCATCCTAGAGTAGGCAAAAAACAGTAGGCGTAATAGTGACACATTATAAAAGTGATACAGATTTACATCCACTACTGATCATCGGTCACTAGTGGATGTAAACCTATTTAAGTTATATAATGTGTCACTATTAGGCCTACTATTGTTAATGTCGTTACGGATGACGCATTGAATGCGACTTGAAATGGTACCATACAGATCATTTGATGGAGTGGGCCTGATCGCGATTCCATTTGTACCGGTAGTTGCTGCACTAGCTAGGCCTATGTAAATATGCTTTGTCTGTGAACGGTCCCCATTAGTGTGTGTTTAGTAGCACTTGACAGTATAGTAGGTATCACAGGATACTGCATAGAAAGTCACAAACTATAGCATACGTCATGCAAGTTAAGCAACGTTAACTACAAATATCTGTCATTCTGTACCTTTTGTATAGCCTGTTTGCTGACATGTGGCAAAATGAAATGGATAAATTGCACTTTAGGAGGAAACTAATGAGTTTATTTCACCTATAACAATAACAGCAAGTACTCAAAGTAATTTTAAAGAGACCTATTGATATCCCCTCCCCAAGAACCCCACCCCTTTCGGCCCTTCGGGCCGCGCTTCTCAGCCCTTCGGGCCTCAATGACCAGGCCCCCTGGACCAAATTCCTGGCTATGCCTATGAGCCGTTGGGGAATGAGGGGTGAGGTAATAATGGGCATCTAGTGGGGGGCTATGGCATACAACGTCAGCACAAACGCTAACCCACGTTGCGTGGTTTTGCGGAATTTGGGCATGATGAAGGAGAAGGACGACGCACCACATTACACAATGTTACATAGTTTGCCAACATGTGGCACTGACTAAGATTCATACTGTCGGTGTTTCTAATCAATTGTCCGCACTCGCATTGTGGTTTTATTCAGACAAAAACTAGGCCTAGTTCGGTTTTTTACCAAGACACAAAAATTGCCATTTTATGTATGGTTGTGTATATGAACAAAATTGTACACCTACCTATGGTCAAACCAGGGCTTAAAGTGGCTTACAAATGGAGGCGGTATGGTCTTCTCCCCTCCCTTCCCTCTCTCCCCTCCCCTATTTCCACCTCCCCATTCCTCCCTTCCCGTTCCCCTCCCCTCCATTTTATTCCCTTCTCCTCCCTTTCCTCCCCTCCCTCTCCCTTAGAAGTAGGCCCCATTGCGGCTAGGGGGTCTGGCAGAGCTCATTACATCCCCCAGCGAGTCCGGGTCGTATTTTGGGGCATTTTAGGCGTGAATTTGCACCTTTGTGACTGTCTAAATGACGAATAACTTCCTGTGTTTATTCTGCATTAAAAGAATCTTGGAACTACTGGGAACTCTGCGTTCCCGTTGAGCATTTCATTTCAGAAAACTTATTTTTTTGTACATATGTGCTCAACACATTGACAACCCTTTAAGCATGCTCTATAACTTAATGAAAATGCTTAAGCTTCTGAGGCTCTGACCCTAGAACTTAACACTGATTAAACTGATGATTTCAGAAACTGAGGTACCAACCTTGGTTTGATGGAATCTATTTGTTAGAAAGTTTTTGACGTTAATAGTACACATAAAGGATGACGTGTACAGGCGATCTACAAAATGGTTGGTCCTCAGCTGGCGTACAACGATCCCATCCATTCCCCTCCCCTCACTTCCCGTCC
>JGI24668J20090_10000226_pt1 | contig 10597 bp, 7 predicted proteins | sample OlaalgELextract1_FD_20090 | JGI IMG/M metagenome (IMG submission 20090)
CTTCGACCGGGGTGCCGGCACGGCGGAATTTCCAGCTGGTCAGCCAGACGTCGGGCCCCGGCAGCGAACGATCGATCATGACGAACATTTGCTCGGCCGAGGCGCCGCTGCGCAATCCGCTCAGCAGATCGAGTTGTTGTTTGAGATTCTTTTTCTGCTGATTGAGTTGTTCCAGCTGGCGGCGGTTGGCGTTGGAAATTTCGCGTTGCGATTGGAAGTACTGAATCTGTTGATCGATTTTTGCACTGGCCTCGCGCAGCGACACAAATGCGGCAACCATTAACAGGGTCAGTATCAAAATCCCGTAACCGGTTAACCTGAACCAGCGTAAAAACAACAGGCGCTTGCGTAAGTCATCGGGAAACAGATCGATTTCATTCATGTTAGAGCAGCCCTCGCAGCGCCAGCCCCATTGCGATCGAAATGTCCGAAAACAAACCTTCCCACGGAACCCGGGTATCGTCATTTTCGTCCTGGAATACCTGGTTGAACTCGGTTTGTCCGTCAGGCTGTTCCAGATCGAGCAACGACATCAGGATCGGTTGCGCCCCCGGCCAGTGCGCCAGGCTGCCGAGCAGGCAGACGCGGCTTACCGGCACGCCGTGGGTTTCCGCGGCAGTGAACACCAGCACCCGGTTGATTTCATTCACCAGTTCGAGGAAACAGGGTTTAACGATTTCCAGCAAGGTTGCCGAGATATCGCTGTCGGCGGCGGCAGGCGCCGGCGTTTGTTTTTCGAGGCCGTGGTCGCGCACCAGCGCGCGGGCCGAGTCGATCGAAATATCGAGTTCCTTGGCTATACGATCGAGTAGCAGGGATTCGCCGAATGCAACCGATTGGTTGAACAGCAGGCGGCGGCCCGAGATCACGGTTAGATAAGATTCATCGCGATAACTGTGAATCAGCAGGACGTTGTCGGCAGCCTCGCCGGTATAGAGTGCGCTCACGACGCGGCGCAAAGCCGTCGGTGCAATATCGAGCGAATCGACCTCGAGCCCACAGTTGATCAGTGCGTTGATCAGGCGGGTAACTTTCTCTTTCAGCGCCACCGTGGCAACCACCATGTGCTCTTCGTCACCGGGGTTGGAGCGCACCGGCACATAGTCGACGACATAGTCGTCGATCGCGCCGTCGACCCGGCCAGCAAGAATGCGCAGGACTTCGCTATCGACGTCGCTGACGCTGGATTTGTAAGTCAGCAACATGATTTTGACTTCTTCCCAGGCCATTAGCGCAACCACCCGTTTGCCTTTGAACTTTTTTCGGCGCAAGGCTTCGCCGATCAAACGCTTCAACTGTTTCGGCGACGACAGCAAATTATCGCGGCTACCGGTGAAATCGATCGAGGCCTTGGCGTAAATTGAGTACAACCCGTGTTGCCGCGGCCGAATCTGGCACAGGTGGATACGATTTGCGCCGATATCGAGACCGATCAAACCCGGAACCGACGGTTTTACCGGGGACGTCGCCTCGCGCCTGAATTTCTGCAGCATCGTCATCGGGGATTACACCCGCACTGTCGGGTTGACAGAACTCGACGAATCGGCCGGACAGCTATCTGAATTGCGCGCAGACATCTATCCCGCCGCAGGCTGTAACTTTGGAAACAGTAGACTAAGCACACTGTTCAACTGTTTCTCGACCAGCATCTCGATCGCCTCACAACGCCCGGTGTCGAGCCCGGTTACATCCCACGCCCGGTTATCGGCCCGCACCAATACCTCGTCCAGCGCCCTGCTTTCGGCGAAGGCGTTACCGATTAACACCGCGATATGGACGATGGCGGTCTCGAGCAGAAAGTCGGCGTCGGGATCGAGCTCGAGGTGTTTTTCGATCACCGCCACGTGACTCCCGGGCAACTTCCAGTTCTGCATTAGCAGCGACGCGACGCCGGCATGATCAAAGCCGATCAAGTCGCGCTCGACCAGATGCAGCGGCCGGCCGGATTCATCGGCCTGACGCTGCGCCTGCTGCGCCAGCACCGGCACGGATTGGTACATGATCAAGTGACCGATACCGCTCAGCAGCCCGGCGACGAACATGCGTTCGCCGTCCATCAGATTGCAAACACCCGCCAGCTCGCGCGCCGCGATAGCGCGATAAACGCTGCGCATCCAGAATTGCTTGATGTCGAGGTGTTCACACTCGTAGTCGCCGAGCGCGTCGGCGATCGAGGTCGTCAGAATTACATCTTCGATCTGCTGCACCCCGAGAATCGAAACCGCGTGGTTGACGGTATCGATCTTGGCGGCAAAACCGAAATAGGCGCTATTGACCATACGCAACAGGCGCGCGGTCATACCGGGGTCGTATACGATCAACTGCGCGACATCCTGCAGCGAATAATCGTGGGTCGCGAGAATTTCCTTCAGCCGCCAGTAAATGTCCGGCAGAGAAATCAAGTTCGCCTCGATCGTGACCTTGTTCCAGTTACTGCTCATAGAGAATGTCCTGTCCGGGTACCTTTTGATTAGATCGGCTGATGCGATCAAATCCTTAGACGGGTAGCGATATCAGGCCGCTCCGCTGTCGACTTATTAACCCGGCGACCTGTATTGTCGACGTTTTAATAGTTACCGCGCGCCGGTTTTTCCCATAATCTCTGGGTACTGTTGAGCACGTCATCGGGATCCTGCAGCACACTGATCACGATATTGGGTGGCGTCGGATTGGCATCCTTCAGACTTTTCGCCTGGTAAAGCGCGAGATCGGCCTGATTGTAAAGTTGGCGATAGTTGACTTCTATGTCCGGCGGCACGCTGGCGACTCCGATGCTGAGGCTTGCCTTTCCGACCTCCGGGTATTTGCTGGCGGCGTTAAGATCGCAAAATAGTTTCAACCCGCGGCGAGCGATTTCTCCCGGATCGAGATCGGCAAAAACTAACGCGAATTCGTCTCCCCCCATGCGTACCAGGTGGCCGTTACCGGCGAGTGCCTTGTCGAAAGCCCGACCGATGTGCTCGAGTACGCAGTCGCCGCACTCGTGCCCGCATTCGTCGTTGATCTGTTTGAAATCGTCGACATCGAGCAGCATGAAATGAATTTGATTCTTTTTCTCGCGGCACAGCGTCAAGTAAAGCTCGAAGTCGTGGTCGAAAAAACGCCGGTTCAAGGCCCCGGTTAAGGGATCGCGGTTCGACAAATCCGTAATCTGCGCGTGCGCAATCACCAGGTCGTGCTGGGTTGCGACGTCGTGTTTGCGCAGCTTAACGTTACGCACCACCAAGGTCAGGCTAACCGCGCCCGCGCCCAACATGACAAATTGCAGAGTCCACAGGCTCTGGTCCGAAAATTCGATATCCGCTTCCAGCGCCGACAGCGTAAACAGAGTGTAGATCAGCAGTGTCACGGCGAGTGCCTCGCCCAAGCCCCAGGACATCATCGGAATGACGATGAATAACATGGCGACACTGGCAAACAGCATCGGGTGAAACACGTGCTGATAGTGCGCCAGTAATACAAAGGCGCTGCCGCAAACAACCAATAGCGTGACGCCGAGTAAGTGCAAGGCCTGGGGATCGGCCACCGTGCGCGCGGCAAATACCATGTTGAGCGACAGCATGATCAGAATCGCGCAGGTATAAAGGTAGAGCGGGTCGAGCGCGAATTTGACGTAAAGCGCGGCTTCGATCAGCAAAATGATTATCATCAATAGGCTCATCGCAACCAGCCCTCTGCGCGCCTCGATGACCGCTTTGCGGCGTGCAAAGCGGGTCAGCTCGGGCGAATCGTAGCGCGTGCTGGACCATACCGAACGAAGCTGTGCAGGCAAATTTATAGGCATGCGGCTCGATCCCAATTCTTGCTCATTTCGAGGTTAATCCCGGATACATCAGGTAATAGATCGACCGCAAACGGGGTTTCATTAGTAATCATGGGGTTAATACCCACCAGCCGACCGGGTAAAACAAACTCTCGCCGGCGCCGATTTCGGCCTGCCACTGCACTTGCGAACTCGCATCGACTCTAACATGCATGCCGCCGTGATCGTCGCCGCCCGATTCGGCCTCCTGCAGCTCGAGCAATCGGTTACCAAGCGTCGAGCCGGTGGCGCGCACACCCATCTGGTTTTCGCTGTCGGATCGATTGTTCAACAACAGGAACTGCGCCACCGCATTGGCAGGCACGCCGAATCCGCTCAGATCGGTGGTCTCCCAGGTCCCGGCAGCCGCCACCTGACCGCTAACACCCCCGGTTTCGGTGTAGATACCCGGGGCCACGCTCCAGTAACCCGACAGGTAAAACTTGACACTGTTATCGTCGACGTAGAGTTCGACCGAGGCACCCGCATCGTTCGAGACATTGACGAACATAGTCGCGAAGTCAAACCCGCCGGCCTCGGCCTCGTGCAGGTTTACCCGGCGCGCAATACCCGATCCGACGCCGCGCACCCCTCCGAGTTTTTCCCGGCTTGAATTTACGTTGTAGATGACGATTTCCGCGACGCTGCCGGGCGACACCCCGAATCCGCTCAGGGATAGTGCGCTCCAGGTGTCTTGACCGGGGGCGAGAAAAGGGTCCCAGCGTTCGACAAAACTGCCGCCCACCCAGAAACCCAGCAGGATAAAACTCAGATCCGAGCTCTTGTCCGAATAATGTTCGATCCGGCTCAAGGCGTCCGTCTGGGCATGCATCACCATCACGTCGACCCCGCCGCCTTCCGCCTCGTGCAGCTGTTGCCGACGGTCGAGCGACGACCCGACCGCGCGCACTCCGCCCCAACGCTGCGCGCCACCGTTGGAATTGATCACCGCGACTTCGACCACCGCGGCGGCGGGCACGCCGAAGCCGCTCAGATCCACCACTTCCCAGCTATCGTCGTTACTCGCCGACCAAGAATGATAGGCTTCGTGATAGCCGTCACCAACCGGTGCGGTTGCGTAATATAGGCTCTGAATTTCATCGGCCCCGAGCACGCGGTCGTAAATGCGCACATCGTCGAGCCGCCCCGGCCAGCCGTCGGCCGAATGATTACGCCCGATACGGACATCGGCGGTATTTGTCTGCGGGGTAATCGTGGTCGCCTGTTCGGCGATTTTGACGCCATCCAGATAAAACGCGACGCAGTCGCCGGCATTGTTGAAAGTAACGGCGACGTGATGCCAAGTATCGAGCTGCAGCGCGCTGGACCCGGAACTGATCGCATTCCAGCCGCCGCCGTCCGGCGATAGCCCGAAGATAATCTCCGTGTTGGAAGTCCCGAGATAAAATGTGTGATCCGAGTTACTGGTACCCTTGTGCAGGATTACCTGGTCCGAATTGAACTGATCCGCATGGACCCAGGCCGTCAGCGTCAGATAATCGTTGATCGAAAGCGTCTCGTCGTGGGCGGCGATAATCGCTTGCGAATCGTCGGAGAATTCGACCGCGCCGCCGTTCGCACCGGCCGCCCAGGCCGGCCCGTTGCTGAGCGTGCCGTCATGCCCACCGGCGCTGTCGACCGCGGTCAGACCGCTGGTTTCGTCGAGCTTCCAGTGCGCGACCGGCCCCGGCATGGTTGCCAATGCGGCAATCTCGGTATCGCTCAAACCCGGTCGTAAATGCGCGCATCGTCGAGGATGCCTTCGAGGCGTTCGTTGTTGAGCAGCGCGCGCCCGAGCAGGATGTCGCCGGTATCGACCGGCGGTTCCCGTGTCGTGCCGAAAGTATCGATCAGGTTGCCGTCGAGGTAGAGTTTGACGGTATCGTTGGCATTGTCGAAACTGGCGGCGATGTGGTACCAGTTATCGGGCTGCAGATTCGCCCCGAGCGAATAAAACCCTTCCCAGCCAAAGCTGTCGGCTGCGAAGGCGAACACGAGTTCGTTCTCCCAGGTGCCGAAGTAATAATTGATATTGAAGCCGCTCTCGGCCTTGACGATCGCGGCATCGTAGAAATCGAGATTCTCGGGGTAAATCCAGGCCATTAGCGTCATTTTTTGCGTCAGCGACAGGCTGTCGTCATGCGGTACGACGACCTCGTTGTCGCTCGCGCTTTGGTCGAGACCGCCGTTGAGACGCCCCAGCATCCACTGCGGGTCGGCGACCGTGCCGTCGTGCCCGCCAACCGAGTCGAGCGCGACATTGCCGCTACCCTCGTCGAGTTTCCAGTGCGCGATCGGGCCGAGCACCCCGGGCTGGTTCGCGGCCCACTCCAGCGAACGCTGCAAAATGGTCAAGCCGTCGGCGCTGAGATTATTAACGTTAAAGCTATCGTTGCCCCAAGGCAAAAACACCCGTCTGCCGGGAGCGTTACCGCTCGGAGTAATGCTGGTGCCGGCCTCGATCGCCGCCAGCGCCGGGCCGGAGCCATTGTCGCCCAGGCGCTGCAAATCGGGCGCATAGGGGCCGGCCAGATAGACAAAATCCTGGTAGCTGGTAAGAATAGTGACGTTGCCGGCGGCTAGGGGTTGAGTTATATAGTGTGAATTGTCGATCACCAGCGAGGTGCCTGAATCCCAGTATGTCCCGGCGGCAATTCCAAACTCGTCCGCCAGATTATATTTTTCGCTAACGACGCCGATGGTGGCAGCGACTAGCTTGCTGCCCAGATCCCCGGATCCGATATCCTCGCCGATGAAAACGACATCGTTGGCCGCAATCGCGGCATCGAAGTCGGCCTGGGAATCGCCCGCATCGATCACATTGACGCTGTAATTCCAGGATTCGAATAGTGCCTTCTTGGCCTCTTCCTGCGATGTCAGATTGCCGTCGTTATTCACTACAAACAATAAAGCTCCGGCCGGCGGCAAGACCCCTCCGCCGCTGGCCCAGGCGAGCGCGCGCTGTACCAGCAGCCGCCCATTGTTGTTGAGGTAGCGCCAATTGAAATCGCTGGCCTCGCTACGCCCCAGCGGTAACGATACGCGCCTACCGGCGGCGGGGCCGCCAATCGTGGTTGCACCGGCGTCGAGAATCATCAGGCTCTCGCTGGCGCTCACTTCGCCCAGGGTTTGCATCCCGGCGGCGGTGCTGCCGCTGGCCGTAATGAATTCCATCGGTGCGTCGTAAATCGGCAGCAAGCCGAGCGCGAACGGTATACTGAGGTAGTGATCGTTGTCGATGATGTCCAGCGAAATGCCGGTAGCGGTGCTTTTGCCGTTGGCAAAGCCCAGGTCGTCATTGATATCGCCCTCTTCGTTGACGATACCGATGCTGCGATAATCGAGCTCGCCGGAGAGCTCTCCGGGATCCGAGGTTTCGGACACGTAGACCGCGTCGTAATTATCGAAATCGATGAGCCAGATAAAGTTATCGGCGTACAGATCGACGTCGTAACCCCAGGATTCGATGATCCTTTCTTTTTCCCGGTCCTGCGGAACGGGGTTTAATCCGCCGCGGTCGCCGATCATGACGATCCGGCCGCTGCCCTGCGGCGCCACGCAGGCCACTCCGCAAAGACAGCGATAGGTCAGCGTCAAGCGCGGCCGCTGGGTCGCATCGCCATGATCGCTGCTGGCGAAATCTGCGTCGGTACCCGCTGCTTGCGGGGTCAGGATCATGCCGTAATTGGGATAGACACCGGACACCCAGCCCTGCACCAGGGACGTAATATCCCATTGAAAATAGTCCCTGCTGTTTGGCGGGATCGAGGTCGTGGCCAGTGCTGTCGGATCGTAATCACCGCCCGGGTTGGTCCAGTTTTGCCAGCTCCGATGGCGATTCCAGGTAACCCCGCCGCCCGACGCGCCATTGTCGTCGCCTTCGTCGAACGACTGGGTAAGACGATGCAGCCCCACCTCGCTGGCCGCATTCGAGGCGTCTCGCTGATACAGCTCGAGGACGGCGCTTTCGACTACGGCACCGTGGGGAATTCTGCCGGTATCGAACCACAGCACGCTATGGTAACCAGCACTGCCGGCGGTGTCGCGCACCCAGAGCGAGGGGCCGATACCGAAATTGAAATCGGGCGCGCTCTGGCTCAGCGACGCATCGATCCCGTCGGCCTCATCGGGTTGCCATTGGTATAAAACAGGCGCCGGCTGCTGCAGGCTCACCCGTTCGCGTAACTGGGATCGATTAACCCCGTTGGCCAGCATACCTACCGCCTTCAGGCTTGCGCTCGGTGTCGGCGGCGTACCGGTGACCACCTCGAGATAGGGTGCGGTGCTGGTCTCGCGGCTGGCATAGTCGCCATGATCGCCCTCACCGAGCGGGTTCAGGGCGATACCGTGATTAGCCTGGCCGTTAACCCAGGCTTGCATCAACGAGGTCAGGTTGACCGAAATCCAGACACCGGCCGTGTCCTGTGCCGGAATCGAGCCCTGCACCACCGGGTCCATCGCGTCGCCGAGCAGGTCCCAGTTGGCGGTGGCTTCGCTCCAATCACGGGCCAAGGCGTGAATCTCGACCGCCCCCGCGGGATGCTCCTTGCTCAGGTAAAACCAGGCAACCGCCGACACAATCGGGGCTTTCGCCGGAATCGACGCAATATCGTAACGATACACCGGGCGCTCGATATTCCCATTTTCGAGCTTGATATGGAGCTTGCTATCCGAAGGGTGGGTCTTGTCGGTGTCATCGTTGCGAATCCAGCCATCCTGGTCCACGCTCAGCTGGTAGTTGGTAGTTGGTGGTTGTGCCAAGATCGGTGGTCAGTACGGTGCTGTATTTGTCGGGCCCCAGCGGTTGATTGCTAAAATCGGTATAGGGTCCGCAGCCCTGTTGCCGCAGCTGCCATAGCGCGTGGTTGAGTCCGGCTTCGGCGACGTAAGCCGCCTGCCCGGTATCGTGTTGATCGGCGACCATGCTGGATTCGAGCGCGCTTTCGCTATTCATCAGCAAGGCGATCGCCGCCACCACCACGACGGTGATCATCACCGGCAGCAGGATGTAACCGCGGCGATGCTGCGCGCTTTTCACTGCCCGCTCCCGACGCGCACCCGGGTTTGCAGGCTCACGGTTTCGCCGGTTAGCGGGCTGGTCAACTCGAGTTGCAGTCTGACCAGTTGCGCGCGGTCGCTGCCGATGGGAATGCGCTCAACGCTGAAACGCGTCACGTCGACGGCGATATCCGATATCACGAAATCCCGGCCGGTAATGCCGTCGACCCCGTTTTCATCCCAGGGCACCGGACTGCGTTGTTTGAGCACCCCATTGTCGAGGTAAAACACCAGCGGGTCATACCAGTCTTCGTCATCGCCGCCCTGTTCGTCGTCATTGGCGGCATTCCCGCTATCGACGTTGCCGTCACCGTCGTCGTCAACGCCGCATAGACCGGGACAGCCGTCACCGTTGTTATCGGCCGCGGGGTCTTCGTCGAGATTACCGTCGTCATCGTTTTCGATGCCGTCGATCGGGTCTTCGTCCGCATCGGACATGGCCTCGTCATCGTCTTCGGCCGGACCTTCGTCGACCGTGCCGTTGCCGCCGTCGTCGATACCGAAAATGCCGGCGGCTGCGTCGTTGTGTATATCGGCAGGCAAGTCTTCGTCCAGCAGCCCGTCGCCGTCGTTGTCGGCGTCGGCAATTCCGTTGCCGTCGAGATCGATAGTAGCCGGCAGCGTTACCGCCAGAACCGCGCTGGCGAGGCTGCTGTCGCCGATCGGTGGCGACGGCGGCAGGGTTTGCTCGCGCAGGTTTTCCGGCCAGTTGGTTGCCGGCTTGTCCTGCTGCGGTAGCAACAACAAGCGCGTGCCGCTTACCGCCTGGGTCATACGCTGTAGCGCATAGCGTGCCTCGCGCGTTAGCCGGTTGCGCTCCGCCACCGTGTCCTGCGATTGCAGTGCCTGCCCCATGACGCCGTTGAGGCCCGTCACCAGCAAGACCCCGATCGCCAGCGTAACCAGCATTTCGACATAGGTGAAACCGGACATCGATGCCGCCGCGGAGTTTGAGTAATTATTATTCAAGGACCAGGGTCTCCAGCGCGCGCGGACTATTCTCGATCGCCACCCGCAGCCACAGCAGACCATCGTCGGTGCCGGTAAAAGGGTCGTCGTCGCTGTCGGCGTTGTCGCCGTCGTAGCGCGCCAGATATACCAAGCGTCGCGCGGGCGTGGCGGCGTTATCCGAATAGGGCGACGGAATCAAGACGGTCGGGTCGGCGACCGCGTCGGCCTGTGCCAGCAGATCGTCGAAGGAGCGCGCCAGGGTTTGCTCCATCTTATCGGCCAGGCGAAAATGCTCGTCGACCAGGCTGACATGGATGGCGCTACCCTGGATGCCGCTTTGCATCGCCTGCAGCGCCGGCACCAGCATGATCGCGATCAGCAGGGTCGCCACCATTACTTCGACATAGGAAAATCCCGGCTGGCGCGATTTCATTGCACCGTCACCTTGCCGCTCAAGCCGTCGTGCGACACGCTGCGCGTATGCCCTCCGAGCGTCAGGACGACCTGATAACTGTTGACCAACACGGTTTCCGGATCGGCGCAGCGCGCAGTGCCGCCGCTATCGAAGTAAACATTGCTAGGCGTATTACAGCTGCCGCGAAAGTCGCGATTGGCGCTAACCGTATCGGCCTCGGCAAAGGGTTGCTGATCGAATCGGATGTCGTAAATTTTTTTACTCACCGGATGATAGATATCGAACACGGTGGTCCAGGGTGAACTACCGGTATCGAGTCGATAAACGCGCATTCTTTGTTGGCCGTTTTGCTGGCGAAAGCCGATCGGCTC
>JGI24668J20090_10000228_pt1 | contig 10562 bp, 10 predicted proteins | sample OlaalgELextract1_FD_20090 | JGI IMG/M metagenome (IMG submission 20090)
CAGCAGCATGCCGCATGCCAAAATGCAGGAATACGTCAACGTGGACTGGAACCAGGTTGTGTCCATAGTCGGCTTAATCGGCGAGGAAGGCCAGGGCCGCATTATCGCTGAGGCGCGCTTTATCAGAATTCCCGCCAGCCCCTACGCGGAATTGGTTTTCGTAGTCGACGAAAAGTATCAGCGGCAGGGGATAGCCTCTTTTCTGTACCAGATGATGATTCGGCTCGCCAAAGAGCGCGGATTAAAGGGATTTACAGCGGAAATTTTATTTTCCAACCTCGGCATCATGAAGGTCTTTCGCAAGGGAGATTTGCCGGTCAAAGCCCATCTGGAGAGCGGTGTCTATCATCTGGAGATCCCGTTTGACAGGTAAAATAAGATATAATTTGTCAAAGTCAGAGGTCAGATGACAGACGACAGAGGATAGACGACCCGTCTTCGCTCTCCGAGCTTGGGGCTTCGCCCTTCGGGCTACGACCCCACAAGACGCTGCGACACGCACATAACAGATGACAGACGACAGAGAGCAGAAAATTAAGGGGGAAGACCGACTTTACGGGGATTAAGTCAACATTGCCGATGGACTGCACGGATCGGCTGGATCGAGCGGCATCAGCATCTCTAAAACTGTTATCGATCGCATGGGAAAATGTATAGGCTCATCGAAATGGATTTAGTCAAAGAACATTCTGAAATTTACTACATAATACCATCTGCATCGTTAAAAGTGAAAGAACTCAATTTTTATGCAAGTTATGTTGCTTTCGAAGATCAAAATCAATCAATGAACAGTCGCTTGACGAAAACCGAAGCTTTCAACCTGCAATCTTGAACCCGCCGAAGGCAGATACCTTAAACAACGAATTTTAAACCTCGCTAAAGTGGCATATTTCTTTTGCTTTTCCTGAATTTACGCTCTATAAATGGAGAATCTTTTCAGCAAAAAGGTGATCACCCTAAGCCAAATCATCCGAATCTAGGGTAAATCGCCGTCAAAAGGATCATTATTGCCAAAGAGAACGATAAGGGCGGTGACGGTAGTGGGTTCGATATCAGAGTACAGACAGATGGTAAAGATGACCTGGATGGAAGACCCATGGCCAATGAACCGATAAAAATCATGATTTCGTCCAGCGTATATGGGGCGCAGAGCCTGTTGCGCCAGACATACGCCACGCTTCTCGGGTTCGGCTATGACGTGATTTGCTCGCCGATTGGTACGCTTCCAGTAAATCCCAGAAAGCCCAACCTGACGAACTGCCTGGAGGCTGTGAAGGAATGTGACGCGTTCATTGGATTCATCCGCCCCATTTATGGTTCAGGCCGAGACTCGAAGAAGGAAAAGTCGATCACCCACATAGAATTGGAGAAGGCGATTACGCTAAGCCGTCCCCGTTGGGTGCTAGCGCACAGCAGTGTGGTCAAAATGAGGAACTTGGTTAGACACGTGTTTTACGATAAGAAGGGGGGTCGAAACACCATCAAGTTTAAAGAGCTGAAGGGCGAGTTCGACGACCCCCGGGTAATCGAGATGTATGAGCTGGCCGCCGATTCGCGCAGCAAGAAACCGTGGTCGCAACGGACGAACCACTGGGTCCACGAATACCACTATGATTTCGAGGCGCTGGACTTCATCAGCGCCCAGTTTCGAGATCAAAAGCGGGTAGCAGCCTACCTGAACCATCTGAAACACTGACCATGGAAATGCCCAGCAACATTAAGAGCATACTCTCAACAGGCGAATCCAAGCGCCTGGAGTTCAAGTCCGGCAATGTGGGTATGGTGGCCTTGGGCGCGACGATTTGCGCCTTCCTCAACTCTGGCGGCGGACAGATTTTTGTCGGGGTACGCGATGATGGCACTGTCGAAGGAGGCGTCGATGCCAAGCAAATCGAAAAAATGCTTCACCCCCTCTCAGGTGGCGACTCGTCGGTGTCGCTGATAACACCAAACGCGATCTGGGATGTGACCGAGGAAGCCACCGACGATGGCCCGGTCGTTCTGATCGACGTTCCTGCGGGTGCTGATCTGCCTTACCTGTTCCAGGATTCCATCTACATCCGAATCGGCAAACAGACTCGCAAGGCCACAGGAGGCCAAACCCGGGAACTGATCCAGAGGCGCTACCTTCATGGTGCGCGTTGGGAGCGACAACCGGTGTTAGAGGTAAAGCTGAAGGATTTGGATGAGGAGGAGATCTTTGAGACGGTGCGGATCGCGGCGAACAAGCGCGGTTGGCGGTTTCGTGATCCTGAGGACCTCATGATGATCCTGGAAGACCTGAATCTGGTGGACCATGGCAGGCTCACTAATGCGGCAGCAGTCCTGTTTGCAAGGGAGGCGGGTCACATTTTCCCGCAAGCTCACGTTCGTCTCACGGCATATGCCTCGGACAAAGCCGCATCCCAACTCCGGGAAGACCAAACCTCGCGGGGGCATCTTTTTAGCCACCTCAAGACTTACGATGCCTTCCTCGGACGACATATTTCTGTGATCTCCGATTTCACCGCAACCAAGAACCATCGTGAGGACCGTCCGCAGTACCCTTATTGGTCCCTCCGAGAAGGATTCCGAAACGCCCTGATCCACCGGGACTACGAATCAATCCACGGCCGGGTGTCGGTGAGCGTTTATCCGGCTCGTTTCGAAATCTGGAGCTACGGCAATCTGCCGCCGGGGCTAAGCATCGCATCGCTCAAGACCGGCGACCGTTCACTGCCCGTAAATCCGGACATCGCCCAAGTGGTCTTTCTTCGTGGATTGGTTGATCTCTTAGGGCGCGGAACCCGCAAGATAGTTGAGGAGTTCAGGAGCCAGGGCTTGCCTGAACCTGTGTGGAAGAAGCAGACCGGCGGAATCAGCTTGACGCTCCGATCCCGGGCGACGCCGGGCGAGATTCCTAAAGAACTTAACGCCCGGCAGATCGCTCTGCTCCGTCGGATGAAGCCTGGAGATCAGACCGATCTGTCTGCCTACGCCAAGCAGACCGAGGGCGACTGGAGTGAGCGAGCCCTGCGTAACGACCTGTCCAAACTTGTCCGACTCGGCTATATGGCGAAACAGGGGCAAGGAAAGAACACCTTCTATGTGCGCACTGAGAAACCTACCGCTTGATTGCCGGTATCTGCCGGAACGGCCCTGCCTAAGGACGATCGGAAGCATCTGAATTTAAAGCATTTACGGCAATTATGCCTAAATCCAAGCGTTTACTGATTGCCGGTATCTGCCGGAAACCTTGTCGAGAAGACCGCTTGGGTGACGGGTGGCACAAGGATTTCGGGTGTACCGAAAAGACCCGATAATCCAATGTGCCGGATTCTGCCGGAACCATCACTGGCCGCGCTTGGCATCAAGCCGTATTGCACCAGCGGTTTGCCTAAATAAGGTCTGACAGGAACCTGCTGGATTGGCTGCCGGAATGTGCCGGAATACGTCACTTTCAGAGATTGAATGTTGACCATTTCCGGGGAGGCAGGAACCAGTCCTTCACTAGAGACGAGTCATGATGTCGGCGAAAAGCTAAAAGGTAGATGTTTGGAGCGCCCCGCACATTTGTGGTTTTACAGTTTTCGGGGTCCAGCGGGACGCTTCTAAGTTTCTAAATTCATGATCGGAAACAGGAAATCTCCACAGAGGATTATCGGTTGTTTATATTCTTCCAAATACCTTTGAGTGTCGACAGGTTCAAATGTCGCAACAACAGCTTCGAAACGATTTCGAGCGGCGTCCCGGATCGACTGGCATATGTGGCGGCGTGTCGACGTAAAACATGGGGTTTCAGCCCGCCCTGGTGCGACTTGATTCAATTCTATCCGTTGTTGATGAAAGACTGGACAATAAGTTCAATAACGACGAAAATTGGAATAACCGGTCTGGGCCAGGGATGAATGCGTACCAACTCACCGGCTTTCTTAACAACGATCTTCGCGGCGGCGTAGGTTATCGGAAAAATCTTGTCTCCGGGCTTGATCCCATTGTCATTGATGTAATTTTTGAGCCGATCTGCTACTTTCTGGGGCAGGAAAGCAACCTCCGATTCCTTCCCACTTTTTGGGTCGCGGATGGTAACCTTTCGTTCCTCAATATCCCTGGGTTGGAGCTTGAGGACCTCACCGACACGCATGCAGCTGCGTGCCATAAGTTCGAGCATCAAGCGGTTTCGTGGACTTCGCGTCCTGAAGATGATCTCATCGATGACATCCTTTTCCAGGATCTTGAACGGGGCTGGTTTGCCGGCTTTGAATAGTTTCTTAAGGGTTGGATTATCACATGGGTTCTGGAAATCAGGATCGATCGCATCATTGATGAAATTGAAGAAGGCGGCCAGGAGGGTAAATCGCAATTTCTTCGTACTCTGTTTGGTTCCATCTGACACTTCGGACATAAATCTCAAAATGTTTTCGGATGTGATTAACGCTAGCTTTATGTCGCCGAAATGTTTTTGGAATTTGTCCAGGATGAATTGATAGTTCCGCAACGTATTTTTTTTAACATTCAGCCTCTGGTAATTGTAAAAATGCTCGATACCTTCTGAAATTTTCACAATTGGCCTCCTTTTTGTTACGGCAAATAATATATTGACTTCAACCGATGAAACTGATTAATGGTAAGAATACCAAAAGAATACGTCAATGATAATTTGGCAGCGAATACTTTCTAAAAATGCAAGTATTGTTGAATTAGAGGAAATGCGATCAGTTTGTAACCAAAGGTGGATATTCCCAATATATTATAAGCTGGGATCACATTTGCTCAGTATTCATTGGTATTCGTAGTAGGAACACACGGCTGCAGATCGGATACTCATTGCCTAAGGTTGCGCGCGCAGTATTTCTTCCCGACCGTCAGAACACTCAAAACAGGGGTTTTGGAATACGCTACTGATGAAGCAAAAAAGCGCTATAATGCGGGTATTTCAGCGGATGATGCCATAGCCGACATTGACACGGGCGAGTACAATTCATCCTGGGGCGAATCTTAGAAACGCCCTTTCTGTTGCCTAACTTTATTGGTTTTGTTGTGATTCAAGTAGTCTAATCAGTTCCGCATCCTGATCATTTTCAGGGTTGAGATACCGAAAGCTTTGTTGAGCTGGCCTAATTCCTGGTATTTTTTCTTTTACTGACTCCCACGCAATTGTTTCCTTGTATGCACGCGGACTGCTAACTGGCATAGGAAATCCATATATAGTCTTTTCACCACCAGCCGGTCCGAGGACCAACTCACCAACAAGCTCCTTTGTTCCTGAGACATACATGATGGTTCGTGTAGGCCTAGTTATTCTCGGTGGGCGAGTTCTATATTCTACGGGCTTCTCTTCACCAAGAATTTGATTAGCGTACTTTTCTTGAATCGTAAGTAGGATCACTCTATCCGTCATAAGATCATCTTTTTAAAATTCTCTTTATAAGAAATCAGTCCTTAGCTGCAATATACTGATCAAACTCTATAACACCGCTTTGGCCTGAACCAAAAAGGATAAATACTCGTGCTCCTCCAACTGCTTCTTTTTATCACGATAAATATCCCAGACTTTTGCTACACTATAAATTCCCATCGACGCCAAGGCTGCAGCCCAAAACACCGGGCCACCGGCAGCCACTCCGGGTAAGGATGCAAGCGAGCCAACAATTAAGCTATTAGCTCCTGATATGCCCGCAAGTTTCATAATATCGCTTCCTGTTATTCCTTTTTTAATATCTTTTACGGTAATTCTCGCATTCTGCTCCAAAGCTTGGAACGCGGGTAATATATCACCTTTTACGATGTTTTCTGTTGCAGACTGGAATTCCCGAATATCCTTGTTTTGCCAATCAACATTTTTCCGTGATGAAAGCTTAGCTAGCCCTTTGCGAAATTCTCGTAGTTCCTCCTCATGGTCTTGTCGAAATCGCATAATTTTGTCCAAATATTCATACTCATCACTCTTGAAAATATTTGGTAATGCAATCGATACCGCCCTTTCAGCTAAATTAGCTGCTTCTATATTTTCCCTAACACCTAACTCGATCTGCACTTGGTCCATAAGAGCAGGATCGCTGGTTATCTGATGCCAACCGCGCTGTAGTTTAAGACGAAGAAACTGCTGTTGAATTGCGTCGTCAGTAAATAATGCTAGCGGGCTTTTATGCTTTATGGCTGCGCACAAAGCATGACTGGTCATAATCGAACTTCCTTCTACGAATGGAAGCTTGATCATTGGATAACCGTGCTCATCTTGTATCTGAAACTTCCCCAGGTTGTACTGCTCCAGAATTGTCGGAGGAATCTTTTCGGCAAAAATATACCAATCATGGGGACTACCTGAAGCTTTGACATCGTTGTCCAGTTTTCTTATATCTTGATCAGACTTGTCTTTATCAAATTGCTCTAAAAACTCTCTGGTGTATTCCCCTGCGATTTGGTCAGCGGGAATAATCTCCATCCAGCCTTCGTACACGAAACTTTCCAAAGGATAATGATGTTCTACTAAAACATCTGCTGAGGATTTATCATCTATAGCAATACCGACACGTTGCCACGCTTCACTTGGATAAATAAGATAAACCTTGTCATACAGAAACAAGGCTTTTTTAACCGTTGCTATTGAACGAAAGTTCATATAGGGGTAATAAAGTGCTTCGTGAAGAGGTTCGATGGTTTCGTTCCTTGTTGGGTTGTTCATAGGTTCTCTCCTTTGAAGAAAAATCTGCCATTTTTATTTCACGGTTTCCATAAAATCTTATAAATACCAGATCCTGCAAAACTACGTTGCAAATACCGTGGAAACAAGCACTTTCGTTATGACGTTTTTAAAAATACTTGCTATGAATCAATGACAAGTCTGAGTGACGCAGCTTCAGACACATCATTTATGCAACTTACTAATTGGTTTTCCCACGAACAAATGTTCCCTGTATATATAGCACCACTACCGAAAACATAGCCAACATCCTGGTTTTCATCGAAGCTACTAATCGCGTTGTTCAATACAGCAAGATAGGGTGTCACGAGCTCCAGCAATATTTCGATTGTTTCGTGGGCTTGTTTTTGGGTGCACCCATTGGTTTCCGTGATGTCTTCGATGATTTTGGCTTTGGTGAGGGTGACGGACATGGTGGGAGGCCTCCTTTCACTTGGAGGCTTCAAACTATCGATAAGAGATTGATTTGTCAATAAAAAATTAAAAAAAACTGATGGTATCACATTGATGCAAAGCTGCGGAATCTGAGCTAATGACCATTCGAAGACTGTCATTTTGGCACAGGGATAGATTACACTTTCAAATCCATCAAAAAATTTGAATTCAACCTTTAAATCAAATATCCGAGCGGTGGAATTCAACAAATTATCCAAAGTTGAGTATTCACCACGCAAATTTTTAAAGGATGCCAGAACAATCCTTAATTGATATAGGAATTGGACCTTTGAACATAGCCAGACTGAAGCTGGGGTGCTCAGCCCGGCTATTGGTTACATTATCCATGAAGGTTGTCGATCCATCTTATCGCCCCTGCATCGCTAATTCTTCCCAAATAGATCTGAGTGATCGACAGACTCGAATGACGTAACAGAATTTTCGAGACGATTTCAATTGGCGTACCGGATCGACTGGCATATGTGGCGGCATGCCTGCGTAAATCATGGGGTTTCAAATGAATTCCGACCAGTTTGCCGGCCTTTTTAACAACAAACCTGGCGGCGGCATAGGTTATCGGAAAAATTCGATCATCGGTTCCGATCCCGTTGTCGCTGATATATTTCTGTAAGCGATCCGCGACTTTCTGGGGCAGGAAGGCAACTTCCGCCTCTTTTCCGCTTTTTGGATCCCGAATGATGGCCTTTCGGTCTTCGATATCCCTGGATGTAAGTTTGAGAACCTCGCCGACCCTCATGCACGCACGAGCCATGAGTTCGAGAATGAGACGATTTCTGGGATTGGGCGTTCTGAAGATGATCTCATCTATTACGTCTTTTTCAATGATTTTAAATTGGGCTGGCTTCCCTGCCCTGAAAAGCTTTCGGAGGGCAGGATTATCACAAGGATTCTGGAAATCGGGCTCAACCGAATTTTTGATGAAATTGAAAAAGGCACTCAAGAGGGTGAATCGTAATTTCTTTGTATTTTGTTTGGTTCCGTCTGATAGTTTGTACATAAATCCCAATATATATTCGGATGTGATGGACGATAGCTCTATGTCGCCGAAATGGTTTTGGAAATTGTCCAGAATGAATTCATAGTTCCGCAACGTATTTTTTTTTCACATTCAGTCGCTGGTAATTGTAAAAATGCTCGATACCTTCTGAAATTTTCATGATAGACCTCCTTTATGATACGGTTAATAAAATATTGACTTCAACCAATGAAACTGATTAATGGTAAGAATACCAAATGAATACGTCAATGAAATTTTGGAGACGAATACTTTCTGAAAATGCAAGAATCATTAACCTGAAGCTATCGCTATCGATTGAGCAATACTTTTAGTATATTGAATTTATTGATATTTTGGGCATTGTTGAGGTATTGTTAAATGGACTGTTTTATGTATGTTTGCAAGTATCCTTAAATAACTACCGTCACACAATCATCATTACTTTTTACAGAAATGGAACAAATTATACAAAAAAGACCACACACAATTTCTTTGAAGCTCAATCACGTTGCTTCTAACCCGTGGATGAGAATGCTTCTGCAGGGCAAAGTATCATATGACGATCTATTAGGAATGTTTGCCAAGGATCTTGGGGCTGATGACATTACTGTTCTTCTCGACTGCATTCTTAATAGGCCGCTCAGATACAGAAATCGCGCCATGGCTATACTCTCGCACATAGCTGATAATGACATACAGAGCATTGCAGCGTTCTTGTTTGTTCATCCTAGAACTATAAGCCGGTACATCCACCGATACAGAAGTGGTGGCGTTCGGTCACTTCTAGATTATCCCAGTAGCAAGGTGAAAAAAGCAGATAGATCCGAGAATAAGCAAGCGGTTTTCGCAGTACTCCATTCACCGCCGATGACGTATGGAATAAACAGGACCACATGGCGAATAAAGGATCTTCAAAACGTATTGGTAACGCAAGGGGTGGATCTTGGTAGATCCTGTATCAGCCGTATCATTAGGGAAGCTGGGTACCGAATCAGAAAGGCAAAAACGGTATTGACCAGCACTGACCCGGACTACAGAGAAAAACTGAAGAGGATTACTAATGTTCTTTCGAATCTGGACCCGAACGAAAAGTTTTTTTCTGTCGATGAGTTCGGACCATTTGCTGTCAAGATGCAAGGCGGCAGGTCGCTGACAAGGCCTGGCGAAGTAAGAACGGTTCCCCAATATCAAAAAAGTAAAGGCAGTTTGATTATTACGGGAGCATTGGAATTGTCTACCAATCAAATGACATATTTCTATTCCGAGCACAAGAATACGGCTGAGATGATCAAACTGCTGAATGTCTTATTGGAAGCATACTGCAGTGAAAAGCGCATCTATTTTTCATGGGATGCAGCTTCATGGCATGCCTCTAAGGAACTCTATGCGAAAGTTGAGGAAGTAAACACAAGCGAATACAGAAAAAAGCATAGAACTCCCTTGGTTGAACTGGCACCTTTACCATCTTCGGCTCAGTTCCTGAACGTTATCGAATCAGTATTTAGCGGTATGGCAAGGGCGGTAATTCACAATAGTGATTATCAGTCAGTCAGTGCAGCCATGGCGGCCATCGATAGGCATTTTGAAGAAAGAAACGAACACTTCAAAATGTATCCCAAACGGGCAGGGAACAAGATATGGGGTGACGAACTGGTCGTACCAGTATTTAAGGAAAGCAATAATTGCAAAGATCCGAAGTATGGGCGCTAATAATCTGGTATCGTAATTGTCGCCGTGTTTTATACTGATCTTTTTGAAGATAATTATCAAATCAAGCAGTCGAACCCCTCACAAAAATTAAAGGATGCATTCGGTATCATTTATCCAAAAACAACCCTTGAAACTCAAAGATACATCACGGATACTGAAGTTTATAAAAATTCAAGTATCATATCCTAATCTTGAATCCAGAATAACTCGAATATCTCACCAATATCAAATTTATACTAAATTCAAGTGATGCATGGCGGCTATTATCGAAAACCTAATTCGCATGGCCCTACAAGATGTTGTGTTTGTGGAAAACTTCGTGAAAAATACATTTATAAGGATTGAGGGTCAAGTCCACATCCAATCTATGTCAGGATAATTGGTGCGATTACCTGGCAGATGGGTTGACTGAAGAAATTCTGATTGCTCTAACCCGTTTTTCGAACCTGCCCGTTATGAGGGCTTTGTCTCGAGATTTTCATCATCTTCATCCTTCGTTACCGTAAAATTGTTGAAAGCGATGATACGATTCGGGTTGTCATATCTATGTCTGAATTTGCGGAACATACCTTTTGACCGGACAAGCTTGGTGAGAAGAGCAGGCTGCGCAATTGCGCACATGAGTGCGGCATCCGGCAGCGTACGCATAAGCACCGGCGAACCGGCCGCCGGCAATTCGGTACGCCGATTCGATCTTTTTGGGCGTGGCTGATATTA
>JGI24668J20090_10000235_pt1 | contig 10446 bp, 12 predicted proteins | sample OlaalgELextract1_FD_20090 | JGI IMG/M metagenome (IMG submission 20090)
GAGGGACGGTCATGAAAAAATGCATTTCTTAATTGATTAGCTTTATTTTCATATCCCGAGATATTTTCTCTCCACGCACGACCGCCCGACTCACAGCCGGTTGGCCTAATCCCAAAAGTTTGCCAACGATAGTACCGCTCATCCCCAATTCCCTTACCGCCCAATAGCACGTCAGACTCCTGGCTCTCACTCGCAACGGCTGATTGCCCGGTTTCCAAATCTCATCCACTTCAATTTTTAATACTTCTGCCACTCTTTTTACCACCTTTTCTATATCATAGCCTTGTTCCTTGAGCCAATAGCGGCGATTAAATTTCTCATTCTGCTCGGATAAGATTTCTTTGACAAAATCACTTTCTCCCAAAATTCGTTCATCCCCTTTTAGGTGAATACGAGCTTTGCTCATCGCTTTTAATACGCCCCATCCCCCGCTGCTTCTTAACAAACCCCCGCCCACCAACTCAGGTCGATTTCCCAATTCAATCCTTTTGCGAACAAATTCTCGATAATTATACCGCGCTTCGGACAATTTATTGCCAAATTGTTTCAACACGTATTCAATATCTTGAAATTCATTTTGCAGTTTACCTACAAGAACACCGTGACCACAGTACGGATATTTTGCCAGATCCTTAAACTTAGCAACTATCCGCGCGCGCAGCGGATTCAGGTGGATATATCCCACCAGTTCTTTCAAATATAGGTCTTCCTGACATAAAATAGATTTAAATCGGTTTTGAAACAAGTGACCGCTGCGACGATGCCGTCGGTTATAACTGACAGCATAACCGGTCAATAGGCGTCGCATAACTGTGGATATCGACACGTTGCCGGTTCTCAATAAAATGTGAAAATGATTCGGTATCAACGCCCAACTGTAACATGGCGTCGACGTCTCAATTAAGATATTTGCAAGACGTTCCAAAAAGTTATCACGGTCAACATCATCATCAAAGATTTTTCGTCGCTCGATTCCGCGGCAAATAATATGATGAAGTGCCCCCGGGGCGTCTATGCGAGCTTTGCGTGGCATATTCAATCTATAACATACATCAATTCAAATAGAAATGCATTTTTTCATGACCGTCCCCTTATTCCCCCGGGGGCAAAACCAAAAATGATAAGATCGATTCGCGCAAAATCGCAGCTCTGATCCGGGGTGGCAACTTTCCGCTGGCTTATGCTTATCCAAAGGGCATGCGCTCAACCCGCGACTTGTTGAGACGCCGAATGCATCTGGTGCGAAAGAGAGCCGAGTTGCTTTCCCATATCCAGAACACCAATACTCAATACAATCTACCTGTGATTGGTGAAAGAATCAAATACAAAGCCAATCGGAAAAGCATCGCTGAGCGCTTCGAGGACCCCAGCGTCAATAAAAGCATCCAAATCGACCTGGCCATGATCGATACCTACGACAAACTGCTCAAGGATGTAGAATTATATATCCTCAAACACGCCAAAGCCCATGATGCCAATACACTTTACCTGCTTCAGACGATTCCCGGCGTGGGTAAAATCCTGGCGCTGGTTATGCTGTATGAAATCCATGACATCGGCCGTTTTCCTTTTGTACAGGATTTTTCTTCATACTGCCGGCTGATCCGTCCCGGAAAAGTATCCAATGGCAAAAACACCGGCAAAGGTAACAAGAAAATCGGAAACCCGCACCTGAAGTGGGCGATGTCCGAAGCAACGGTCCTGTTGATTAGACAATCTGGTGCAGGCTGGGGTCGGGCCACCGCAAGCTACTGATTATTCTGAATTTACATTCCAAAAATGGGTGTTTTTAAGGGCAATATCCTCGTTTTCGCCCCCGAAAAGTGCACTATAGGAGGAAAGATTCTCCCGTAGTTGGCACCCCTCACTGGCCTCTATGACATCTCTTCCTTTGGCTCGAAACCTCAAACCTGCTTTTACATTTTCAATGAAAGCCTTGCTCCCAACGGCTATACTGCCTGTCCATTGATCTTGACGTTTATTCCCCGCTCCTTGTAATTGCTCCTCTACCCACCCCTTGTGGGTCGTCCTTAGCTGATTGTAGGAACCTGCTCCAAAAAACGCTTGGAGCCGCTCGTAATTGATCAATACATTTTTCCTCCGGAGTTCCTGGATCTCGTTGTAGCCGCTGAAAGACCATTTAGACGGATGGCTGACCACACCCGCCCTTACCATATTTGTGTCTATGTAAACTAAACATCGCGCTAAATGGTCGCCGCTTTCCACCGCTGTTGCATGATAACGATCTTCCCAGTAGGCCCCACTGCGATTTTTTCTCCGATTGTATTCTTGCCCCATTCTTCCAACGACCAATTGCATTGACTTTGAAATGACGTCTCTTTTGCCTGTATCGACAACGAGCAGGTGAATATGGATTGAAGTAGCCATGTAGTTCAAGACCGTCAGTCCATACCTTTTTCTGGCCTGATACAGCCACTGCATATATCGATGCCGGTCCTTTGAGAATTTGAGAAGGAATTCACGTTTATGGCATCGATGAGTGATATGCCAGATGTACCCCGGAATAAAATGTCTTTTTGCTCTCGCCATATTTCCTCTGTAAAAACGGTCTTTTTGCCGCCAAAAAGCTCAATATAGCCCTGTTTCAGAGACCAAAATCAGGAAATATCTGTACCATTTCAACTACTTCGCGTGGCCCGACCCCAACCCCTAGTTTTCCCGGTCTGGTTCCGGGTAAAGGCACCGCTCGCGCGGCGCCCTCCCCGCAGACCCGTACTTGAAGATTTCCCTCATACGGTTCCTCGGTTCCAACCCTTTTTACCGGATTGCAAACCAATCAGGCACCACTCCGATTGGCGCATAACTTTGCTGCCCGTTAGGTTAATCAGATATTGTGGACTATCCTGGGTGTAGGCAATGGAAAGCTTGTTCGGATTTTCTCGAACTTGTCCCAGCTGATACCACCCTTGTGGCTGCGGCGGCTGAGCCAGAACCGCCAAGCCTTCTCGGCGTGCTCAAATACAACCTCAAGGGGCTTGTAGTTGCCACGCACTCCGAAGTACAGGTAGTAGCCCCGCAACTTCGTACATAGCATTTGATATTGCTCCTTGATCGGCTCATGCCGATTTGCACGACACCACTGCCACAGCCGCTTCATATATCGCGACAGCCGCTTGCCTATTGTTTTTTTCTTTATAACCCAGTAGCCTCGAAGGGATTTTGACCAGTAAAAGGTAAAGCCCAGAAAGACAAACGTACCTTTTCCTTTGCCTTTTTCCTTTAACGGCGGCCTTCTAAAGTCGATGACCGCGGTCTTGTCCGCATGAAGGGCCAAGCCATACTCATTAAAGCGCTTTGGCAGTACATTCATTATCCGTTTGGCGTCCGACTTAAACTCACAACCGATGATAAAGTCATCCGCATAGCGAATGATGAAACATTTCCCCCTCATTCGAGGCAATGCTTGCTTTACAAACCATTCGTCAAGCACATAGTGCAGGAATATGTTTGAAAGCACCGGTGAAATCACTCCGCCTTGAGGCACTCCCTTGCCGGGATAGGAAAGAATCCCTTCTTCCATCACCCCGGCGTTCAACCATTTGCCAATCAGACGCAGCATCCCACCGTCATTGACCCTTCGCTTGATAAACTCCCGAAGCCACTTATGGTCAATGTTGTCAAATAGTCCTTCAATATCTGCGCTAACTATCCAGCCTATGTTCAGCTTCCGGCAATCCTCACGGATCTGGTGGATTGCCTTGTGCTGGCTGTGGCCCTTGCGAAAGGCGTGGGAAAACTCATAAAAGTTTACGTCATAGATGACGCTCAAGATGGTAGACGCTGCCCTTTGGACGATTTTATCCTCCAGGGCCGGTATACCGATCGGCCTGAATTTTCCCCCTTCCTTGTCGATCCAGATCCGTCTGACCGGTGTGGCAACGTACTGACCTCTGCGCAGCCGTTGATATAGATTATAGAGGTTTTCATCAAGATTCCTGGCGTACTCCTTGGCCGTGATCTTGTCAACACCGGCTGACTTTTTCTTACGAACCTGACGGAAGGATTTCTTTAACAGGTACAAATCAATCCTGTCGACCACAGAGGTGAATACAATTTCCGGCTCACTCTCTGCCGGCATTCTGATCCGTAGCAGCGATGATTCGCCCTCAAACAGCGGCGGAACATCTCCTGACGGACCTGCATCACTCTGACCGCAATCGCCAGCAACCTTTGCCGCAATTCCTTGGTTTTCTGTGGATATGGTTGGTGACCTCTGAGTATCTCCCATAGTTCCTACCAAAGAAACGTTATACCCGGCTTCACCTTTCCTGCAGTGGGTCGCTTGGGCTCCGCTTCCCCACCTTACCGTCCAGATTTACCTTCCTGGACATCGGTACTATGATCCGCTAAGACTTCCAGATGCCTATCTCGAGTTCGTTCGCTTTTCGCTATCCTCCCCCGGTACCTTGTTTGCTCCTTTGCTTTCGCTCGCTGGTCAGGTTAGAGCGCCCCTTCCCAACGCCTGGATTCCGCCTCGTTGGCTGACCGGCACCCGTCAACCGGATTATTGTAACACAAGGAAAACATCTGGATCTCCCGAGTTCCCAAGCTACCCCCATGAATGCATGCCCTGGTCTAAGACCCCGGTGGTGCCCCTCATGCTTGCCATAACGTATGCGGGGCTGCTGCCTTCCGACCGCTTAACGCCGTCGGCTTTCTCCCAAAAAAAGCGGGATTATCCTAATGACCACAACTATACATTTTTCGGGGCTCAATACAAAGCCTGTATCCTTGATCCATCCAGCTTCGGACTCTCCTCTCGGAGTTTGCCCGCGGACTTCACTACTGATCTGGTGGCTAACCTTTAATCAGGTGGGACTCGGATCAACATTGGTCCTCACCCACTGGGTAACAAGGTCGAATTTCATCCCATCAACGGGAATCCCAACGACTTGAGTTTATCTCGGCACGACCACTGATTGGTTGGGCCTTGCTACTATTTTTATCGCTGATCGGCCTTGCGATTCCGGAGGTCGAAGGCTTTTTCTTGCTCGAACCAAATCGTCATCTCTTTATAAAATGGTATCAGACTCTTGAAAGCGAACGCTACCCGACCCACAGCCTTATATTGAGCTTCGTTCCTCATCCTGAATATAGCTGTCGCTGTATCCGGTAGATCATCTGATTTTGAAATCTCGACTGTAAACCGGTCCTTTGTGAGCTTATGTGCGGCTAACCTCATGAAATGGATCTCATTTTCAGTTGGTCTCTCGAAAAACTGTATTTCGACTCCTGTTACCATAGCTATTCTGTATTCGTATCCTCGGCGCCCAACGGTTTGAGGTAACCTGCCGGCCACAAGCCTTTCAAGCCTGCACTGGCCTTTACGTAAAACCGCGATATTTTCCGGTCAGGTTCAGCGATTTGTTGGGCGCGGCTATTGAGCAACTTAGTGACGTTTTGTGTCTGCAAGCGCAGCAATAACACCTAATCCAATATAGACTGTTCCGACCAAATACCGTTCGATCTGCACAAAAGAGCGAGAGTTTTTAAGCAATTGTCCAACTGTACCTGCTAAAAGAGCATACGGGCTGTCTGTTACTATGGCCATAAGCACGAAAAGACAACCGAGTATCAACAGCTGCAGAGTAATTGAGCCATTTGTTGAATCGACGAATTGGGGCAAAAAAGCGAAGAAAAATAAAGCCGTCTTTGGATTGAGTATGGCCACCAGCACACCTTGGCGAAAAATTTGTATCAGCCTCTGACGCTGGAAAGTCGTCGGCTGATGCGAGGTATCTCGTGTAAATATTCGGCGTAGTCCGAGATAAACGAGATAGGCGGCACCCAGGTATTTGACCATGGAGAAAGCCGTTGCAGAAGATACGAGTATAGCAGACAATCCCAAAGTAGCTGCGAATACATGCACGAGATTGCCGACCTCGATACTTAAAACTGACACAAACCCAGCCAACCGGCCCTGATCCAAGCTACGCGCCACGATATAAAGTACCGCGGGACCCGGCGTGATCAGAAGGATGAAGGCCGCCAATAAAAATATGGACAGGTTTGGTAAGCCGATCATGACACTTTTTCCGATTAGTTTTTAATCTTACTTCGACGACGGAACGTATAATAGCGCCCAACGTTCGCCACTGAGCAGCGGCCTAAATAAATTTCAAGCTTGCAGGGCATTTACGAAAAACCGCTATCTTCACGCCGTCTGCTCAACTGGCTTGTTCTGCCACGGGTTTTCTGCAAACATCTCGTTTTACCCTATGTCTGCATATGGCCCTGGCTGACCGCAATAATCGCATGGAAGGCTGACGCCATAAGTACATTTATTGCAGTTATCGCAATGCCATTCCCGCCAATCTCGACATGCGCCACAAACTTCACAGTGCCAAGTATGGCTATCCGGAACGACATCCGACCAACAAAATGAGTACCAATAATCTTCATCACATTTTGAGCATGTGTAGTTTGCAATCATTTTTTTTAAAAGGACCTTTTCGCAGCCACATGGGAGTTCTAACAGAGTAGCCAGATCCGCTGCCGTTAATTTATTGTAAAAGTTGATGTTTTGTATAGCGCATACAGACAACGCCTCAACGTCCAGTCCGTTGAGAGGGTTTTGGCACGCCTGACATCCGCAATCTTCATTACAAGGTTGATTATTTTTTAAACAGGCGCAACGACGATTCTTACAACCGGATTTGCAATTACAGGTAACGATAGTTTCCATTTGATCCCCGAGTTCTATAATTAACTTGGGTTAGTGGCAGAACGGTGAGGTAAGCAGCCGGCTAAAGGCAGGTCGAATCTGAACCAAATTCCCGTGAGCCGCGATAGGTCTCCGGTCTGCTTAACCGACTGGTTGTGCGGTCTTGATGCCCTTGGTTTTCGCGTAAACAAACTCAGGGTCTAGGTCGACACCGCAGTCCCATTCAATTGTGTCAAATGCAATCTTAACCTGCTCGAAAGCGCCAGGAACCTTCAAGCGGTTAAAGCCGCCGAAATCAAGAAACGGCTTCATGTCCAGCGTTCCATGTTCACCGTTTTCAAAATCGATTGATAGCGTGAAGTCATCACAAGGAACAACTTTTTTTATAGACAAATACATTGGTTTTCACCTTATTGAAGGGGTTGGATTTTAAATGGCTCTTCTCCGTTCATCACCAGTCTCCAGTTGGCTAGAAGCTCATCCTGATGCAACTCAGCCCAAGCGAGAACAAGCTTGCTTTGTCTTGAAGGTAGATCACCCTCAATTATTTCACAAGTCCGAATATCTACGATGGCCTTGTATTCTGCGTAGTACGCATGGAAATGGGGCGGCGGATGTTCACCAGGTGCAAAATACATTCTTATGATAATGCCATAAAACATTGAAATTGTGGGCATGATGTGCTCCTATGATTGGATTCAACATTTATTTCTTTAACGCTGACTATTTCCTACCAGCACAACGGTTGAGGTAACCAGCCGGCCATCTTGCCTTCGTGTCGGCAATGACTTTTACGCAAAACCGCATAATTTTCCCGGTCTGGTTCAGCGATTGGTTGGAAATACCGCGGGTTCATTGCGACGGACTTGGCGCTATGGGGATTCAATGGTGACTGGCTTTGCGAAAAAGCCGTTTGTTGATCTGAAAACGCCGTCTGCCCCAGACGCATATTTGCAATGAAGCCACGGCTTAACGCTCATATTCGTGAGATAAAAGCCTATGTTGCTGTTATTGCGTAATTTTAGCAACAGGTAGGGGCGCGGGTCAAGAACAAACCTTGTTGGCCACAAAAACATTATGCCGCCTGTTTGAGATACGGCATCAGTAATGGCGGGGCACCTTGATGAGGTATCATGCCGGTGGGTTTGTGAATTGAGCTGATCACCAAACGTTTGCCGCAGACCGGGCACAGCTCCGGATGATCGTCGCTGTTTTTAAAACAATCTTGCCATTCAAGGTTGTCCGGCTCTTCGATGGGTTGTTGGCCGCAAAACGCACGGCATTTTTCCAATTCGTGCTTTTTATTCTGGCTATATAGGCCGTATGAGCGGACCAAAACCGCTTTGGGTTTAGGAACATGCTTCAACAACCGATCGATAAATTCATCGATGCCAAGGGTCATCAACTCACGCTTTTTGCGACCGATGTTAAAGGTCACTTTGTTGTCGGCAACGGCTACAATGCGAGTGTTTGAAATCGGGCCGCCTCGAAGATAGCGCCCAAGATAGGTCACAACCCCTTTGCCATGTGGATACTTGTCACAGATCCGGACGTTCCATTTCTTGCGGCCAATCTTGTTCATCAGATTCTTGACCTGCTGGGGGCGCTTGCCATCGGGCAAAACCAACTCGCCGTTGTTTAGCGCCTTAAGGATTGCCTTGCGTACATGTTTGCGGAAAGTGTCTTTGATTAAATCATAAGGCAACAGAAAATCCTTTACAGCACTCTTCAATTCTCCCGCTGCCGACAGCCCGCAGCCGGTAACCCAACAATGAACGTGGGGATGGACCAACAACGTCCGGGTCCAGGTGTGAAGCGAAGCGATAATACCGGGCTTGGCTCCCATGTATTTTTCATCGCCGAGCAGCTCAAACAGCGTATCGCGCGAACCGGTGAAAAGGATTTGGGTCATCAGCCGGGTATTGAAATGCCACAAAAACCGCAGTTCATCGGGTATGGTAAATATGACATGAAAATGATCGCAGCGCAAAATTCTAGCCTTTTGTTTAGTAAGCCATTTTTGAACCTGAAGGTAAGCGCACTGAGGACATATCCTATGCTTACAGGAGTTATACCATACACGCTGATAGTGACCGTGCGGGCATGCCTGGGTGTGACCGCCCAAAACCGCAGTGCGGCATACCATGAGGCAATGAGCCGCTTCGCGGACAAAATCAGGTAATAAATGCAGCTTCTCATAGGCGGCATATCCCAATAACAATATCGACTGAACTGTTGGGTTAATCATAGTATGCGACTTGTAAATAACAATTATAAAATTGTCAATATAAATATGTACATTGAATAAACATCAAAAGGCAAGATAGGCGATTTGAATGGGAAATGAGGAAAATCGGTTTGAACTGTTTGATTTCAGGGGGGGTAAAAATGGTGTAATTAGCTATCCGCGCTAGCGGTATGTCCAACGCAAAAGTGAGCAGCGGCCCAAACTAATTCCAAGCCAGCAAGGCCCTTCCGTAAAACCGCTATCTACACGCCGTCTGCTCAACTGATTTGTTGTGCCCTCTTTGTACCTATGATCATGGGCTGGAAGAACCTGTCATCCAATCTGCGGACGTCAACGAAGCCGGCGCCTCTCATTAATTTCATGAGCGAAGAAATGGTCACGGCATAGTACGTGGACCTAAATGCATGTGTGCGGCAGACAGGCTCACCACGATCTTCTAAAAAGTAGAATGTCACATCGTATATTGGAGGACGGGGGTCCCAAACCTGCCAGAGCAGCCACCGAATACCTTCTTCCTCCCGAATACCATATGGCTTAACTTGTTGCTTTGACAAATCTTCTTTCTCATAATCTCGAACAGTGATTATGCAGCCGCCCCCTGGTCGGGTGCAGGAATAGAACTGCTGCATAGCAGCAAGAATATCCTCATTCGAAAGAAGGTGTGGTACGGAATTGTCGCATGAAATCACGACATCGAACTGTCGTTGGTGATGGTCAAAAGCCCGACGCATATCCGCGACCGAGAAATCAACAGAAAGCTCTCGCTGGGCGGCCTCCTGCTTGGCCCGGTTGACCTCCTCAGGTGACAGGTCTGATGCTGTGACAACATAGCCGAGTCCGGTTAGGCCAAGTGTTTGCGTACCGATACCGCAAGAAACGTCAAGAACCTCAGATGCGGCGCCCCACATTTCATGAATTACGGAATCTAGCATATCGGCTTGACGCTTTAAGCTCTTGCCCCAATCCGGATAAACCAAGTGATACAGTGGTGTAAGCCCTGCATAAAATTCGTTAGAATTTTTCATTGTATTTTTCATCGATACGGGCACAACGGTTGCGGATCACCTGCCGGCCATATGCTTATCGAGTTTTCACGGCCTTTTACGATTAACCCGCAGGCTAGTTCCGGTCAGGTGCATCCGTCTTGTTATGCCTTCGCTGGCTTAATGTAAAAACGACATTCCTTATCCCCAGTCAGTGTCAAATATGAGGTTATGCAATTTTCTTATTTTGCGCTTAGGATTCAGTCATCTATACCAGTAGCATCCCTTAATTGAGCATTTACTCTTCCAGCAGAAACCGCCATTACAATAGATAGTGCAGCTCCAATTTCCTTTTCGCTGACTCCTTCTTCCTTAGCTACGCTAAGGTATTCTGCCATTCAAGGGTAACAACCGAATGCGATAGCGGACGCGAAATGTATTAATAGTGTTGTTTTGGTATCTAGAATGTCATTGTTTCGTGCAGAATCGTAAAAGGCCCGATATGTTCTCTTCTGTTCTTCCGGTAACAT
>JGI24668J20090_10000275_pt1 | contig 9832 bp, 3 predicted proteins | sample OlaalgELextract1_FD_20090 | JGI IMG/M metagenome (IMG submission 20090)
CTTCTGGCAGCAGGACTCTTTTTTTCCCACCCTCGGATACACATTGGCCCATATTTTGAGTTCACTAATAGACTGCACTAAATTTGCAACAAAACTTTTATCATATTTCCACCGCAGCTTAACAGGTTACTGCACTAGCATGGAGTGTCCCTTCAGCCACTGTAACAGTGTGCTAGATGGGGGTCCAGATCCCCCTCCAGGGGAAAGAGAAAGGGAGGTTCAATTACCATCCGGGTTCCAAAAAACAATTTTGCTGACGTTTTCAGGCGGTCGCCATCTCTGCACTAGCTGAGTTCTTGTTTGCCCAAGATATGCACAAAAATATAGCTGCATGTTTCTTTGATTTACAGTCTACACTGTGTCTCCAAAAATCCATGTGACTACGTCTTCAACGATAACTTGAACAGTAAGCATCCGATTGTAATAATTTTTGGTACGGTTATTACTTAGACTAATTCTACACTTTTCAGGTTCAACAAATTCCCAGGGTAAGGCCGTTGCACAAAATAGGTAAAGTGGGAAAGTGAAACTACCTTTCGATGACCTATAGTCTAAGTAATAACTGTACCAAAAATTATTACAATCGGATGCTTACTGTTCAAGTTATCGTCGAAGACGTAGTCACATGGATTTTTTGAGACACAGTGTAGTTACGTCATAAATGAACACATTACAACAGTGTTAACTGCAAACTAAAAAAGATAAATGTTGAATGTTATGTTTCATCACTCCTTGCCAACATGCTGCGTCCACACACCACTCTCATTTTCAAACCATCCTTTTGTCGCCATCTTCACTTTCTTCATCACCATCATTTGCCTCTTCAGATCAATAGTGCAGTAGCTTAACTTTCAAATTTCATCAAATCATGCAAATAGTTGATAGAAGCATAATATGTTCACAACAAGTACAGCTGTTATTTACAAGTTGTTTCTGATATGGATGCAGCAATTTGCATTTCATTTTTTTAATTTATTTCATTTTTGTTTTAAATTGCGAAAAATATACTTATGTTTAAATGTTAAAAAGTTTTGTGCGAAATAAATCAAATAAAACAACAGCAATTTGGGCAAAGATAATTTATGATGAATGTGTCATTATCAGAACTGAACGAAAGTGGCAAAAATCTGCAAAAAAAGGAAAATGTTAAGCGACTTCAATTTATATTATGTTTACTGGTGCATCACTGAACTGTTCCAGCAGAAATGAAAGTGCAGCAACTGGCATTACTCAAATGTGGCATATAATGTGGCATTTTATTTTCTATGTGAAGATGTGAAGATACTCAGTGCTGCAGAAAAAGTTGCCAGCCTTCTGCCGAACCCGGAGGCACCACTTGGCGGAACTGACCGACCTCCTTCTTTTTTTTTGTTTTGTTTTGTTTTTTAAGTTTTTCATTGTTTTATACGAACATAATAACTTTTGTAACACTATACAAGTATTCAATACTACTTGTGCTACTATGCTATACTTCAATGTATTTTTCTTATGTTACTGCTGATCGACGCAACTCTGCTGCAGTAAACTATCAGAAAATTTAAGAAACTTGACTGGCGGCCAAGAAATAGAAAAGATCAGCAAAAAGAAACACATAAAATTAGCTGCAGTACAAGACATATAACCAGTTTTCCCAAAACTGGGGGATGTGCAAAAGCACCAAATCGACATGAAAACAGCAGACGTTCAAAAGTCCACAATACAACTTAGAGAAGGATCTCAGAAACCAGATGTGAGCACAAAAATTAAAACGAATAATCTGTTGCAGAGGCACAGGAACGCATACTGCCGGAAGTTAGCACCATTCTGAATAGGCAATGGATGAATGGATGACTAGAAGAAAGCAAATTAGAATAAAGAACAGCATGAATACTGAAAATACCACCATATCCCAATTCTCCCATGTCAGCGGGGAATACTAACAGAGACGATGCACACCATAAAACCACAAACCTTAATGCAACTAACATGTAAGCGTTGACTGTGCACAAAATGTGGCCTTCATACAAAATTAATCATTGACTGATCAACAGCTGCATGCAAAGGAACCTTAATAGCAGTGAGTCAGTCCGACTCAGTCGTCGTCATTATCCCTCTCACATTCTCCATCGCATGCACATAAGCTTGTACACTGCAAATTGGCCCGGACACATTTGCAACGTCGACTTGTACAACCAGTCTTACAGCCGCATCGAAGCAGCTCAGGACACGTTTCTGCAGCTTGCGGTATTGTAATCCATACTGGTTTCCATTCACCATTCACTAACTTCCAACCCCACTCACTGGGACTAGGCAAGCAAGGATCTGTCAACAATGACTGACCCCAAACATGGCCTGCCTGATAAGAAGCACGTTTGACATGCTGCTGCAATGCATCTTTGGTAGGTGGAATATTGTCAAGGGTACGACTCTTTCGGGAAAATAACTGCTTCCTTGCAGCATCAACACTGGTTAATGAATTAGTTCTGTCATACAGCAGAATGACAAATTGTTCGAGGACAGAAAAGCAGCTATCAGACACTTCAGACGGCATGGCAGATAATTCTGCAAATGCAGCTGTGGCCTCTGGAAAGCAAAGCCAGGTTTTCCATGCAGACTTTTTACCTCTGCCAACAAATGACGATGTTGTGTCGCAACCTGTGATGGAGTGGAAAGCAGGTAATGCAGCACATTTATCGTGGCCAAGAGCTGCTGCGACTTTGTGCACTGGAATGTAACGGAAGTTCGCACCAGTTCCAAATGCAACCCACAACTCGGTAGAAGGAATGTGACAGTAGTTAGCTAGTGCCAGCACAACAACATCTGTATCTACAGTTTTTATGACGACCACTCTGAAGCCATTCTGAGCGGCATTATGAGCATGAAGAATCAGACGTGTATCAGCCTCTTCGTGGGTACAAGGGCTCAACCCATTATGCTGCAGTTCATCAGGTACAGTTAGCACATCAACCCCTTTTGTTAGAAAAAGCTGTTTTCCTGGTTGTTCGCGTGTGTGACTTAAAAAGTCAGATAGGTAGTTAAACAACGCAGTTTTATTGTCATTCACTGCAAGAAACGAATGCCAGTTTTTCGGGATTGGTGTGGAAGGAGTTACGTGTCTGCGAACACCAATACCCCTATGTTCACGAGCAGTGGATTTTAAGCTACCTTTGTCATATCGATCCCAGACAATGTCCAGGCGGCTAACACAAGAAAGCTTTGAGCGAACATATGGTTCAAATACGGTCTCAGCATAATCAGAAAATGTCTTGGCCAATCCTGGCTTCAACATGTGCACCACAGCAGCACCATCAACTATATACGCTGTGCTAGTGAGATCAATATCATCACAGGAATCACCACATTCCTCCAGACATTTCAGCAAGTCTGACTTGGTGCCAAAATGTAGTTCTCCACTGACTGACAATGACGGTGGAAAGCTGTGATTTTCATGTTTGAAAAACTCATCGAGATTGCCTTCTCTTGTTTGACATGAAATGTACAGCCTGGAAAACAGAGCACAGTCAGTCTTAACGTTGGTAATTTGGTTTGCTAATGCACTCGAATGAGTTTTCCTACTGAACAATGGCATCAACTTATTGCGTTTCAGAGGATGCCAGATGGAAAGTGTTCGCTTACTGAATCGCTCATCAATGAAAGATTCGTACTGCATTTTACCCGTTTCATACAACTTGTGTACAGCCGTGGCAACATCGCAGGTCACAAAGTCTTTCGTGTGCAGTGTTGCTAGATTACCAGTGTCATCGTGGAATGGGTTTCCCAGAGTGTCTATCGCATCAATGAGTAATTTAACTTCAGACAGAAATGCTGACTGCCTTGCACTTGTCTGCTCATGGTGTAATGGTGTACCGGTATTACCTGTTATGTTCATTCCAGACTGAAACTCAGTGATAAGCCTGGCGGTCTCTGGAGCTGTAATAAGCAGCTGAGACAAGCTTCTCTCATTCTCAGTCAAACCTATTATTCCGCCATCACCTTTAATGATTTTGTTCATCTGCTCATGTGCTTGATCAAAGGCAATGGCAGAAAACACAGACTGTGACCTTTTGACAGTGAATTTGCCGAGCATAAACTGCTCACGGACGGCTGAGTTGGTTTCACCAAGTTGGGCCATATCACGAACATGTACAGATAACCAACGTGCATAATGTGTTCGGTCCAACACAAATAACCAAGGAATGAGCTGGGTTAAGCTATCAACATACAGCAAAAAGTCAGATGCACGCAGGGCATAAATGAATAGCAACAGTTGCAGCTGAAACTGCTTTACATTGTGCCAGTAAGCAAACTGGGGCTGCTCTAAAGCCTGTTTGTTGCACCAATTGTCAAATGGCAGCACCTCACCATTATCAGAATAGTGCTGTTCATAATAATTATATGCTCTATACTGAAGGCAGTGCAAAGCAGCAACTGTAACTTCATGTACATGACGACATCGACGAACATGGGATACGGTCAGAAATGATTCAGCAGTACCAGTTGTTGCTATTCCAGCATCAGTCAAAGCTTCAACCCAGCCACTACCTTTCAGAAGGCTACCCAATCCTTTCAGAGCAGCCATTTCAATATGAAGACCACCAAGCATCATTACAAAATGGTCTTCTCCATGTGTTTGTGGCATGTTCCATTGGATCTGCTTGGCAATGGCATAAAGTGGTTGATCTGCAGTCATGACTGGTGTTTGGTTAGGGCTTAAATCACTTACAGCAGTTCTGACTATGTCCATGGAATGCTTAACCATTGCAATGCTTGCTGCAGAGTCACGAAAGAGTGGCAACATGGCCATGCGGGTGACATAGTGAACATCTTGTGCATTTTGCGCATGAAAAGCCGACCACGAAAGCCATTTTTCAACACATGTTTCGTCCACTGCAAGCCGAACAGTGTTTAACCAGCTATGCTGGCGTTCCAATGCAGTCGGTAGTGAAAGTTGCTTGCCTGTAAAATGTTCGCTAGCATCAGGTATGGATGGTTCTTTGGCAAAGCGAACAACAGGCAGTACAGCTGAGTAGGATTTGGGTAAGAGTACTGTTAGCTTACCACTCGAAACACTGGACATCGGCAGTTTAGGCTGACAAGTGCCACAATTAACAGCATCACCAGTTTGCATCAAAGAAATTCCAGTCCCATGGAAGGAACTGTGAGCTGTAGTAGAAGAGGGGTTGTGATCAATATTGTCCATGGCACCAACTGTGAAAACACCGGAATGCAGTGTGGATGGGACAACTGCTTCCTTTGCATGGTACACTGAACATGCAGCACGAGCAATCTCAGATGAAACTGATAACACTCGATCATAGGACACTGACAACCCCAGGTCAGCAAAACGATTCACAAGCGATTTCTTCCTTGTCGTTGCATGAACTAACAGGCCTATGTACAATGGCAAAGGAGTTTCGTGAGTCNGTGAATGTCGAGTTCCTTTGCTAGCAGAGCATTCATTTTCATCCCGCTGCCTCTGGTGTTTGACAGTATTAAAGACAATTAGCTGAGAAATCTGAACAGCACCTGGCACCACTGGAAGACGGGACTGGTCTTCTATATTTGGACCCTCTAACATCATACTTATCAAAGCCAACAGTGATTTCGGAACAGATTCCTCTTGACAATTAGGACCAAATGCGCCGTCAAACTGCAAAGTGTGCAAAAAAATTTGCTGCCGTATTATTTGCGCTGCTCGTGACAGGCAGAAAGCATCTTGCAGTGCATCTTGAGTACAGACTCTACGAACAGCTGGCCCTATGTCATCATTAAATATCAACAGAACATCACGACCCTCCTCTTGTGCACGCATATCAGGAAAGTGTGCCAGCAGCTGATGCTTCAGCCTAGTGCTGTGAACATTTTCAGACAATCCTAACTGATCCAAACGCTTCGCATACAGCTTGGCCATGTCTGACAACTTGAACACCGGACTTAACCCACTAACCACTTTAGCATCTTCTATGTATGACACTAATTGTGCAAAAACAATGCCATGAATTGCAGCATTAGCTGACATGTCAGCATCATGAATGTTTGTACTTACAGAACGTGTGCGATTGTACAAAGCAGCTAAACAATTCAAATGGTACTTAGCTTCACGGGCAATTAGATCACCCCCGGTCAGTAAAGCAAGCAGACTGAAATCGTTCAGTTTTTCAGCACACTCACGAACTTTTTCATTTAACTCCAATGTGCTGACTTCATGCAGCCTGTCGGGAGTGTCTGGTTTTCCGCACAAGAAACAAATGGTTGTTTCGAAAGAACAGCTAGGCATAGCTTGTGTTCGTGTATGCCTCCGCTTAGCAGGGCTTGTGGCACTGATTGGCAATTCTACGTGATCATCAGCTACAGATTGTGGCGGGCGTTTTGCGGCGCGCTCGAGCTCCCGGTTGCAATAAAAAGAACGGCATGACTTGTGCCATTTGGCCGAGTGTGCAGTTAAGGCTGCTAAAATCCCATTACCTTCGTCTAGCCTTGAAACCATAGGTTCAGCATTGGGAAAACTACCAACAACATCAGCAAATGATCGGTAACCAGCGCCGCAATCGCCACGTTTTGATGCAGCAGGGCACTGCAATTTTTCTTTACTGGGGTTCTGGCATATAATACACAAGTCCCAGTCCGTTACCTCGGACGGCGGACTGGCAGACGCATTATCCGGAACTGCGTCTGAACTGTATAACACACAACGTTTATGCATTATAGACGGAGTTTACTAACTTTACAACATTTATTAACCAAATGCCACTCTCGTCCGCCGCCCACTGCAGAATGTAAACAAATACTGTTGCTGTTGACTGCTATGTGCGAGCGCGCAATCGATAAAAATGTGGGCCAGACTAGTAGCCGAAATAGCCCATCTTGGCAACGGAAAAACTGAAATGTGCCCATTTCACGGATTAAATTGCTAAAATTTCCAGCATCTGTATGCTTGCATCCATATCCAGTTTAGAAGTTAAAATTGTTTTCTGTACTCATGAGCGAAATTGCGCTTCTATCACCAGTTTGCATGATTTTATAGCTTATCAACCTCACTACAGTGAGAGGTGAGAGCATGAGAGTTCTAGCAACCAACCAGGGTCCATGACAAAATCTAGAATTGGCAAGTCCTTTTTGCAATTCTAGCTCACCCAGGTTGTCTTGATAAAAATGCCATAAAATGGTTGTTGTTGTTGTTTGGTGTAGTTGACTTTTTGTAAATCGTATGGTACTATGGTTTATGTTGCCGACTCGCAACTGTCGACGACCGAGTTTTTCCAGTCGCCGGAAGCCGCCTCTGGAACGATCTTCCACACGTCGTTATGTCAGCTCCGACTCTCGCTGTTTTACGAAAGCGGCTCAAAACTTATCTTTTCTCTCGTTTGTTCACGTCGTAACTGACGCACCACGTACTGACACACCGCTTAGTGGTTTAGCAGTTTTTGACTATAGGCCACTCTAACTTTTAATGTAATGTAAATGTAATGCCTGCACAGCATATTCTTAAAGTTATAACTTACTATTGTACAAATACTGTATGGTATAATACTTAATTTATACACCAAATAGCTTTACATATTGTACAAATCTTACCTTTGCTAATAAATTGACAGTTGTGAGAAATTTATCACAGTCATCACATTCACTAACAGATCTTGCTCAGCATCATGTGAGAAACAGGCATGCAATGTACACCGTCTCTAAAAAAACTGCATTTTTGTTTCTGTCAGAACTTCGTCAAATTTCCATAAATTTTAATAAGTTTTGGTACGTGATGGCAAAGTGGCTGAGATTGTATGCTATTTATACATTTTCCACCTGACCTGACCCACGTCACTACACTACCTTGTTAAATGTGGATGTTCTAAATTTTTACGTAACACAGGATTTATTAGAGTCGGATTGCTCTTATTTGGTGTCAAAGTGAAGAGGGCATACTGTCGCAACAACTTTTTTGCTTAGAGGCCACTGCCAGATATGTGCATTGTCTCAGGACGAGTTTTTTTGTGTTTCAATAGGACCGAGCCCCAGCACATCGAGAACACAATGCTGTCGTTTTCCTGGAGCGAGACAGAGATGCGAGACGCGTCATTGTTTAAGCACTTGTGTCCGTGTACATGGGGCACATTTCGAGCGTGAATTCTGACAATTTTGAGCTGATCTGTCATGACGTCTAAAAACTCTGCAAAATAAACATTTCAGTTTACCGTCGTCCGTCGTCAGATAGTTTGTTGCAAATAATACATTTCAATGTTACGTAACAATTTAGAACATCTGAGTTTCACAAGGTAGGGTGGTGACTTGGCTTGGGTTAGGCAGAAAATATTTATACACCATACAATTTTAGCCACTTTGCCATCTACCTACCAAAACTTATTAAAGTTAGTGGAAATTTGACGAAGTTCTGATGGAAACAAAAATGCACAGGTTTTTTTGAGACACAGTGTAGTTTTACTGAACAGTAGTAACATTGGTCATATCGTGCATCATTTCCAATATACCTGTAGTTGCATCATGAAGTGCATAAATTGCTTTATTCACACCCTGACTGACCTCTTCGCGATTGCGTTTGTGCATTTATGTACAGTCTGACATATTATAAATGACATAAAATGACTTTGCATTTTCTTGTTCTTGTAATAGTTTGAAGAAGGATGTTGCTGAACGGCCCAACTACGCCCGACTACTGGAGCATCCATTCATTGCGAAGGAACCTGTCGAGAATGACGAAGTACAGTCCTTTGTGAAAGGCAGTCTCCGTGAGTTCGCAAAGGACTTTGGTCTCGAATTTGACAACGGCTCGTAGAGCTTTACATTGTGATGTTGTGAACAGCTGACCAATGGTGCATTTTATTGCTGTGTAATTTTAACGGAGTGAGAAATAACTGCACTGGAACATTGAAATGTTTGTACAAATTTTTGAAAATATTTTTATACTTGTTTTCAGACAAGTTGTAAACTAATTTAACTTACAGCATATTACATTACATGACGGATATACTCACTGACTAAGAGTCATCGTTGATACTAGTGATTATAAGATGTGTTTATATGAGGAATTCCAGCTGCAGTAATGATCTCCATATGTAGATATGGTGTTGCAAAGCATCATTACAAGTTTATGCGAGAATATTACTATTGTCGACTGAAATTAATTTCGTAGAAATTTTACAAATTGTATTTTTGTGCATTGTACTGGACTAAATATTGCTTGCTGTTTTCTGTATAGTATTAATTGTGCTATAAATATAGTAGTGTATAAAACATTTTATAATTTTTTAAATATATATAAAATTAGAATTAACTATTATAAGGAATATCAAAGTTAGTTTTTAAACTGTGTGTGTATAATGTTATTCTAGCCGTATTTTACTGTTTTATGTATGCACACACTACATGGTAACATTACATATGTATATGTGTGAACTATAACAGCTGTGGCATGTAGTAATTATATCATTTCAGCATTTGTTGGAAATCGTCAGCTGTGAAGTTATGTCTAGTGATTATGCTATGTGGACATATAGTAATCTTTGCAGTATGTCACCTATGTCAGTGATTTGCAGAATGTGGCTATAAATGTTGTTCGTTGCCCTGGCAAGCTGTGTCATTGTCTTTTGTGAGATCTCCTGTAGGTTTCTGTGTGATTATAGCTTACATATTTTGTGTGAAGTGGTGTATTTTGTTAACTTTGGATTATGTGTTCTGTGTGGAGTGTTGTCGAGTGGGACGTTAAACCCTACTATACCTGGAGTAATGTTAGTGTAAATACCAAGCCGTCAAGGCGTATTACGAATATATGCTGGTACCGGTACCGGGTTAATTTGGAGGGTTGCGGCAGGAAGGGCACCCTTTGTGAAGTCTCGGGAGG
>JGI24668J20090_10000281_pt1 | contig 9719 bp, 8 predicted proteins | sample OlaalgELextract1_FD_20090 | JGI IMG/M metagenome (IMG submission 20090)
GGCAGATGACAACACTATGGCAGCAGCCTCACCTGTCACGGCAGAGTGTAGTGTGCGCGTTGAGTTGAGTTGCATCGCTTAGTCGAAACACCGAAACACCAAATGGTGTTTTGAAACACCAAATAGTGTTTTGAAACACCAAATGCATCGATACACCAATTGTGAATGTTGCTGATGTACCACCCAATAGGCCTACGGATTTATAAAAAACATTTCCGATAAACACAACTCCAAGAACGGATTTACACATTTCAACTGTAATGAAACTACATTAAAAGAAGCACATCTACAACAGTGTACTCAGAGAAAGTTAAACTAATGAACTAGATGACATTGTAAATTTGTATCACCTGCTCACTAATGAACCGTATAGGCCTAAGACACATTTATTTCAATGTGAAAAACAGAGACTTAAATTTTGTGACTTAAATAATAAAATTGGGTAAGCTTAAACATAAGTCAAACACAGTATTGTAACAAAGGCACGTTATTTTCAAATGATGCCGTCAGTCTACCATTAGATTAAATTGTAACAACACAATGCAACATTCCATATATTAGGAAGCCAATTTTACGATTATCATTATTTGTTGGCAAGGCACACACACACACAGTGTGGGCATTATATAATTACAAGAAATTTAATTATGCCGTTAGTTTTAGTAAAATGTACAAAAATGAAATGTAATTAGAAATTTGTAATTCAATTACATCTATTCTGTTAGGATGATTTAGGCCTAATTTATTGAAATTATTGTCAAAATGGGTTCAAGTCGCAAAGTTGGCCTTCTGAGATCAGACAGATGGAATTTATCTTTGGCAAAGTCGGATTTGTCTGCAATTTGCAACTAATTACAGCAACAAAATTTAATTACATCCCAACAAAAAGAAAAGTAAGTTGTAATCAGTAACTGAATTACTTTTTGCAGTAATATGCCCAACACTAACTATGGATGCAATTACTGAAAAAATAATAACATCAAGTTTGTTGGTTCAAATTAAACACATTTAATTCCCAATAGGTCCAAGCATTGCAGCAAAAATCTACATTTAATATTCGTAAATGTGACAATTGTCAGCATCTGTTTAAAATTGCCTATGTAGAGAAGTCCTCTCACAGCAACAGTTGACACATTTAGCACAGAATTTAACCTTGGGTTTTAAAAAAGGAATTTGCGGGAAGATATCCACTGAAACATAGTATAACATTGCAAATTGTAAACATTTTGCAACTCGCATGTGTAACCTATACAGTGCAATAATTGTCATGACATAATCACTGACTCTACAGTCTTCGATCGGAGTATATAGTAGAAAGTGATTAGAAAGTCTGGAAGAAGTTGTTAATAAAGATATGGATAAAGAGGCACAAGTGCCTGCATCCGTTTTCATCATTGCTGATTGCTGATTTGCAAACAGTGTTAACGAAAATTGTGCTTATTACAACCACAGATTTGTTCAGAATTATTCTCGACACTGCTCATGAATGAAATACTGTAACAGCAAACAAGAGGTGCACGACCAACAGTCATACATGTCCCGCCCAGCCTCCAGCCAAGTGTCTGGTCAATCCCCCACATGATCAGTCGCCCTTCCAGTCAACTGCTCCCAGACAGACGAGTGATGACCCTTGATTGATCTTAGATAAACCTGCACGACAAATTTAAACATCCATTTTTGATTAGTTTAGGAAATAGAAAGGATGTCACCAAAATTTTGGGGTGGGGATTGTCCCCTAAAATACCATAAGGGGGTCAGATTTCTACACTTTACCAGACTCAGTGCCCATATCAGCCTACATGGCAAACTCGAACGATATATTTACAATAGTTTCAGAGATGGAAAGGCTGTCTGTGTCCGAAACCTGATGAAAACTTGAATGCCAAATATTTTCGGAAATACGGAGTTGGTCCAAAAATTGGGGGCCATAGGTACATTCAATGTCACACTACATGGGGGTCCAAAATTGTGATCTCAACTTTGGGGAGAGCAGGGGAGAGCAGGGGTGGCTTCTGGGAAAGGCTCCGAATACAAAATCGGGCTAAGCTATCCAAACTTTAATATAAAGTTCTATCATAGTGCTTCATAGTAACTATGGGTCTATCTTGCTCTGTTTTCGTTATCTCACATATGTTACAGAGGCAGATGGGCAGACACCCATAAACGTTTCTTCACATATCCCCATTCAGATGGCAGGGCATGCAATAACTGAAACTAGAATTCGCATCACCGGAAACGAAAGTATATTAATGTTGGATCTACCAAGCATACATGAAAAAAAATAAAAACAGCTCATACGAGCTCATATGAACGAGAACACTTATAACTAACAAATTACTCTTAACAAATTACTCTTAAAGATGAAAATAATATTCACACTGTTACATCAGTGTAAGCAAGATCTGTTACTTCTTTGTCATCCCTGCGTGATAAAAAAATAGTTTCTATTTGAAATTAGTTCTTGCTCGATGACAGCAAACGTATCAGCTTCGGTGGCAGTTTGCCACCCGACTTTTCAAATATCTCGAACTCGATATATTTGTAGCAGGAAGCTGCGGACTTAGGAAATTCCAACCACAGCACATAGTACGTGACATAGAGTAGACACACGGCATCAGGCACGCTCTTAGCTGGTATCATTGCCTTTCCATCAATATAAATGAAAGCTTTTGCATCTCGGTTAAATGGACTGCCATGAACCACCACGTGAGGAGACAGCACAGTTTTGCCTCTGAATGAAACTGGCGAGTCGGCAGCCTGCACAATATTCAACATTACAACAACATTATACACTTAATCTCCATCCACACAGATTATGAAGTTAAATTTAAGTTAGGCAAATTAAATTAGTGAACTTTGTGCAGCCAGGATGACATAAATAAAGCACAACTGGACCTTTCTAAGTTTTTAGATGCAACAAAATACATGTGCTGGACATTTACCCAGGCTAAAAACTTTTTTTTTATTTCTTAGGGTTTTTGACATTTTTTTCAGTGTTCCTATGTAGACCGAACACAATATTTGGGGTTGGGTTCTGCAGTGGCAAAGAGCATCTTGGCAGGCCTGAGGAAATCCAGTTATTACCTTGGAACAAACAGCAAAAAGTGCTTCATGCAAAATATGACACTGCTGTACCGATACGATACCGCAACGTGATAAACAGACACAGGCACTACTGTACCGATACGATACCGCAACGTCATAAACACACTAGACTGATCTAGACACCGCAGCGTGATAAACAGACACAGACACTACTGTACCGATACGATACCGCAACGTGATCAACACACTAAACTGATCTAGACAACGTGATAAACAGACACAGACACTACTGTACCGATACGACACCACAACGTGATAAACATTAGTAAAACATTTTTACTTACTTACTTACTATCTTATCCAACAGCAGCACAATAAGAAATGTTGTTCATCCTATGTATAGTAAGAGAGGCTAGACAATAAATTCATTCCAAAAGACTAAATCAAAAATATCATGCACCCATCACAAGAAATATGGTATAGGTTACATGAGGATAGAATTAGCCATCTAGACACAATACACAAACGTGACAGACATACGACGACAGACAGACACACGACAGCCGTCAGACACCGGATGATGCGTTGGGTGGTAAACAGCATTTGTCAGTTGAAGAATATAATTATATATAATATATTTGTCTGCTAAGGTAAGTACGGTAAGTACATTCAGTTTTATTTCTTAAATTTTCTACCACCAGTTTTGGATTTGGGGTGTTCTGTGTCAAACGAACCGAAATTTTTACAATTTTGTCCACACCAAAATTTTACAATTTTGTCCACTTAATATTTACAATTTTTCTTAAACTTTGTCAATACTATAGACATACATTTTTAAAACAAACTGCCAAATTGTTAGGCATTTATTCCTACATGGACACAGTTAGTCATTTAAAGGTTTCCGAGTTGACCATGATCTGGCAACCAGTTCCAGCATTTCTGTATCTCCGTAGAACCAGACACGGTAAAGACAGAGACATGATTTTCATTCTGATTCAGAATTTTCTGAACTCTCCAAATAGCCAATCAGCTAGCCTATAAGCCGTACAACTCAAGAACCGAGAAATTCATGCAAGCCATGGATAAACAGACTAAAAGAAATTTCTTACTTTCTTAGCACTTTAGTTAAGTTAGTTAATTACCTAATTAATTAGGAATTGGCTAATTCTAATGCAACATGTTGCTAATTAGCATCCTTCACTCAGGGCCTTGACATCTGACACTGCTGATTTGACAGGGGGTCCAGATGCCATGTCTGTAGGGTCATCCGGGGGAAAGTGAACTATGGGGTAAAGTTAACTAATTTTTAAAATAATAATTTACAAAATAACAAAAAAGTATATTTTATACATTATTATCCCAAATATAAGGTAACATGTTGCAGTTACTGAATCAGTGTCACTTATGTAAACATTTTCACTGCGTGATCTGCCGATGTTGTGTTGAAGTTGAAGCAGTAAAAACGCGCGGAAATTTCAGGATCAAAACTTTGACGGGTACAGTTTGGCGTTTGACTGTGGATGACACAAGACATATGGAGTTTGTTTGCATATGAAGTTCTTGAGAATACTGGATGATGAAACTATCCATGTATCCTTTTATGAACCTTTTCCAGTTTCCTGTGCTTGGTGACATGTGTAAAATTAGTTCACATTACCCCCAACAAAATGGGGTAATGTGAACTACCTTATAGAATGCAAACTGCCTACTTAGGCCTACTTATTGATGCACCTATTGTGTGTTTGTTTTTGTATTTACAGGAGGTATGATTCTTGAATGAGGTGACAGGAGAAGACATTTGTTATTATTGTTGATTGTTATGAGAAGACATTAGGCCATGCCAAGGACATATAAACGAAAAGCCATTGCTGATTCACGACGAAGAGAGTATTCAGAGGACAGTTTGAATAAGGCTGTGTCTGCAGTTATTGATGGAACACTGTCATCTTATAGTGCATCACGTGCAACAGTTGCTCGTCATGTCGCTTATTACAAACGTACCGGTCAGCGACTCAAGATTGGTGAAGGTCGTCCAACATATCTTTCTCATGGAGAAGAAGCATTGCTTGTCAGTATAATACAGGCTCGCGCTGAATCTGGATTTCCCATGGACAAGTCTGAATTACGTGACCTTATCGCTGAATACTTGCCAAATGTCGGCAAAGAATCATACTTTTCACATGGTAGACCAGGACAAGACTGGTACAACAACTTCATGTATCGTTGGCGAAATGAACTGTCAGTTCGCAATCCTGAACTTCTGACACTCAGTCGCACTCTGGCGTGCAACAAAAGTGTCGTTGATGCCTGGTTCAACATTCTGGGTAATAAACTTACACAGCTTGGACTGCGAGATCGTCCTACACAGATATTTAATTGTGACGAGAGTGGATTCAGTACAAATCCAGGTATGAGCAAAATCATCACCAAGCGAGGCAGCAAAAATCCAGTGCAGGTTATACCTGGTTCTGGAAAAGAGCAATTTACTGTCCTTGCATTAGCAAACGCGTCTGGAACAAACTGCTGCCGAAGTTGTACACGATGCTGAAGCCACAGTCGGCAGTTTCTGGGTTCGCAAAGTGCGGCATCTATCCGTTTGATCCATCTGTTATCGCGACGGACAAGCTTGCTCCAGCAGCTACATTCGATCGTGATCAGCCAGTAGGCGTACCAACTTCAGAGAGCACTGGTGGAGACATGCAGCAGTCAGCCAGCAATACAACACCAGGTGGAAACATTCCAAGGACCCCAGTCAAAGAATCCACAGCTGGATGCAGCACCCAGAGTTGTGGAAGCACTCCACACACAGCCATGAAACAAGCGGTCATGGCTCAACTCAAAGTCTGCAATGCTGCTGTGAGACAGAAGACATCAAAGCGTAAAATTGCCAAGCAATTTGGTGGTGAGTGTCTGACAGAAGAAGAAAGCATAAAACGTCTAACTGAATCAACAGAACGAAAGAAATGACAGCAGTCAAAACGAGCCATTCCAGCATAAGTCTCAAAGAAGACAATCAAAAAGGCTAAAAAGTCAAGTAAGAGCACCAGAGAGACTTCCAGATTTAGGCCTACTGCTTCTGATGACTCAGTATCAGATCAAGACCTCTCAGATACACCTAATGATGTTGAACCAGAAGACAGCAACAATAAGGAGAGCATCACAGTTGGTGACTATGTGAAAGTCTGCTACGACTCAGACTTCTATCCTGCTGAGGTGACTGCAGTAGTGGGCAAGAAATACAAATGCAACTGTATGATGGCACTTAAGAGTGGTTGGAAATGGCCAGAGAAGAGAGATGAAATATGGTATGATGTTGTCGATGTGGTCCAGAAAATTGGTCAGCCGATGCCTGTAACGTCTCGTGGAACGTACAAATTTGCTGATTTCTGACGTTGTGTGTCACTGTTGTTAATTTAGCCTAGAGCTACAAATAGGCTAGGCCTACTAATAATTTGATTCATTTTTGATATGTGACATGTAGGCGTAACAATCTAAGTTAGTGATTTAGGGCCTAGTTAAGTGATGTCAGTCCGTATGACAATCTCATGTGACGTTGCCAATGACGTGATCTTTTATTGGTGCTTGAAGAAAACTGTTTTCTGTGTTGGGAATGTACCTACAGTGTTCTGTGTTTTTTTAAAACACTTAAAATAGTTCACATTACCCCACAGCGTTATACAGTGGGGTAAATGTGAACAGACATACGATTATCATGAAGAAAAACTAAATCTACTTATAATTCACTGATTAACTAGCAATATTGCTGCTTAACTTTAATTCTAGCTAATCACAGTTTTGTACTGTAAAAAATTACAATCTAAATAATTACCTCCAATGCCATAATAAAATATGACGAGTTGTCTTTCAGCAAGTGTGGCAACAGCAGCAACCCAGCTACGGCCCGAAGATGATGCTGAACATCAGGATCATTCTCATGCTGCATCTCCAGGCTCAACTGTGACATAATACATGATAACGTGTTCACACCAGCTATTCGACCTGATGAACCAGCCTCTGTCTCCAACTTCTTCTGTGTCAATTTGACAAATAGTTGACATTTCTCAGCAATATTTGCCATGGCTTTTGTCATGCTCTCTGAAGATGCAGTAAGTAGACAATATTCTTGAATGAATGCTTCTCTGAAAAACAGAGCTGGATATTCATCACGAATCTGTTTAGTTGTACTTGAATGTGACACCAGCATTCGTCTAGAATCAAATGTCAACTTCAGTAAATGCAATAACTTGTCCCACTGACGAGTGTGTTCCGGTTGTGACCACAAGTCCTTCATTAACACTACATGATCACTTGATTTGTCCTCAATTTCAGACAGTTCTGATTCTGACTGAAATGTTTTGCTGGATGAGACAGCCTTGGATAAGGACTCGATGGGTGACAAAGGCATAGTGGTACTGACAGATAACTGTTCGTTGTTATGGGTACTTGGAGGGAACTCGATGACAGCAGCAGTTGTGAGCTGCGACCCAAACACAGCTGTGATATCAGTACAGTTCTCAATATTGGCAGTTTCAACCGACTGCTGCTGCTTTAAACTTGGCTGAATTGCTTGCACTTTGCCGGAGCAGACAGCTGCGGACAAGGACTCAGGTGACAAAAGTGTACTGGTACTGACTGATTGCTGTTCGTTGTTGCGGGTACTTGGAGGAAACTCGGGAAACTCGATAACAGCAACAGTTGTGAGCTGCGACCCAAACATAGCTGCGATATCAGTACAGTTCTCAATGTCTACAGTTTCCACTGAATGCTGCTGCTTTGAACTAGGCTGAACTGGTTGCACTTTGCCAGAGCAGACAGCTGCAGACAAGGACTCGATAGGTGACAAAGAAGTTGGCGGAACTTGCACTGACTTCTTTGAGTACCGAGGTATTCTTCGTGCAACTTTGCTGGAAGAAAGACCTTCTGTGCAAGTGCTTTGCAAAGTCGTTCCACTGTCACGCTGTTCTGAACGTTGTCTCTCAGTACTAACACCAGAGCTAGAAGACAAAGCGCGTTTTCGTTCCATTATGGCCGCAGATCTAGACTTGTCAATCAGACCCAACGTTCGCCTGGTACACTTCAAAGAATCTACAATTGAAGCCAACCACCCGTCATATCCACGACCAACGGGCTCCTTCAAATGTGGCCATGCTGTAATGATGCTTTTAGCCATTTCAATCTTCTGAAAGTGATCTGGATGAGCTGTATATTTTACTGCCTCACCACACAGTATTTGCAACAGTTGACCACGGAGATACCGCTGTTTAGGGTTACACAAAGCAACTCCTTGGTCTAAAGCTGTCATCAAATTGGCTGGAACCTTCTGAGCAGGAAAAGCAAACGGGCTTGGCCATTGTCCAGCACTAGAAACTGTAGATGATGTAGATGACTGCTCACTGAGATCATCTTGGTCTTCAACTGTTTCAGCAGAGGAAACACTTTTCAAATTAACTGACGCAATATTGGTGACACGTAACTTAGTCTTATCCACCAAACAATCAACATCTTCAACATCTATGTAAGACTGCCACTCCTCATCAAAATACTGCACGACGAATTCCGATGAACTTGCCAAGTTGAATCGTTTGATTATCGCCTACAGGTACAAAGCCAAACAATTACACAAACCAACAAACATAAAAGTGGCTAATCATCATATCGATTTGCTCATTTGGAATATCAAGTATACCAGCAAAATACTGTGTGCAATGCACCCACAAGCAATGTTCAAAATACAAGGTGCGATTGAAATGGATAATTAGCTGGTGAGCATGCCCCTGATAATAATCATAATATTATGTGGAAGACTGCTAGATTAACCAAAAAGCGATCAGTGCTGATTATCCATGCTATTATTACAGTCATCACATCATCAGTAGACACGCAGACGTATAAGCAGACATTTAAAAAGCAAAATTAAAAGAGTTCCAGGGCCCATTTTCTCAGGCAAGAACGCACCAGTATACAGTATAGACAATAACAAGAAGGTCAGCTAGTTGCTGACATACCGGGCGACGCGCTTTATATATTCTATGGTCTTAGGTTATGACGTCAGCAATTGTTTACATTATGCTGTGCATGTCGAAAATCCGATATCAGCGCTCAAGGTCACTCAAGGTCATCGATATTGGTACCATTCGATAGAGGACATACGACATCCCATAGTAACTATGACTCTATCTAGCACCGTTTCCGAGATACGACGATCTGAAGGTCGAAACTCACGGTTTTTCGCCCACCCGAGAGTGACCCCACCTTTTTTGACGCCCCCGTAGGGTGTTTCCGGCGGAAATTTTTCACGCCATTTCGTACCCATGAGCGGAAATGGATGTGCTATCATATGCCGTTGACATCTTGACGATATCTTTTCCCGCCTTTCCACAGCACAGGACGTAGCGACGCCCAGGTCCCAGCAAAAAGAGGGACACTGAACACGCACCCATCCCATGCCCGTCCATCCGAGTTTGGTCCCACTCCACTTATTTTAGGCTGGTTATGTCCCTGCCAACCAACAACAATCACAAAGTGTATTGTGTGCTTCCTCACTATACACAGTGACTGAGGTGCATAAGATAACATTCATCATCATCATCATCATCATCATCATCATCATCATCATCAAAGAATTGATTATCGTGACATATAGTAAACTAAACTAAAAGTTACTGCTAGGGCAC
>JGI24668J20090_10000297_pt1 | contig 9510 bp, 6 predicted proteins | sample OlaalgELextract1_FD_20090 | JGI IMG/M metagenome (IMG submission 20090)
ACTGACCTATTTCGGCCTAGTGTGACCTTGACCTTTGACCTGCTGATCACTTCATCTCCTTCCCTGTAGACTACTTGTGAAAAATTTAGAGCAAAATCAGTTCATTCGTTTTCAACATGTTGTGTTCACAAGTTTGGTAACGCATTAGACGAACAGCCAGGTAGAGAAATGCAGTCTAGACTGGCAGAGGATGAAGAGAAGCGACCACCATGTTCACCTCATCTGATAACTTGCTTGATTATGCCAATATGGCCACGTGCTTCATTACTTTAGGTCTGTCCTGAAATTTGCACCAAGATGTACGTGACTGTTATTCTCGTGACCAGTGAGATTTGTGTTGCATCTGGTATCGCTGTTGTCCAGTTTCGTTATTCTGTTTTAAGATTGTCTGCTTCAATTGTTTATTTGTTTCTAAGCCTACTGCCTTAAACGCTGCGGGCATACTAATGGTGTCCATAAATGCGCCACACTTGTCAGTTTTTTGATGATGTGATTAATACGTTCGTTTACATGTTTGTTGTTTTCTGTGTCTGACTATGATTCATTCTGCAGCCTTTGTAAGCTTTATAATACTTTCGTATACCTGTGACTATCTGACAAGTATTTGTCAGACTCTTGTCAACGGTACATGGTTGTAATATCTGAAAACCGTATAAGGATTGATGGCCAAGTTACAATGAATTGTAAAATGTAAGTACAGACAACATTATAGTTCTACAATGTNATTTTCCTGAAGGTATTAAAATAATGTGGTTATTCAGACATGGATATAGATAGACAAGAGTGTGAGCGAATTTAGAAATTCAGTAAGTGATTGTACTATATAACAGACTCTGNTAACANNTAATGCTANNGTTANCAGTCATGTTAAGCCCGGTACACATTGGCGACAGATTTGAATTCAACAGAACACGGTCAACTTTGTGGAAAGTCAACCGTATATGGCAACAGTCGACTTCGTTGAAAGTTGACTGTGTGGCTTTGGCCCTGTACACACTAACAACAAGGTTGACCGTATACGGCAACAGTTGACTTTGTTGAAAATTGACTGTTGCCAATATCGGCAACAGAGTCGACCGTGTTGAATTCAACTTTGTCGCCAGTGTGCACTGGCTTTAAAGCGAGAGAATGATAACTGAGTGAGGCAGCCTTGAGGCATAGCTGCCTGTTTATAATGTAACTGTCCCATGTCGTATTTTATTCGAAGATATATAAGAAACACATCGATACAATGTCAAAACTAAATGTTTTGAAAAAAGCAAAACAGTTGTTTCCTAAATGGACGATTTCTACACTACATGCAACCTATCAAAGATTGTGTATGGACAGTACAAAATAAGACAAATGAATGCAACATAATAAAATAATTTCACATCGACTTCATTCAGCAGTTGGAGAAAACAAAGCAATCAGCAGTTGAACACACCGGTAAGCTACGGAAGCTACAACTGTAATTATGTCAAAGTTCTGTTTGAAATGAATCGTACTAATACTTAACTAAATGGGCACACACAGCAGTTTTCAACATCCACTTTGCATGCTTCACCGGTTTTAAAAAAAGTTTCAATTATATTGACACATCGTTTTCATAAGCACACGTTACAGCACACATTACCGTACGCAACATTATCGACAACAATCCATATTGGCTGTATATGAAATAAGACACAGGAGACGTGGCATCATCATCATCATCATCATCATGACTACATGGTGTCCCAATAAAAAGTAACCACCAACAGTGTTTCATCATTATTTCCAGAACCACTGAGAATGTTAACGGCAAATTTTTGGTAGCAATACTGTCATCATTTCTACGTCGCATAATGCCTAGTTTCATTCATTCATTTTCAGTTTGCAAATTTTAATCACTTCTCAGTCGTCTACACTTGCAATTTTATAAGTAAAATTTTAAACACCGATTGGTATAGTAGGGTTTAACGTCCCACTCGACACAATATAGGTCATTAAACACCGAGTGCTAGACAAGCAGATATACTCACAAGTTACCAGTACTTCAACAATTGTTCTGATACTAAATTACAATCACTGAAGCAGTATTGAATTTGTCAAATGAAATGTTCAATGTGTTCGCCAGCCTTGTTCACACATATCTGCAAATCCTTGCAAAAGTTCTGAACAGCTTTTGCCACTGGCTTCTGAGGAACTTCGTTCCAGATCTGCAATGTGGTTCGAAGTTGCGTGATCATTACTGGCTTTTTCTTTAGCTTGTTGTAGGTTTCTACATGGCGCCCCACATATAATAGTTGACAACAATAGCCTTTACACCATGTTTCTGCTCTTGCAATGTCTGAATTCGAGGTTTTGTCTTCCAATGAACCTTTACGCTCGTCACTGACGCTCAACAACTTGCAGTTAAAATTTGTCGAGCAAAAACTATCAACTGAAGCACAACTACTTTGGTTTACAATTACAAATTTCACCTCACAATGACGTCAGTTTTCGGCAGCTTTTCCCACGTTTTCTCAGCATATCCACAAGGATGCGAATTTTGATGTTAGAAATGTGCTGGTGTCACTCTAATAACTACAAACAGACATCTTTTCAGCAAACTTCGTACATTTATGTAATAATGTTAGCCTAATAGGCCAGCCAAATTTTTATTTTCAAAAACCAGCCGTTGTGGAAATATTAATTACAAACCTTAGGCGGGGGGTCACTTTTTATTGTGACATCCTGTATATTCATGCATGATCATATCACTAAACCAACCAATAGCACAGCTTACGTCTGTGATTGCTATTATAGCAGTCACAGACATAAGCTGTGCTGTTGGTTGGTTTAGTGATATGATCTGTAAACAATGACACACTTTTCTCTTGAGTAACTATAGCACTATCATAATGCCGTTCGTCAGTCATAAACAGTTCACATCACATACAAGTGAAATAAAATGCAGCATTTCAATGCGAGTTTTAAAAACCGATATCAAAGCTACTTTAATCTACCGCATGGCCGATGAACTTGAGTAGAGAGCTAAATACTGTGTGCGGTCATATGATGCCTCCACGGCTGCATATCTGCAGCGTAGGCGAGTCAGTGTTGGCACAGGATAATTGGACAATGCAACGGAGTGAAAACATAATAGCGATCACTGTGTAAACCTTGTGGAGGCGTAAAATAAAATTACACAAACTACAATAAAAATAAAACATAAATAAATTACACAAATTAAGTAAATGGACATGCAAAAAAGGTCACAAATCCGTGAAAACAACTTCACATAATGATATACATAACAAATGGTAACATATCAACAAGTTCACAGTGAAAAAAGTCGCAGTTGCTGTTTGGCTTCAGTAGCATACTTATCAGAAAAATTTTGGCACATTGAGTTCATTAGACTGAAACAATAAGACTGTGACGTGCTATCAAATGTTATACAAGCACAAAGTAATTCTAATTAAACTGAAACCTGGTTTAGAGAACCTTCCATCAAGAAACTGAAGCAGGAATATTTAGGGGAATCCATTGATGCCTCTGAAGTGAATGAAGCATTCTTCCTACTTCTGTTCTCTCCACTACCCTCCCTTCTTTGTCCCCAAAATTTCTGCTTTTTCTTACTGACCAACTAATGGATATGAGGTTGCTGCATGCAGGAGCACATGTGTACCAGAGTTCTAGAATATGCCATGGGCTGTCCATACTAAGCAAAAAATGATACTCACTGCATCATCTGAATTGGGGGTGGGGGGTAAAAATCGAAAAATACTCCTACATGCAACAACCTCATACCCAGTAGTTGGTCAGCAAGAAAAAGCAGAAAATTGTAGGAGGGACAAGGAAGGGAGGATAGTGGAGAGAACAGAAGTAGCAAGAATGCTTCATTCACTTTACAGGCATCGATGGATTCCCCTAAATATCCGTGAATATCCAGAATATCTCCGAAGGACGACGATGTACAAAATGCAGACTTATTTGCTTTTGCACATGAAATCTGTTGCAGTATATTACACACGTGTAGTATAGTTAAATAAATTTTATGTGCAAAAGCAAACGAATCTGCATTTTGTGCAGACAATAAATTTACTGTGAGAGGTACTATTGTTGTTGTAGTTATCTATGCATCTACTTCCAGTGAAGTTGAAACTAACTTCCAATGTAATAGCTTCTCGGGTCGAACCAATCAAGATGACTTAGTCAGTAAAAACATGGAAAAACTTGGAACTATCACACTGTTTAAAGACCGAAGTGAAAACAACTCTGTTGAAGATGACTGCAGCGAAGAAATACTACAGTCTAGTGTACATGTAGTACACACATAAACATTTTCACCTTGTACTGACTACAAAGTCAAATAAAGCAGCTTTAAATACATCGTTGCCTCCGGAGATATTCTGTTATCCCGATGCAGACCAAGCAAAAGGTTGACTATTCAGGGCAACGGTGCAGGTTCAGAGGTTAACAACAATAAATAGTCAACAATCAAGGCATGGAGCAGGCGAGAAGAATCTTGCCAACAGTGGCTGGGCTGTCAAAGACAAAGTCCGATGGCAAACCAGCATCGGCACGAGCTGACTTGATAGCACTCCTGATTGCAAAGAATACCGCACAACTGAGCAACAGTGGAGGCTCTCCGATGCCCTTGGATGAGTACACAGCCTTGGGATTTTCGGACGCTTTCAGCAACGTTACGTTCATCTGTAGAGGTACGCAGCTGACTGAAGGAATGTGATACTTGCCACATCCAATTGTCTCCAGATGACCGTCAGCACTGAACCGATGCTCTTCAATGGTATACAGACCAAGACCCATGATGAACGCACCTTCAATCTGTCCAACATCAATAGCAGGATTCAGACTTTTACCAACGTCCATCACAATGTCAACTTTGGTTATCACATAGCTGCCAGTCAGGCAGTCGACCTCCGCTTGTACGACTGCAGCGCCGTACGTGTAGTAGTTGTAAAATCGTCCAGACTGGTTCTGCCAGTCGAAATCAACTGAGTGAGGACACTTGTAGAAACCAAGGCATGACAAGTTCACGCGGTCTGCATATGCTGTATTCACCAATTCTCGCCAAGTGGCGTCAGGGTTCTTCTGCTTATATGGCTTCAATCTTTCTAACAATGTCTCGCACGCATTCAAGACGGCTCCTCCGTACAGCTCCGAGCCTGTACTTCCAGCAGTTAAAGTCGGATTAGGAACAAGATTTGACGCTGTTTCACTGATGTGGATCAATTCCAATGGAACGTGGAGTGCTCTACTTGCAATCTGAATCATTTTTGTATGCAATCCCTGCCCGGATTCTACCCCTCCGTGAGAAATTAGGACAGAGCCGTCAAGATGGAGATGTATCATGGCTGCCGCCTGCATGCAGAAAGCAGGAAGGTATGGAGCAAACTTGACTGGCACGACATCAATGCCTTGCTTTACATACTTGCTCTCTCTGTTAAAGTCAATGACCCGCTGCTGCTCTGTTACGTAACAACTCTGTTTTAGAACATCACTGAAACAGTGACCAAGTGAGGCTTCTATTGTGTTGTTTACCAATGACAATGCACCTGCCTGATATAAGTTCAGCTGCTGAATCTGGACAACAGGTACGTTCAGAAAATCAGCCACTGCTCGAATCCAGTGTTCTGCAATAAAGGTAACCTGTGGTTTGCCAACTCCTCGCATTGCAGTGCTTGGCGGCAGGTTTGTTCTGCACTGATATCCACGTGCTGATATGTTTGGAACAGCGTAACAGCCTTCCACGTCCGTCGTCGCCATAAATAGCCATCCATGTTCTGATGTATAACCATCATTTGTATACATGGTGACATCCACGGCTTGCAGTCTTCCATCTTTGTTAAATCCAACCTTGTACTTAGCTAAGTATGGTCGTCTGTAGCCTGTAATTTGCATGTCCGTCAGCCTGTCAAGGACGCAGCGTACTGGGCGACCGTATCTTTGTGCTGCAATTGCTGTTGGAAGTACTATCAAACATGCGGGATGTTCTTTGCCACCAAATGCACCGCCCATGCGTTTGACGTGTACGGTGACCTTGTTGGACAAGATGTTTAGCGTGGATGCCAATTTTTCCCTCAGTGCACTAATGCTCGATATTCCTGCGTACACTGCAATCTCTCCATCCTCTCCAGCTGGCACAACTCGGGCACACTGTGTTTCCAGGTAGAAATGTTCCTGACCGCCAATCCGTACCTCACCCTCAACAACGTGATCACATGACTCAAACGCAGCCTTCGTGTCACCGCGGAAATTTCGGTTTGTGTGTGGAGGGGACTCATGAAACGAGTTTTGTGCTATGGCTTCCTCGATTGTGATGATGGCCGGCACATCGTCATATGTAATACTGACCGCTGTTGACGCTCGTCGCGCTGCATCCTGCGACTCGGCCACAATCGCTCCAATAGTTTGTCCAACCCAGTGAACCTCTGCAGTTGCAAATGTTTCTTCAGGTCCAGTCAAGTTACAGCCAGGAACACTGGTGTGATCGAGGAAGCCAACAACGCCAGGCATTGCAAGTGCTACCGACACATCGACATTGATAAGCCGAGCATTTGCTTTTCTGCTCGTCACCAGCGCCACATACAGCTCATCTTGTGCGGGCAAAATGTCATCAATGAAGACAGCTTCACCGGTGGAGCACTGCGCTGCCCAGCGATGATGCAGCAGTTGACCGACGGAGTCTGCATCTGACGTAGGCTCTGACACCTCATACACCTGAGTGCCAGACCGTATATCACATCTCCTCTCAGACATCATCTTCAGATAGAGCTGACCAGCTGCTGACAAACTCTCCAGATCCAGTGTGTGGCTGAGCTGCTGATAAACTTGAAAATGAAATCTGAAGAGAAATCCTTGAACTGCTGCAAGTTTCCAACTAACATCATCTGAATGCACAGTGTTACTGTGCAACATTGGTAGAAATTGTGGCAAAACGCCATCAAGCAGATGAACATCCCACTTTCTGCTTACCAGTAGTTGAGACAAATCATATGCAGTTGCAGCTGACGATAAAATTCCGCCGACAGCAATGCGAGCAGCACGGACAACATTACTGTTGTCTTCAAACTGAACGTACATTGCTGCATTTACGTCGGACTCTGACATCTCCTTCCTGGCCGCATGCTTGAAACTTCCGACAAATTCGTTCTCATCAGTGAGAGGAATTTCAACACCAACCAGAACTTCATCAGTCCGAGAACAATTCCTGTCACCAATAAAGAAGTCTTTGATTGCCACCTGACGACATCCACCTTCAGAGGCGAGGTTGACTTGACAGTGTGCAACAGCCATTAGAACAATATTAAAATCCAAAGCCAGATTTCTCATGGATAAACTGCCTCCAACTGTGGCACTGTTGCGTATTTGTGGTGAACCAAACTGTGCAAACATATCCAACAACGCCGCTGCAAGTCTCGTTTTGGTTTCAGGCAGTTGCTGCAGCAGATCTCTTAGACTGGTCTCCAGCTGACTAATGGTAACTCCAGCTCCTACAAGCAGATGAGTTTCACTGCATTTCATGGTAGTCAGCTCCGTGCATCCAGATGTTGAGATATAGACAGACGGCTTCATATGCATTTTCAGGCTGAATGCGATAGTAGTGGCTCCAGACACAAGCCGTGCGTGATGATAATGTGCTTTCAATGACAGCAGCTGCTTCAGTGATGAAGGACGATACCACAGCACGTCAGCCTCCGTACCAAACATCAAGCTTTGCTTATCATAGACATCAGTGAGCTGAAGCTCATTGGGAAAGATTAATTCTTGAGAGTTGTCAGGCAATAGGCCAGCAGAAGACGCTTCACAATCGCTCTTGACCGTCTCCTTGCTATTCGCGTTCTGACAACAATGCTTTCCCATTGGACACACAGACACATCTGTTGCAAAAGATTTGAAGGCATCGAGTATTGGTCTATAGCCAGTGCATCGACACAGATTACCTTGAAAAGCTTGTTCGACCTGCAGCTGTAATGGATGTGGATTGTTTCTTAACAATGCATACAGTGACATCACCATGCCAGGACTGCAGAAGCCACATTGGATTCCATGACATTTCACCAGCTGCTCTTGTATCTGATGTAATTTGGTTTTTGTGCTGCCGAGAGCCTCCACGGTGGTCACAGCCAAACCATGCAGTAAACACACCGGAGTCACACAGCTATTGGCTGAACAATGTACGATATTTGCAGCGGCACGATCAAACTTCGAGATGATGACAGTACAGCTGCCACAACCACCTTCGTCGCATGCTATCTTCGTTCCTGTCAGCTTCAACTCTTCTCGCAAGAACTGTGCCAGTAACAAACAAGGATCTGGATTGCACTTAACAATCTTCTTGCCATTAACGTAAAATATCAGTTCTCCTTGCATTAAATTCTTTGACTCATCCACAGCGGGATACGACCAACTATGACAAACAGATACGGTGGAGTCGGACTGTTCTGCGGTCATTTTGGTCCGTTCTACTGTAAATTCAGACTGTCCTGCAGTGTTCAGGCAAAGTGTCAGACCTAGTCAAATTTAAGTCATGCTGTGATCCTCCTCTCATGAGTGCTGAACTGTTCGCGAGCACTGCAAGCGCTATAAGCGAACATAGTTTCCTACAGCAAACAGACAAAATGTTACAAAATGCTTGTGTTAAGAAATACATGGCTGCTTCTATTGTTGCGTTCCATTGGGCTCGTAAACTTCTGTTCATGACATTGTGATCGGAGTCCATCACCGTCAGCCAACAGTAGTTTTGCTACACACCTAGGGGGAAGGCACTGACATGCCCACCAACTATCTCTTCATCGAAAATCACAGATCGCTCATTTAGATATGCATCACCTCGTCTTTGGAATCAACTTCCAGATTTATTTCGTCAGCCTAATAAATCCTGTCTCAATTCACCTCCTCATTTGCTTGTCAACCTATCCTTGTCATCATTGCCACTTAGTCCGGTCGTTAAAATCATTTTTTGTTGTTACCCAGAAAAAATCTGCTACAAAGGTTTGAAAAGTGCTTTGTAAAGGCAATATCATGTAGAAACAGGTGTGAAATTGATCACAGTGGGAAAGTTGGGGAAAACTAGTTATTTGCATTTTAATGCTCTTCCTTATGTGTGAGCGATAATATGGGGATTTAGTGATATATCGTCATTGAAATCGCCGAAAAATGAGAAATATATCACGTACAGTCCTAATGACTCGTATCATACAGTGCAACAAACAACTGTTAAATGTTTTAGTAACTGTCTACTGCTTTCTACACGGTACTATTACTACTACTACTATTCCTATAATGCACTCTTGGTTTAGCTCTCCATCTTCCGAGCGCCTCTGTATCTTCTGTCATCATGGTGCTATATATATTAAAAAGTTTTTTTTAAACTTTTTTCTTTTACTTCCTTTACCTTTTGGTGAGCTGAGCGTGGTGGGATTCGCCCTTGACGTGGTTAATTGACCATTGTCCTTCAGTGCTATGACACTCTTGGTTGGGTCTTCTGACCCGTAAAATAGGTTCCAGTCCGCCACTCCCAAGGTCCCCCATTCCCAG
>JGI24668J20090_10000335_pt1 | contig 9112 bp, 7 predicted proteins | sample OlaalgELextract1_FD_20090 | JGI IMG/M metagenome (IMG submission 20090)
GATCGCCGCCAGCGGCTGCCCTCCCCTGACCTGCAGCGGCGCCCGACCCCCGGGTTCGCTTTCGATCACGGCGCCCATTTGTTGCAGCGGCGACAACACTCGCTGCATCGGACGCGACGACAGTGAAGCGTCGCCTATCAGGCGCGAGTCGAATTTTTGTCCGGCGAGCAACCCAAGCAGTAACCGCATCGCAGTGCCCGAGTTGCCCACATCCAGATCGGCCGGCGCTGGTTTGAGGCCATGCAATCCCGCCCCGGTTACAGTTACCCGATCTCGATCGCGTTCGATTTCCACGCCCATCTGGCGAAACGCGAGAACGGTGTTAAGACTATCCTCGCCTTGTAAAAACCCCGAGATACGGCTCACCCCCTCGGCGATCGATGCCAGAATGATGGCGCGATGAGAAATCGATTTGTCACCGGGAACCCGAATATCGCCGCGCAGACTGCCGCCGGGCTTGCAGATAAACTCGGTCACTAGCCCGGGTACTTCATGAAGGGAACGAAATTCAGGGGAAATCCGGCACAAAATCGCCCGGAGCGATTTTGGACGCGCGTAAGCGCGGCCCCGCAGGGGTGAGGCGCAAGGACGCGCTGTTTCGGCGCACCGCGAACAAACAACAAGGTCGGACGATCGTCCGCCAACCCATAGCCGTAGCTATGGGTTAAGGAGGATCGTCCGAGATTGGCAGCCAGATTTATCCTGATTTCGTTCGGGTAAAAACTGTACCCGTTAACATTCTTGAAAAAACCGTTCAAGTTATTGAAATTCATTTTATCTCTCAAGAGTTTGTACCGCCTTCGTGAAATATCAGGGCTAGCAATTTCCTATTAACGAATCACGTTCCGTTTTGGCTCTCCCGAAGAGCTTGAGCAGTTCATCGGCGTTATTATCTCGAATCGCGACGGCGATCCGGTCGAGCTCGCGCTGGTATTGCTCGATAAGCACAACCAAGGCATCGCCGTTTGACAGGCAGACATCGCGCCACATCACCGGATCGCTGGAGGCGATACGGGTGAAATCTCGAAAGCCGCCAGCCGCATAACGAAAGATTTCGTCATGGTCGTTCAAGTGCGACAGGTGGTGTACCAGCGCATAGGCGAGCATATGCGGCAAATGCGAGGTCGCCGCCAGCACCTTGTCATGGTGTTCGACGCTGAGATATTCCAGGATAGCGCCGCTGTGGCGCCACATTTGGTCGACGATCTCGACCGCGTCCGCGGCGGTTTGCTGCAGCGGCGTCAGGATGACGCGCCGATTCTGATACAGACTGGCAAAACCCGCTTCGACGCCGCTTTGTTCGGTTCCGGCAATCGGATGCCCGGGTACGAATCGGGGAAAGTCGTCACCGAGTTCGGCGGCCGCCGCGGCCACCACCGATGCTTTGGAGCTACCGACATCGGTGATCACCGCAGTTTCTTTGATATTCGATTTGAGCTCGGCGAACACCGGCTGCATCGCACCCAGCGGTACCGCGACCACGATAACGTCGGCGTCGGCGACACATTCCGCGATCGATGCTTCAAACCGGTCGATAACGCCAAGTTCGATACCCTTTTCCAGGTTGCGCCGATTGCGGCCATAACCCACTACCTGCCCGACCGCACCGGCCTGCTTTAACGCCAGCGACAGTGAACTGCCGATTAGTCCGACGCCGATAATGGCAAGTCGTTCGATCACAAAATATCTCCCAGCGCCTGGTACATTTGTTGCAGCTGCGGTTCAGTACCGACGCTAATGCGCAGATGTTCGTGCAAACCGTAGTTGGCGACCGGCCTGACAATGATGCCGCGCTGCAGCAGCTCCTGATAGACCCGTTGGCTGCTATCGCCGAAACAAACCGTCAAGAAGTTACCCGCCGATGGGATATAGGAGATACCCCGAGCGTCGAACCAGCGCTGCATGGACTCTAATCCGCGCGCATTGACGAGGCGGCTTTGTTCGACAAAGGCATCGTCTTCGAGCGCCGCCTGCGCCGCTGCCAGCCCCAGGCTATTGCCGTTAAATGGCTGCCTGACGCGGTTAAACAAGTCGCACAGTTCGGGACTCGAAACCGCATAGCCGACGCGTAGTCCGGCGAGCCCGTAAATCTTCGAAAAGGTACGTGTGACGATCAGGTTGGGAAATTGATCGAGCCACTGCGGCGTGTCCGGATATGGCTCCAAATCGACGTACTCAAAGTAAGCTTCGTCGATAACAATGGCAATATTTTCGGGCAGCTGCTCGATAAAGGCGCGCAACCGGTCGCGGCTTAACCAGGTGCCGGTGGGGTTGTTCGGATTTGCGATAAATACGACCCGGGTTTTGTCGCTAATCGAATCCGCCATGGCCTCGAGATCGTGACCATAGGGAGATTCGCGGTCGGGCCCCAAGGCGGCGGCGACTTTTGCGGTGGCGCCGCAAGCCTGGGTCACCATGGCGTATACCATAAAGGAATACTGCGAAAACACCGCTTCGGCGCCGGTCTCGAGAAAGCTGCGCGCGATCAGGTCGAGCACGTCATTAGAGCCATTGCCGATGGTAATCTGATTTTCGTCGATTCCAAGTTTCTGAGCGAGCCGCTGTTTTAGGTAATAGGCATTGGCATCCGGGTAAAGCTCGATATGTTCGCCGGCCTGCTGCAGCACGTCTCTGACCAGCGGTGAGCATCCCAGCGGATTTTCATTGGAGGCAAGCTTGATGGCGTTGCTGATGCCGAGTTCGCGCTCGAGTTCTTCGATGGGTTTGCCAGGGGAATATGGGTGCAACTGTTTGATTTGCACCAGTGCGCTATCGATGATGGTCATTAGAGCGAAGCTTTTGGATAAGAACCCAGTATTTTAAACAACGCCGCCTGATGTTTCAGCTCATTTAAAGCTTTGGTGACATCCTTGTCCTGTTGATGCCCATCGATATCGATGAAAAACACATAAGCCCATTTGCCGCCATGCGACGGGCGCGATTCTATTTTGTTCATGCTGATGCCGTTATCGGCCAGCGGCTGTAACAGCCCCAGCAAGGCGCCCGGTATATTCCGGGTCGAAATCAGGAGCGAGGTTTTGTCGTTACCGCTGGGGTCGACATCCTGGTTGCCGATGATTACGAAGCGTGTGGTGTTATCGGAAAGGTCTTCGATATTTTGGTAACAAATCTTCAATTCGAAGACCTCGACCGCCGGCAATCCGCAGATTGCCGCCGCATCCTTCTCGATACTCGCAAGACGTGCGGCTTCGGCGTTGCTACTGACCGGGATACGCTCGACGCCGGGGAAATTCTGATCGAGCCAACCACGGCATTGGGCGAAGGATTGCTGATGCGAATAAATGTATCTGATCCCGCTAGCATCCGTCGATTGCCGCGCCAGATGGTGATGCACGAGAATTTCCACCTCGCCGCATACCTTGAGATCGGAATCGATGAACATATCCAGGGTATGGCTAATCACGCCCTCGGTCGAATTCTCTACCGGCACCAGGCCGTAATCGGCGTGACCGGTTCCAACCGAGTTGAACACATCCGGGATACTGCTCATCGGCACCGTCGAAACCGAATGACCGAAATGTTTTAACGCGGCGCTCTGGGTGAACGTGCCTTCGGGACCGAGATAGGCAATTTTTAGCGGTTGTTCCAGTGCCAGGCAGGCCGACATGACTTCGCGAATCAGGCGCCCCACCTCGCCATCGCTAAGCGGGCCCTGGTTTAGCGATTTCAAACGCTGGATGACCTGGGCTTCGCGGTCGGGGCGAAAAAAATTTATGCTGTCATCAGCGCCCTCGCCGAGCTCGCGCTTGATCTCGGCCACGCTCACCGCGCATTCCGCGCGCTGGTTGAACAGCCCAAGCAGCCGCTCGTCGATGGCATCGATTTGTGCGCGCAGCTTTACCAGGGCGGCGTCATTCATGACTGCTTCAGCTCTCCGTCTCGGGTTCGTCCTCGACACTGGCCGCCACCGCTTCGATTTGCACCAGCTGTTCGTTTTCACCCAGCCGAATCAGGGTGACGCCCTGGGTGTTGCGCCCCAGTATCGAAATATCTTCCGACGGCGTGCGCACCAGGGTGCCGCCGTTGCTGATCAGCATGATTTCTTCGTCGCCCTGGGTTTTGATCGCGCCGACGACGGCGCCGTTGCGTTTCGAAGTCTGAATCGAGATGACGCCCTGACCACCGCGGCCTTGCGTCGAAAAATCGCCGACGCGGGTCCGTTTACCGTAACCGTTTGCGGTGGCGAACAGTATCTGCCCCTCGTCGGAATCGACCGCTATCAATGATATCACTTCGTCGCCGCCTTTGATTTTTATGCCGCGTACGCCGGCCGCGGTACGACCCATCGCACGGACGTCGTTTTCATCGATGCGGATGCCTTTGCCGGCGCTGGTAAACAACATCAGGTCGGATTTGCCGCCGGTCAGTTGAACCCCGATCAGGCTGTCTTCGTCGCGCAGATCGAGTGCGATAATACCATTCGCCCGCGGGCGCGAAAAATTCGACAGCGAGGTGCGCTTGACTTTACCGCTGGCGGTCGCGAAGAAAATAAATTGGTCCTCGGGATAGTCGCGTACCGGCAGAATCGCGGTAATGCGTTCGTTATCTTCGAGCGGCAACAAATTAACCATCGGTCGGCCGCGAGAGGTGCGGCTGCCGATTGGCAATTGGTAAACCTTTTGCCAGTACACCTTGCCGCGGGTGGAAAAGCACAGCAGCGTGTCATGAGTCGAGGCGGCAAACATTTGTTCGACGAAATCTTCACCCTTGACCTTGGTGGCCGCCTTGCCGCGGCCTCCACGGCGTTGTGCGGAATAGGATTCCAGCGGTTGCGCCTTGGCGTATCCCAGATGCGAAATGGTGACTACGACATCCTCTTCGCTGATCAAATCCTCGACCGTCAAGTCGGAATGATCGACCACGATCTCGGTGCGGCGCGGATCTTCAAACTCTTGCTTAACCACTTCCAGTTCGCGTCGGATTTCCTGCTTCAGGCGTTCGTCGCGGTTCAAGATGTCTAGCAAGTCCTCGATCTTGTCGAGGATTTCGCGATACTCGGCGATAATCTTGTCCTGCTCGAGCCCGGTGAGCTTGTGCAGTCTTAAGTCGAGAATCGCCTGTGCCTGTTTCTCGGTCAATCGATACAGATCGCCGACCAGACCTACGTCTTCGCCGATACTTTCCGGCCGCGACGAATCGGCGCCGGTGCGTTGCAGCATATTCGTGACTATCCCCGGAGACCAATCCTTTTCCAGCAAGGCGGCCTTGGCGACCGCGGGACTCGGCGACTGTTTGATCATTGCGATGATTTCATCGATATTGGATAGCGCAACAGCGAGGCCTTCGAGCAGATGAGCGCGGTCACGCGCCTTGCGTAAATCGAATAGGGTGCGCCGGGTTACGACTTCGCGGCGGTGCAGGATGAAGGCTTCGAGAATTTGCTTGAGATTGAGCAGCCGCGGCTGGCCGTTGACCAGAGCTACCATATTGATGCCGAAAACGTTTTGCATCTGGGTCTGCTTATACAAATTATTCAGGATCACGTCGGCGATTTCGCCGCGCCGCAATTCGATCACCATGCGCATGCCGTCCTTATCCGATTCATCGCGCAATCCGGTAATGCCTTCGAGCCGTTTTTCCTTGACCAGCTCGGCGATTTTTTCGAGCAAACGCGCTTTGTTAACTTGATAAGGCAATTCGGTCACGATGATGCTTTGCCGACCTTTCTTGTCTTCTTCGTAATGAGTTTTCGCGCGCAGGTAAATCTTGCCCTTGCCGCTGCGGTAGGCTTCGCGAATACCCCTGGCGCCATTGATATACCCGGCGGTTGGAAAATCCGGCCCCGGAATACAGGCCATCAGTTGCTCGATGCCCGACTCCGGTTCGTCCACCAGCAAAATACAGGCGTCGACCACTTCACTCAGATTATGCGGCGGAATATTGGTCGCCATGCCAACCGCGATGCCGGAAGATCCGTTGATCAACAGATTGGGAACCCGCGTCGGCAATACCATGGGTTCGTATTCCGATTCATCGTAGTTCGGCAGATAGTCGACGGTTTCTTTTTCCAGGTCCGCCAGCAGTTGGTGCGCGATTTTCGACATGCGCACTTCGGTGTAACGCATCGCCGCCGGTGAGTCGCCGTCGACCGAGCCGAAGTTACCCTGGCCATCGACCAACATGTGCCGCATTGCGAAGGGCTGCGCCATGCGCACGATAGTGTCGTAAACCGCAGTGTCGCCGTGCGGGTGATATTTACCGATCACGTCACCGACCACACGCGCCGATTTTTTGTAGGGCTTGTTATAGTCGTTGCCGAGCACACTCATCGCGTAGAGTACGCGCCGATGCACGGGTTTGAGGCCGTCGCGCACGTCGGGTAAGGCACGGCCGACAATAACGCTCATGGCGTATTCGAGATACGATTGACGCATCTCGTCTTCTAAATTTACAGGAAATACTTCCTTGGCGATATCTGCCATAAAACTAGCAACTCAACGGTAAGAATTGACGCAGGAATGAGTCAATCACGATCTACGCAATTTTATCACAGACCGTGGGGTTAGGACTACCGCTAAGATCGCCTCTCCTGCGTCCAAATAAGGCGATTTACGGGTTTTTGCCGCCGATCGCGACGAAAGTTCACCTACGCGCGTTGAATGCTGCAATATCCGTTTTAAGTCGTGTCCAAATCTTGTAAGGTTCGGCTATGCTGCATCGATATCAAATCATCCAGGCCGAGTGGACGGTCACCGTTAATCCGAACTTCGAAGTACTGCGCGACTTCGCCGTCGTGATCGAGAACGACCGCATCCAGACGTTGATCGCGAACGATGAAATTGCCGAACTGCCTTGTTTCCCGGAAGCGGAAGTCATTCGGCTGCCGGGATGCGCCCTGTTGCCCGGACTGGTCAATAGCCATACCCATGCGTCGATGAGCCTGTTCCGGGGCATCGCCGACGATATGCCGTTAATGCAATGGTTGACCGATCACATCTGGCCCGCCGAAGCGAGCTGGGTCGATGCCGGGTTCACTGCCGATGGTTTTCGCCTGGCCGCCGCTGAAATGATGCGCTCGGGCACCACCTGCCTGAACGACATGTATTACTTCCCGGACGAAGCCGCACGCTCAGCCCAACAGATCGGCATGCGCAGCGTCATCGGGCTGATCGTGCTCGATTTTCCGAGTGTTTGGGCGCGCGACGCCGACGAATACCTGCACAAAGCGCTCGCGGTGCACGATGAGATTCGCGAACTGCCGCTGGTCACCGGCGCCTTTGCTCCCCATGCCCCTTATACGGTTTCGGATGAGCCGCTACGACAAATCGCGATGTACAGCAACGAACTCGACCTGCCGGTGCATATGCACGTGCATGAAACCGCCAGCGAGGTCGCCGAAGCCCAGCAAAAAACGGGGCTGAGACCATTGCAGCGGCTGGATCAGCTTAACTTGTTGAATCCGAATCTGATCGCGGTGCATATGACCGAACTCGACGAATTCGAGATCGAGCGGGTGGCCGAAGCCGGCGTCAATATCGTCCATTGTCCCGAGTCCAACCTGAAGCTGGGCAGTGGCATCTGTCCGGTTGCCGCCCTGCTCGACAAAGGGGTCAACTTGTGCCTCGGCACCGACGGCGCCGCGAGTAACAACGACCTCGACCTGCTCGGCGAAATGCGCACCGCCGCGCTGCTGGCCAAGGGCAGCAGCGGCGATGCCAGCGCCTGCAGCGCGCGCCAGGCAATCGAGATGGCAACCATCAACGGCGCTCGAGCCTTGGGATTGGCGGACCGGATCGGCAGTATCGAGGCGGGCAAAAAGGCTGACCTGATCGCCCTCGACCTCAACAATCTGAACACCCAGCCGCTGTATGACCCGGTCGCGCAGATCGTCTACGCGGCCTCGAGTCGCCAAGTGTCGCATGTCTGGATCGACGGCATCGCGCAGCTTTGGGATTACGAATTTTGTCGAATCGATAGCGACGAACTGATCGCCAAAGCCGCGTCCTGGGCGCAAAAAATCAGGCGTTAACTTATGTCACTCCAGCACAATGTCGATGCGGCCGAAATCGAAAAATTTCAATCGATAGCAAGCCGCTGGTGGGATCGCGAAAGCGAGTTCAAGCCGCTGCATGAAATCAATCCGCTGCGGCTCGCCTATATCGCGCAGCAAGCGGGGAAAGTCGACGGCAAGAAAATCCTCGATATCGGCTGCGGTGGGGGCATATTGACAGAGGGTCTGGCGCGGCAAGGCGCTGTGGTAACCGGTATCGATATGGCCGAGCTATCGCTCAAGGTAGCAAAACTGCACCTGCACGAATCCGGGCTCGACATCGACTACAGGCTTGCGACGGCGGAGCAGTTTGCAACGGACAACCCGGCTGCATTCGATATCGTAACTTGCCTCGAAATGCTGGAACATGTGCCCGATCCGGAGTCTATCATAACTGCGGCGAGTCACATGCTGAAACCCGGCGGCGTCCTGGTCTTGTCGACGCTTAACCGTAATCCTAAATCCTTCGCGCTGGCCGTGTTGGGTGCGGAATACATCCTGCGGCTATTGCCGCGCGGCACCCACGAATACAAAAAGTTCGTCAAACCTTCGGAGATGGCTGCCGTATTGCGCGCCAACGGCCTGCAGCCGCGCGATATCACCGGCATCAGTTACAACCCGCTGACTAAAAACTATTCCTTGGGGCGGGATATCGACGTCAATTACCTGATGACCGCGAGCTTCGATGATTGCTAATGATTAGAGCCGTACTGTTCGACCTCGATGGCACCCTAATTGACACCGCACCGGACATGGGCGGCGCGTTGAACAATTTGTTAATCGAGGAAAATCAAGATCCGTTGCCGCTGGAGGCGATTCGCCCGCTGGTTTCGCAGGGCGGACTGGTGCTGACCCGACTGGGGTTTTCCGGCAAAGTGTCCGAGCCTGAAATCGAACCGTTACGGCAGCGTTTCCTGCAGCACTACCGCGCCATCGTCGCCGACGAATCGAGATTGTTCGACGGTTACGCAAAAATTCTCGACCGTCTGGATGAACGTTCGATTCCCTGGGGCATCGTCACCAACAAACCCGAGTGGCTAACCGAGCCGTTGCTGCAGCAGCTAGGCCTCGCGCAGCGTTGCGGCGTAGTCATCGGCGGCG
>JGI24668J20090_10000341_pt1 | contig 8990 bp, 3 predicted proteins | sample OlaalgELextract1_FD_20090 | JGI IMG/M metagenome (IMG submission 20090)
AGACAATATGCAGACAATCGCGTCTGCATGTGCAGACTTCTGCAGACACCCATGGAAGGGAATAAAAGGCGCGATTTTGGCGCGAAAGGGAGGAACGAAGAGACGACGCCAAGAGACGCTGTTAGGAACGCTACAGGGCGCTGATATATGCCAGGCCGTGCCAGACCGGCGCTAAGTTAGGCAGTGATAGCAAAGACGTCGTTCTGTTTTATTGTTTTGTTACTACATATTGTGGTGCGTTAAAGTCATTTGATGTGGACTCTGCTATTATAAGAAGGCAAGTGAATATTTTTTGAAAGCTTTTCTGCATCGGTTGTCGCTGATAGAGATACTATTAAATGCTGATTGTCTTTATTCATTTCCGAGTTTGGAAGCAATTAGAGTCGCTACCAACTTTCAGAATCTCCCACCCTGACGACTGAGCATTAGCCGGCGCATTTGTTTAGTAGGCCTAATCAGTTCCGGAACAGCTCTTATAAATTTATTCGCTAGATGGCTTCCTGGCAGTTATCTGAATAGCCGGGTTCTCGGCGGATTGGCGCCCAGGGATAGAGCTACAGGTAGAGCTGAAAACAAGGCCGCAGAAAACTAACAAATTGGCTCCGCAACGTGGGGCTTGAAGTGATTGGAATAGCGCTCTTTTCAGTAATTTATTATCAGCATTACGTAACGGAAGTTTGAAGTGTTTATTTTTATTTTTTGCTATCAGTGAGTAATTTATTTCACAAATCGATATGTCAGAAAGTGAATATGAAGAACCACACAGTGAGACTGTAGTGTTGCAGGCACGAATTCACGAACTTGAAGCGAGTCTGGCACGACAAGTAGAGTTGAGGCGCAGTACAGAGAACGACAACGCGCTGCTTGGATTAGCAACGGCGGCGTTGGCGGAGGAAGGTGATGAGCACACGACAGCGTGCGACGATATCGTTGGTGTTCAGTCGTCATCGGTGGGCGGACCGATCAGTGACGTCACGCAACGGGAAGTCGTCGTCGGCACGGCTGTGTCTGCCCAAGTACCTGCCGCAGCGGTCGCCTTGAGTTCAGCAGGCGAAGTGGATTGCGTTGCCGTCGCTGGTGACTGGCCATCAACTAGTCAAGTCGGGATGCTGAGTAATGCACATGTGTCTACTGTTCGTCGTCCTGGAAGGTCAAAGGTACGTTTCAGCTCAGTTTGCCGAAGTGAATATTCCGAGACTGACAGTGATAATGAATTAGGGGAAGGAGGAAATACTATGAAGCACAGAAGTTTACGCTCTAGTAGATCTTACCGAAGTCTAGGTGATGACCGACCCGAGGTTCACATCCGGGGCCGGGAGGGCCGCTGGGTTAAGCAACCTGAGAATAGGGAGGTTCTTCGAAGTCGACAGTCCGGCTGGGACACGNGGGTTCAGCACCCACCCCAGCCGTCGGCTGAAAGGCTTGAAGGCTGTCGAGTGNGTCTAACCGGCGCCGAGCACGGCGGGACGGACTTCGAGTACCAAGGTGGTGATCGCCTTGACTGGGACACGCGGGTACAGCACTGGNCCCAGTCATCAAACGATCAGCTTGTGGACTGTGGAGCCGGTCTCACCGGCGTGATGCGCGGTCAGGGGGAACACACTGATGGTAGGTTGGCCCCTGAGCTTAGGGAAGTACGCCAAAGTCGACAGTCCGGCTGGGACACGCGGGTTCAGCACCCACCCCAGCCGTCGGCTGAAAGGCCTGAGGGCTGTCGAGCGGGTCTAACCGGCGCGATGCACGGCGGGTCTGACTTAGGTAATGCGAGCCCCTGGTATCGTAATGATAATAACGTTAATCAGCATTTTGGCGGAGCTGAGAGGGGACAGTGCCCACCTCGCCCACAGGCCATTTACAGCGACCCCCTAAGCGGCCAGACTGATGCTGCGAATGGGCGTCGAATTAACGAGAGGTCCGAAGTTTTATCTGACAGGTCCGGACCGGTCGAAACTTCATCAGCTCGCAGAATGGAATGTAGAGGTGTTGGTTATACATGCAGTCACAATACGCCACCTCGAAGGATTCAAAGTGAAAATTGTGCTTCTTTTGACCAAGTTGAAGGTAGTTGTGCCACATCACGTAGTCAAAGACCAATTATGTCCAGTGTGAAGTTGGGAAGTTATAATGGTAATACTTGTTTGGAAACGTTTCTTGCCAAATTCCGCAATTGCGCTCAATATTTTGGTTGGAACGANGAAGATCAGCTGTTCCATCTGCGTGGCTCCCTGGAAGGTGCNGCGGGCCAAATCCTGTGGAGTACTGGGACACACACTTCAGTTGATCAAGTCATTAAGTTGTTGCGTAATCGATTTGGAAGTGAAAACCAAGCAGAACGTTTTAGGGCAGAACTTCGTTCTCGACGACGCCGAAAGGGCGAAAGCCTGCAGACGCTGTACCAGGACATTTGTCGTCTGATGGCCCTCGCTTATCCTGGTCCGTCGTCTAGCCTGTCAGAAATTGTCGGCCGAGATGCATTCCTCGATGCTCTTGGCAATCAGGCACTGCGCATCCGGATTCTGGAGAGGGAACCTCGAAGTCTAGATGAGGCACTGTCTATTGCCTGTCGACTGGAAGCCTACGAGAAATCGGAAGTTGATGATGATGCGGATGGTGGCCGTCAGAAGGGGAAGTATGCCCGCGTTGTCACTGGTGATGCCAAAGACCAAGACGCCGGGTTTAAGAAGCAGCTATCCGAGTTGCAGTCGACACTGGAGCTGTGTCGGAATGAGATTTCTTCGCAGCGGCAGGAGATATCGTCTCAGCGTAAAGAATTAGAGAGCTTGAAGGCTGCTCAGAAAACGGTACAGTCATCGCCTGGTGGTCCTGGACTTATGTCATCCGTACCTTCGTGGTGTAGTTGGCAGGTGCCAAGTAGTTATAGCACGATTCCTAGTCACTCGCCAGAGCCGATAAATGGATCGCCGATGTTAGAACCGAGCAGCACGTCGATGCCTACAAGTTCGAGTCGGCCATCGTCGGATATGAAACGGCAACCCGGACTGGAGAATCCTTGCCATGTGTGCCAAGANCCGACACACTGGGCCAGGAACTGTCCGCGACGGAAACGCACCAGTGTCAAGGAACCCTGGACAAGTGGTCATGCCANGTCGAACGTGAAGGTTATGTCTGCAACGAAACGTGGAGCAGATGTTTATCTACATTATTCGATCGGAAGCAAAAGGGGAANCTNCCTACTTGACACTGGCTGTGAAACGTCGGTAATCGGTCGACGGTTGGTGCCCGATCTCATTCTTCATCCAACGACTCAGCGCCTGTACGCCGCTAATGGGACCGACATCCCGCTGCTGGGTGAAGCTACCATTTCTTTTCGACTACAGGGCCAGCCAGTCTCCGCCAAGGTTGTTGTGGCTGAAGCTTTGAGTGACCTGATACTGGGTATCGACTGGATGTCGGAGAACGATTGCAAATGGGATTTCGGACGTGGGCTGATTATGGTACGAGGTCAACTCTTGCGCCTACATAGCCGACCACGTCAAGGGTTCGTGAGGCGGATCTATGTTGAACAGGATACCGTAATTCCAGCAGGCCATCAGAGAGACGTTTCTGTTAATGTCACGTGGCCAAATCTACAACCAGCTGATCTGGATTTCGCCGTTGCACCCAAGCCACTCAAGCATGGGGTCGTAACTGCACGAACCTTAATAGATCGTTCGGCACTGCAATCTGCGGTGCGAGTGATGAACACGTCATGTGAGGATTATGTAATCTCCAGACATACTTATGTCGGCCAAGCTGAAGAAGTCGAGGTGTGTAGCGAAGAAGGGAAATTGCAACGGGGTTCTTGTAGTGACTCTGTCACCGAGTTGACACCGAGTCAGAACGTGGAAGTGTCGTTTGAGCCAGAAACCATTGATCATATTCAGCCAGTTCTGCAGTCTCTTCCAAAGGAATTGTCAGATGAACAAAAAGGGAAAGCCACAGAATTTATCCGAAGTTATGCTGATCTATTCTCAAAAACAGAGTTTGATATCGGAAGAACTCCGCTAGTACAACATGTAATTGATACAGGTCACCATCGTCCATTCAAACAACAACTACGACGTCACCCATTCACACAGTTATCGGTCATAGATGAACACGTGGAAAAGATGTTGGCTAACGATATAATCGAGCCAGCTTCGTCGCCGTGGGCTTCGAATGTGGTGTTGGTGCGTCGTAAAGACGACAGACTCAGGTTTTGCATCGATTACCGTGCACTTAACCTTCGTACATGTACAGATAGTTATCCATTGCCACGAATAGATACTTGTCTTGATTCGTTAGGTGGTGCCAGTTTCTTCTCTACGTTAGACCTGAGAAGTGGCTATTGGCAGGTACCCATGGAGCCCCAGTCGGCGGAGAAGACAGCGTTTGTCACGAGGAAAGGAGTATGGAAATTCAAGGTTTTGCCATTTGGATTAACAAACGCACCAGCTGTATTCCAGCGTTTGATGGATGTGGTGCTGGCTGGATTGGCTTGGGAATTATGCTTGGTTTATCTCGACGACATTGTGGTATTCTCAGACACGTTTGAGAGACATTTAGAGCGGCTTTCAATGGTTTTCGAGCGTCTTCAGAAGGCCAATTTGAAGCTGAAACCAGAGAAATGTCGTTTGTGCCAGAGAAAAATTCATTTTCTGGGGCATGTCGTGTCAGCAGCTGGAGTGGAACCGGATCAGTCCAAGGTACAGACAGTATCAGAATGGCCTACTCCACGAACACTCACAGAAGTTCGAGCGTTCGTCGCTCTCGCTTCGTATTACCGTCGACATATCGCAAATTTCGCTGACATTGCCAAACCGCTTCACGAATTGACACAGAAGGGTCGCGCATTCCGTTGGACCGACCGCCAACAGGAGGCTTTCGAGAGGCTGAAGGAGTGTTTGGTGAATGCACCCGTGTTAGCTTCGCCCATCGATGGTGGAAGGTATGTGATGGATACTGACGCGTCGGACGTCGCTCTAGGTGTCGTGCTACAGCAACAACAAGGAGAGCAGCTCCGAGTCATCGCATACGCCAGTCGCGCTCTTCAACCTCCCGAAAGATCCTATAGTACGACAAGAAAGGAGTTATTGGCGATTGTGTACGGGTTGAAGTACTTTCGTCAATTTCTGCTGGGGACAGAGTTCGAACTGAGAACAGACCATGCTGCTCTTACGTATTTATTACGAACCCCAGAACCAGTTGGTCAACAGGCCAGATGGTTAGATCTGATAGGAGAATATACGTTCAAAATCGTCCATCGGCCTGGAAGTCAGCATCGAAACAGTGATGCTCTTAGTCGGCGGCCGCATAACGGCGACGATAGACCGGAAGTAACAGCCACAGAATCAAAGAATTCTGGCTTGGAAGTGGAAGTATCAGATCAACGGATTAACTGTGAGTTACAGGAATCGTCCGAGAGAGTGTTGACTCCGTGCACAATGGAGGAAGATTCAAGAGCGAATTGCTCGATAAATTGTGTACAGCTGGAAGCCTCGACATGCATTATGTACGATTGTCTTCCTGCTGGTAATGTCGTCGATGTCGGTGAACCCAGCGGAAGGAGCTTCGTCTGTCAGGGGCCGCATATAGAGGAACCAGCACCAAATCAGCGCCCGCCTGACGCGGAACACCCGTTGGATGTCGGTAGTAGTCATGTTTGTAATGTTCAGCAGCTGACTTTGCCAGGGGGCTCGGTCAAGTGTTCAGCTGTTGGAAGTGTCACTGAGGTCGGCAAACCCAGTGGAGAAATTTCCGTCTGTCAGGGACCGCCGTCACGTGATCTGGACGAGCGCTCGCCTGGCGACGAAGTTTCAACGGAAGGTGAGCAAGCCTTCGTTACCCGTCAGGAAATGTCGTCAGAGGATCTGACATCACATACATCTGTCGGCGTTGTCGCTGAGGTCGGCGTACCTAGCGGAAGTAGCTACATCTCTCATAAACAGTCTGATGTGGGTTACGTAAACTTGACCAACATTCGGGGAATTGCGGCGGCGCAGACAAAGTCTAAGGACCTGACGTCGTCCATAACTCCCGCAAAAATCGTTGATCGGGAGCCACCGTTGGAGAATATCTTCCGGTGCCGTCCTATTGTCGAAGTAGAAGCATCAGATGAATCAAACTGTCCAACTGTCTGTAACGAAGCGGCTGCCACTGCAGGAGAGTCGCCGGATGTCACTGCAGCAGTGGAAGTTGAGTCGTGGGATGTCGAAATGTTGAGGAAAGCTCAGCTGGAAGATGCAGACATTGGTTTTCTTGTTAGTCGTAAGGAAGCCAGCGAAGCAAAGCCAGAATGGAGAGACGTCCAGGCTCGGAGCGAGACGTTGAGAGTCTATTGGAGCCAGTGGGAATCTCTGGAGTTGCAAAGCGGCGTTTTATATCGAAAGTTTTGGCACACAGATGGTGTTGTAGCTTATTACCAGTTTATTGTGCCACATAAACTAAAAGACAATGTCATTCGTGCAGCACATACTGGAATGACAGGTGGTCATTTTGGCATTTCCAAGACTAAGGAGCAAGTTCAACGCAGGGCCTATTGGCACACCTGGCAGAACGACGTTCGTTCCTACTGTCGAAGATGTGATATATGTGCGCGTGTTCTGCGAGGGAAGACTCCGAAGTTAGGCCCACTGCAATCATTTGTAGCCGGAGCGCCTTGGGACCGGATCCATATTGATCTAACTGGACCACATCCGCGCTCACGGCGAGGAAATCAATATATTCTAACTTGCGTGGATGCTTTCACGAAGTTTGCTCTTGGAATTGCCATCAGAGACAAAACAGCTCATTCAGTTGCTAGAGCCCTAGTCGAGCAAGTATTCTCCATTTTTGGAATACCATTAATTATCGTCAGTGACTTAGGGCGAGAATTTGAGAACCAAACGCTAAGTGAAATCTGCCGTCTGATGGGTATTCGGAAACTCGGACGACCAGCTATAAACCATCAAGTAACGGAATAGCAGAGCGAGTCCATCGAACGTTAAACAGTGCCCTCGCCAAAGTCGTGTGCGAGTCGCAAAAAGATTGGTGTGAGCGATTACCGTACGTCATGGCGGCGTATCGAGCCAGTCAACATGCCAGTACGAATTTTTCGCCGAATTTTTTAATATTTGGCAGAGAAGTAAGGGCTCCTATTGATCTAGTTCTCGGGAAGCCCGAGGAAGCTACTCAGACAACAGATGATTATGCCGCAGAACTGGTAGAACGCCAGCGAAGCTCCTACAAGTTGGTACGCGAACATCTCGGACGTACAGCCGAGCGAGCAAAACGGTACTATGATGTAGGGGTAAAGCAAACGACGTTCCAGATCGGCCAGCAGGTATATTATTACTGTCCTCGGAGGCGGATCGGACGCTCGCCGAAGTGGTCACGATTTTACTCTGGACCGTATGTGGTTGAAAAGATACTCAGTCCAGTGAATTATGTTATCCGTCGGAACCCACGGACACAACCGGTTATAGTTCACGTGGATAAGCTGAAGCCATATCTTGGTGATTCACCGCCCGTGTCAGCCAGTGCCAACGACTCAACGTTGGGTGAGGACAATTTGCCCTTTCGTTCTCCAACAACCCACAGTCGCCGCAGCCACGTCGTTGTCGACGACTGCGCCGAAGCTGTTTGCAACAGACCACGTCGCTCTACACGCGAAATTCGTCTGCCGGTGCGTTATCGACAGATGGACATTATCGAATAAGGAGGTTCAAGAACTTCCGGTTTCTCGGGACCATCGCTAACTTCCAAAAGTCCATAAGTGAATTTCGGAACTCTTCACGTGGTAGTAATTCTAACAAAGCGCTTACTTATTTTCTACATTTCCGATAATACATTGTCTATGTTGACGTCATTTGTTGCGTGTAGTAAAGATGGAAGACTGGTGGTTTGGATGGCGATGCACGTTTTGTGGGCTGGGCCTGAGTTCAGAATCTGGGCTGAGGAGCCATTACCTGGCAGCGCATCAACTCGTGTATCATCGGAATGTTCCGCCAACGCCGTCTGTGTTGGTTCCCGGGGGCGATGCGGAGAGGCGTGCTAGCCGCCGTCGCCTGAACTCGAGGCAGCGCCGCCGCCTTAACGCGTCTGAGCGTGGAACCCAGCATATCTCGGGTGATGCTGGGAATTTTTGTCACCGAATCACCACCGCTCAGACGTCCTCGACGGAGGCGTTGGGGTACAGTTCGACTGCTACTTCAGCACCTCAGCGGCCCGCGCGATCGGCGAACTCAACTCAGACCATCCGCGGAGTCCGCGATGCTGCCGTCTTAGTGCGGCCCGCGATGGCCCACCGGGCCACACAGGCTGGATATATACCCGACGACGCGGTGGGACCGGAGTTTCCGCCTGGCCAACTGAGTTTTTATCAGATTGCTGACGCGGTTGCCTGTCACACAGACTGGTCTCCGGGAGAAATTACAGCATACTTGAGCTCGACCGCACCCTATCGTCCAGTTACAGGGGCGGACCGTCTCCGTCTGCATGGCTTGGTCCTGGCCGCCGTCGCAGCCGACTACATCTTTGCGCGTCAGCTTTTGGACTTACTCGACCCACGCAACGAAGGTCGTCCTCACAACGTCGCGGGTGCCTGCCTAGAACTCGTGCGACGACGGGGCGACCGCCTCGTCTCAATGGTAACACTTCAGGAAACCGCATACCCTCCGTATGCAGACGTTGACATTTACGAAATTGATGACCCATATCTGTAGTGACGATTACTGTGTGACTTTGATTTTTCAGACCTCGTGCAGAGTGTGATTGATTTTTGTTGTTGTTTATGACTAGAATTTACGCCTGCATGTTTAGCTTTAAGAGTAGTTTCTTAATTCGTAAGGCTCATTCCACACTTCTTTAATGAGCGTCGCTACGGACGACTGACTGTTTAACACTACTATCCGTTGTCAATGACTATGAAGCTGTGAATTAGTAATTTGGAATTAGATTAATAATTTGGTTTTTGTCATTAGTTAAGATGGCGGTCAAAGATCTGCATCGTTGTACTGTTGCGTAGCTATAAT
>JGI24668J20090_10000364_pt1 | contig 8732 bp, 9 predicted proteins | sample OlaalgELextract1_FD_20090 | JGI IMG/M metagenome (IMG submission 20090)
CCATCGGCCGGAATGAATCCCCAGGAAACACTGGAGATCACGGCCTTTATCAAATCCCTAAGAGATGACCACGGCTATACGATCCTGGTCATCGAACACAAATTGAATGTCGTACGCACCATATCGGATCGGGTCATCGCCCTGGACTACGGCCTCAGAATCGCCGAAGGCAGCTACGCTGAGGTCGCCTGCAACGAACAGGTGATCGAGGCTTATCTCGGTCGAAAAAAAAGGTAAAAAAGCCTGGAAAACTGGAAACAGCCGCACGTTGCTCAACGCGCGAATTAAAATTTCCAAAATTCAAACACCAAATCTCAAATAAATTCCAAAAATCAATGTCCAATTACCGAAACGTGTTTGGGATTTTGAAGTTTGGTCATTGGGATTTATTTGTGATTTGATTTTTGTTATTTGAGATTTAGTATCGTTTCGTAATGAAAATGATAAACCTCACTGTAAAATTGCCATGTCAACGACGCCCATATTAGAATTTAAAAATGTAGATACGTATTACGGCAACATCCAGGTACTCTACGACATCAATTTCAAGGTCCATGCCGGGGAACTGGTTTGCCTGTTGGGGGGCAACGCATCGGGCAAATCAACGACCTTGAAAACCATTTTGGGGGTATGCCGGGTCAAACGGGGCGCGGTGAAACTCAATGGAAAACGCATCGACAACCAGGCCACCAAAAAAATTATTGCCCGGGGGGTCGCCATTGTGCCCGAAAATCGCCGGATCTTTCCCCGCATGACCGTTCTGGAAAACCTGGAGCTGGGTGCCTACCTGAGAACGGATATTGACGGGATAAAAGCGGACATCGAGAAAATTTTCAACCTCTTTCCCCGTCTCAGGGAGAGAATCAACCAGGCCGGCATCACGCTGAGCGGCGGCGAGCAGCAAATGCTGGCAATGGGCCGGGCGCTTCTTGCAAACCCCGACGTTCTCTTGATGGATGAGCCTTCCATGGGACTTTCCCCCCTGCTGGTCGACCAGCAGTTCGAGCTGATCCAGCAGGTCAACCGACAGGGCACCACCATATTCATGGTGGAGCAAAATGCCAACATGGCCCTGTCGATCGCCGATCGCGGCTATGTCCTGCAAACCGGATCGATCGTGTTAGCCGATACTGCCTCGAACCTGCTGCAGAATGAGATGATGCAGGAGGCTTACCTGGGCGGGTCTGCCAGTTTTGAAGTTCCGGGAAGAACGCCGTCGTGAATAATAATCAAATAAAAAACCAATGAACGTCGAACATTGAACGTCCAACATCGAATATTATATTCTGTCATTTAAGGAATGAAATAATGAACTCGGTCAACCGAATGATTATTTTTACGGTTGTCCTTTTGTTGGCAGTGTATCTGGTTTGCGATTTCGGTTATACCGCAGATGGTGAATCAGTCAAAACCACCACCATAATCCTGATCCGCCATGTAGAAAGGGACAATTTTTTTATTGTAACCGCCCGGGGCCATGAACGGGCCCGAGCACTGGCAAGAGCTGTCGGTGATATGGGGATTTCCGCCATCTACAGCCCTGATCTGGCACGGAACCTGGATACGGTAAAACCCTTGTCGCAGCATTTAGGCGTCGACATTACCTTGATACCACGTATCAGCGATAAAACAACCGATGGGATCGTCAGCCAGCTTCTCGCCAAACACGCGGGTGAAGTGGTTTTAATGGTTGGCAACGGATCGGGCAACCTGCGCGCGCTGCATCAGCGCTTAGGCGGTATCGGGGAAGGTCCCTACGCATATGGGGATTTATTCATATACAAGATCCCCGATCAGGGGCCGGTAACAGTCGTCAAATCCAGATTCGGTCAGTAAAGACCCGAGTCCTGAAGACCCGGCTTTGGTTCACCTTAGAGGGGTGATGAATTCGGCAACTAATACGACCAGTGTAAAGGTGTCTGGTGTCAGGTGTCAGGTGTCAGCAATTGAAATCAACTCGCTGGATGGGAGTAGCTGATGAATTGCACTTTCTTTCACTGCTGTTGACTTCCAGCCTCAACCCAATCAGGGTTCAGGACTCAGGATTCGCTTTTTACTGACACCTGAAACCTGACACCTGAAACCATAAATAGCTTGAACAAATGGGATAGCCGATTGTCTCTTACCTGTCCCAAAGGACCAGCTTTTCTGCGACAAAATGAAAAATTATCCCGCTAAACTACCCGTAATACGATTGAGTAAAGGCCAAAGATACCGATGACGTCAGCTATCATAAGTCTATTGTCAGGATTGGGGGGTATGTTCGGCTGGGGAATATATGACTTTTTCGCCGGGGTCTACTCCAAAAAAATTGGCCCACATAAAACTTTTTTCTGGTCGCAATTGGCGGGATTATTTTTTGTGCTTGTCCTGTTCTCAGTATTTACCGTCAGCCGCCACCTCCATGTCTGGGCCCTTCTTTTGCTTCCCATCGCCGCCCTTTGTTATTCCATTGGTTACTTGATGTTCATGAAAGGATTTGCAATCGGCAATATATCGATCGTTGCGGCGATCATGAATCTATGGGCGGTGTTTACCATGCTGATTGCCTTTGTTTTTATGGGGCAGCGTCTATCTACCTTGCAGTTTATCGGCGTTCTGATGATTATTGTCGGGGCGGCTTCGGCATCCTTGAATTGGCGTGACATTCAAAAAAGAAGCTTTGCACTGTCAGCAGGCGTAAAAGAAACCGTGATCGGTGCTTTTTTCTTTGGCGTCTTTTGGAATATAAGTGAGGTTATCTCTGAAGAAATCGGATGGCTGCCGACAACGCTGGGTGTGAAATTCAGTATCATTGTAATTCTGCTGGTTTTGTCTTTTCTCGCAAAACGAGAGCTTTCCCTGACCAATACCAGCGCTAAAACAAAATATATAGTGGCATTGATGGGGGTTATTGAGGTCGGCGCCGTCGCCGTCGTCAATTTTGGACTCACAGTAGGAGATGCAATCTTGATCACCCCGATCGCATCCGCCCTATCGGTGGTCACCATTGCGATGGCCTTGGTTTTATTAAAAGACCGGATCACGCAACTTCAGGGCCTTGGAATCGCAACGGCAATTTTGGGCATCGTCATTACCGGCCTTTGAAGAAAGAGGTCAGATGACAGAGGTCAGATGACAGAGGTCAGATGACAGAGGTCAGATGACAGAGGTCAGACGACAGAGGTCAGAAACAAAAAGGTATAGGGTGTAAGGTTTAAGGTGTAAGGTTTAAGGTGTAAGGTTCAAGGTATAGACCCTACAACTTAAACCCTATACCTGTTTTGGGCCGTGAGCCGAATACCGAATGCCGAATGCCGAATGCCATTCTCCTTTACCGCCTTCTAAATTCCAAATTCTTCTTTACCTTACACCCTAAACCCTATACCCTAAACCAAGATCCGCCCTACACCGTATACCTTACACCCTTTACCTGTTTTTTTGCCGAGCACCGAAGGCCGAAAGCCCTTCATCTTAATCCCTTCATCATTCCGAAATCCGCTTTCCCACTTCCGCCTTCCCACCTTCTCACCTTCCCCCCCTTCTCCCCTTCTCACTCTCCCACCTTCTCACCTTCCCAACTTCTCAACTTCTCACCTTCTCAACTTCTCACCTTCTCACCCTGTCACTCTAGACCTGACACCCGAAACCTGACACCTGAAAACTTAATTCTCATCCAGCTTCCAGTATCCAGCATCGAGCATCCAGCATCCAGGCTGAACTCACCCGGTGTTCAGTTAAACCCATCGCCCTTCAGACTTGTGGCTTCTGCCGGACCTTCCTAGCCCATCCCTCTGCAAATCGACCGCAGGACTTGGGTCGGCATATCAATCCCGTTAGTTGTCAAGACTTGCGCCCTTCATAGACTTCAAGGGTCTTCTTGAAGTATTGAAGCTGCATGTGATCTTCCATCGCCTTTTTAGCATTTGCCACATCGCTTTTCAGAATATAATCATAGATCAATTCGTGATCTTCGTAAATTTTACCAAGAAATGAAGGTTTCGAGGGCCCCCAGCGTTCACTGTCTTCATGTTCGGAGTCCATCGATATTTTGGAGCGGGTATTTAGTAGCGAATCGTATACCGTTTTTCTCGCACCTTCAAGCTGCTGATATAGCTTGCCCATAAAATCTATTATAACAGGATTTTTAGAAGCCTTCGTTATGGCTTTGTGAAAAAGCAGCTCAGAATTCATAAATGCTTCAATGTTTTTTAAATGATTTTTCATTTGACCCAAAGTTTTTTTCATTTGATTTAAATCTGATTTGTTCCGTCTTTCCGCCGCCAGGCCGGCAACGCTGATTTCCAGCTCATGTCTTGCTTCCAGTATATTTAAAAGGTTTCCTGATTCCAGTGATATTATGATAAAGGGCTCTATCGGCCATTGACTGGGGGAAGATTTCAAAAAAGTACCCCGCCCCGGGGTGTTCTCTAATATACCCAATAAGCTTAAAGTCCGAAGGGCCTCCCTCAATGATGGTCGACTGACATTTAGCATCTCGGACAGCTCCCTTTCGGTCGGCAACTTATCACCCGGTCCTATCTCGCCCGAATCAATTAAAGCCTTGAATCGATCTATTATAATTTCAGGAACCTTTTGCTTTTGGACAGGTTGAATGGTGAATATTTTTTTTTGCACCGCAAGACTCCAATATTTTTTTATTGACATTATCGAATAGAATGTGTAGATATCAGGTCAAATGGTCTGACCAAGTGACCTTTTCAACCCAACTTAACCATATGAGCGTTTGGTTGTCAATAATATTCCTTTTGCCGAAGTATACCGGTGTCGAAGAAAATCGCGGTGTATCAGGCCGAATACCTTAGACCGAGAGATGGCCATGTCCCCGGTATTTAATCCAACTCAAAAAGGGACTCCGGAAGATGAAATACTATAGCGATCAGATCGGTGATTATGTAGCCCAACTTGCCTATGACGATTTGCCCGCACCGGCGGCGGATCACGCCAAATGGGTTCTTCTCGATGCGATTGGAGCCGCGATCGCAAGTTGGGATACGGCATGGTCGCTGGCTGTCTACAACACCGTTCGAAAAAAGGCTGGATCACCCGAATCCACTATTTTTTATTTTGGCAATAAAGTACCGGATATGAATGCGGCATTGGTCAATGCCATGTTTATTCAAAGTATGGATTTAAACGATGACCTTTCAGGCATACACACCGGAGGCATTCTGCCCCCGACTGCAATGGCGGTTGGAGAGCCGTTGTTCTCGACGGGTAAGGAAATCATCACCTCCATCGTTATTGGCTATGATATCGCCAGCCGCCTGGCTGAAGCCATTAATTCCCAGGCACTTTTCGAGCAGGGGTATCAGCCTTCTGCGATTCTTGGCGGTTTCGCAGCAGTCGCTTCGGCCTGTAAACTCCACAAATTGGGTACCCCTCAAATAGCAAACGCTTTTGGTATATCCGGCAGCTACGCAGGCGGCACGATTGAATTTTTAAAGGAAGGAACCGATACCAAACGGTTCAACATCGCGAAGTCAACCCAGGCTGGAATTTTTGCAACCCATCTGGCCAAGGAGGGATTGACGGGTCCCGGCAGTATTTTTGAAGGCGATCATGGCATATTTCAGCTCATGTCCGAAAATACCGATCCAACCAAACTCGTGGCAGATTTGGGTACGCGATTTGATATTTTAGAAACCTCCTTTAAAAAATATCCATTTTGTGACGGGGCCTTTTGCCCCTTGGATGCGGCTCTGGCAATAGTCAGGGAAAATAATTTAGACATTAATGAAATTGCAGCGTTAAGATTTAGAATTAAATCTTTTCTGATACCCTTCCTTGCCGATTATCATGGCGATACAACCAGAAAGTATCGACCCAAAAATTTTACGGATGCCCAGTTTAGTTTGCCGTTTATCATCGCTTTAGGAATTCTCAAGGACGGTGATATAAAGGCAAGTGATTTCAGCACTGAAAATTACAATAACCCCACGATACTCAGCTTCGCTCAAAAAGTCAGCGCCTCCGGGGACAAAGAATTGGACAAAATCCCGTTTCGGCCCATGGCCATGCCGACTATTGCAACAATTGAAATGAAAAACGGCAGGTCTTTTAAAAAAAGAGTCAATTACCATCGAGGGGACCCCAGAAATCCATTTACGGAAACCGAATACCTTGAAAAATTTAATGCGAGTGTCGACGGCAGACTTAAAAAATCGGCGGCTGATCGCTTAGTGGAGTTAGTCACCAATCTAGAGAAATTATCAAATATATCGGACATCATGAAGTATACCGTCAGGTAGCTGCAAAGGCAGCGAAGACCCAAAGCCATGACATTCAATTTTCAAGCTATTGTTGAAGCACTTCCACAGCTCGGTACCGGATTGCTGAATACGCTTTATCTTACATTTCTAGGGATTCTCCTGTCATCCGTATTAGGCCTGACATGCGCGGTGTTAAGGACTTCCAAAAATATTGTGGTTCGAACCCTGTTGGCGATTTATGTTGAAATTTTTCGCAATACACCAATCGTTGCCCAGATATTCTACCTCTATTTTGTTTTACCCACCGTGGGTATAAAAATATCAGCCTTCAACTGCGGACTCATTGCATTGGTTCTCCATTTCAACGCGTATAATATCGATGTTTTCCGATCGGGTCTGGAAGCGGTTCCTGCCGGTTTGGAAGAAGCCGGCAAAGCCTTAGGCCTTGCCGGTTTTCAGCGCCTTACATTCATTATTATGCCGATTGCACTCAGGGTGTGCCTGCCGGCGCTGGTGAACAACTATGTCGCCGTACTGAAAAATACGGCCTATGTTTCAATTATCGGCGTAATGGAGCTGACCTTTGTAGCAGGAGCAATTGTCGCGGATGACTTCACCTTTATGGAAATGTACTCAACGATATCTTTACTTTATATCTTGCTTGTATTCGGGCTGACGTGGTCCCTTAGATTGGTGGAAAAGCGATATGCTATCGAACTATAAAATGCAGGTGCAGGCGAGCTATTATGACCGGTTTAATACTTGAAAGCCTCCCCTTGATGCTCTTGGGAGCACTCAACGCTTTTTCAGTTACGGTTGTCAGCATGATAATCGGCGTGCCGATCGGTTTGATGCTGGCGTTAATGCGAATATCCGAGCGACGCAAATTAAAGACCTTCGCACTTATCTATATCGAAGTCTGGCGTGCAGGGCCTTTTATCGTTGAAATATTTATTGTTTTCTTTATCCTGCCGCCGCTTTTGAACCAGTGGTTCCGGTTTGATATTTCCGCGTTTCAAACCATGGTATTCGGGTCGACGCTTTGGACATCTGCCAATTCGGCAGAAGTATTTCGTGGTGCGATCAAATCAATACCTGCCGGCCAATCCGAGGCCGCCTTATCCCTGGGAATGAACTACGTGCAAAGGTTTCGTCATGTGATCCTGCCCCAGGCGTTTAAAATTACGCTGCCGCCGATGATCGGCATATTTACGCTGGTTCTCAAAGGCACAGCGATTGGATTCATCATAGATTTCCGTGAGGTAATCAGAATGGGGCAAATTGCAATCGAGCGGCTCTACATGCAGGAACGAATCTTAGCCAGCCTGGAAATATATACCATCATCATGCTGATCTATTTTCTCATGTGTTATCCGCTAAGCCAACTATCATTATATTTTGAGCGAAAACTATCAAAATCAAACAGCTTAAAATAAGCCGGCGAGAGAAGCCATTCAAAGTTCTGGAAATAAAAAACGAAAGGGGGGACATTCAGCAGTTGGATATATACCTATGGCAGCTGTGGTTCAATTCACCTAGTAAAGGAGGCAAAGATGAAAAAAGTATTTTGGATTCTGATTGTAGTTTCGTTCGTTCTATCATTAGGGTTTTCTAATTCTGAAGCAAAAACCCTAAAAGATATCATCGATTCCGGTAAAATTGTGATCGGGGTAAAGGGTGATTTTCCACCCTGGGGCGTCATAAATCCCCAGGGTGAGTTTGAAGGCTGGGAAATCGATCTTTGCCGCAAACTCGCGGAATATCTTTTCGGTGATCCCAATAAAGTTGAGTTTGTTGCCGTGGCCGGTGGCAGCAGGATTCCCTTTATTCAGGCCGGTAAGATCGACATAATTTGGAGCACCTTGGGCTGGACTGAAAAAAGGCAAAAAGTTATTGACTACTCGATCCCCTATTTTTCATCCGGCAGCCAATTGTTGGTTAAAAAGAATAGTTCGATCAAAGAGCTCGAGGATTTGGATGGGAAAACGGTTATTGTGATGCCCGGATCCATACCGGCACAGGAATTAGCTAAAATAGTGCCGGGAGCCAAGCAGCTCAAATTATCCAAAACCACTGAATCTTTGCAGGCCCTAAGAGACGGCAGAGGCGTTGCATATGCTCAGGCGGATCTATTTCTTGCCGAAATAGCCCGCGAAAATCCGGATTTTGAAATTGCCGGTCGACTTTACGCGCCTGAATGGTGGGGTGTGGGGATTAGAAAGGGCGAAGATGACATCAAAGCTTTTGTCAATTTAGCAATCAAGCAAATGTATGAAACCGGTTATCTGAAAGAATCACTGATCAAATGGTGGCAAGGCCAATCCCTCGATTACATAACTAAACTGGTCGAGGATATTTACACCAAAGGCACTTCGGCCTATTTTCAGAAATAATATGAAAACGCATCGAACGGTTATACTGGATATAGAGTGGACGCATAAACGTAAAAATTCTCATTATATCAGCATGATAAGATAAAATACTACTTGACTTTTTTTGATATAAGTACTACTAAAATCA
>JGI24668J20090_10000366_pt1 | contig 8723 bp, 7 predicted proteins | sample OlaalgELextract1_FD_20090 | JGI IMG/M metagenome (IMG submission 20090)
TACCAAGATCCGCCATATTACACCCAGACATGAGCAAGGCGCCGGATTTATGGCCGACGGTTATGCGCGCGTCACCGGCAAGCCGGCCGCCTGTTTCATCATTTCGGGTCCGGGTATGACCAATATTGTCACCGCCATGGCGCAGGCTTACTCCGATTCGGTGCCGATGCTGGTCATCTCCAGCGTCAACAATTCGCATGAACTCGCGCTGGGCCAGGGGCGGCTGCATGAACTGCCCAGCCAACGTCAACTGGTCGCCGGGGTTTCGGTGTTCAGCCACACAGTAGCCCGTCCCAACGAGCTGGAAGAAGTCCTGGCGCGCGCCTTCGCGGTGTTCGACAGCGCCCGGCCCGGCCCGGTGCACATCGAGTTGCCGCTGGATGTCATAACCGCCTCCGCGACCTCGATAACCGCCCATCCCGTCGGCGCACGCTACCGCTCCGGCCCTGGCAGCCGGGCGGTTGCCGACGTGGCGGCGCTACTGCAGCATGCCTCGAATCCGTTTATCGTGCTCGGCGGCGGCACCCAGGACGCGTCGCAGGAGGCCTGCCAACTGGTCGACCGGCTCGGTATCCGCACGGTGCTCACCGTCAATGCCAAGGGTGTATTGCCACCAGCTCACCCGTTGAGCCTGGGCAGCCGCATGCCACAACAGCCGGTGCTCGATGCACTACAGGCGGCCGACGTAGTGCTGGCCATCGGCACCGAGCTCGGTGAAACCGACACCCTGCTTTTCGACGACCAACTGCGGCTCGGCGGTAAAGTCATTCGAGTGGATATCGAACCCGAACAATTGTCGCGCAATGTACTGCCTTACATTTCAATTTGCGCCGATGCGGGTTTAACCATGCAGGCATTATTCGATGCGATACCGGACTTCGAAGCATTCGAGCATCAGGCGGAAGTATCGGAGCTACGCAGCAAAGCCGACGAATTAGGTCCCGCAACCTATCGCAAGCACGGCAAGTTTCTCGATCTGATCGCAGCATCTCTGCCCGGAGTCATTATCGCCGGCGATTCGACCCAACCGGTTTACGGCGGCAATTTGTTTTACGAAGCCGCCGCGGCGCGCAGCTATTTCAATTCTTCCACCGGTTACGGCACGCTGGGTTACGGCTTGCCGGCCGCGTTGGGTGCGAAACTGGCGCAGCCGCAACGGCCGGTAGTCTCCCTGATTGGCGACGGTGGTTTGCAGTTCACGCTGAGTGAACTAGCGACGGCGGTTGAATTGAATCTGGCGGTACCGATTCTGGTCTGGAACAATAATGGCTACGGCGAAATCAAACGCTTCATGATCGAACGCGACATTCCAACCATCGGGGTCGACATTTACACGCCCGACTTCATCGCCATCGCCAAAGGGTTTGGCTGCGGGGCGATACGGGTCGCAACCCGCAGCGAATTTATCGAGGCACTGCAACAGGCGGCCGCCGCCGCGCAACCCACCGTGATCGATATTCCGGAAGCCCCGGCGCTTGAATGGTAGGTTGACGTCAGCGGCGTACTGTCATGACCCCGCATCATGCCGTAATCGGTCGAATTCGAAATCACGACCGCCTAATCGGCAGCGAAGCAATATAGAAACCCGGCGCCACCGGTGCCCTGCAGGTTTTTCTGGCTGCAACCACGAGAACCATGGGCCGAATTCCAGGACGTGTTGCCGCCGCCGTGACGATCATGGTGACCGACCTGCGCGCTGCCGCTACCGTCCGCCGAGCTGGTCCAGTTGCTGCAGGTATGATCCCCCGTTTCCCATGGGAAGTAGGCAGTGCCATCGTTTTTCGATCCAGTCAGAATGTCATGCTCATTGGGCTTGTCACCGCGCCCTTTGATTGGATTACCGTTTTCATCGAGGGCGGTGCGCTTGATGATGTTCGGATTCAGATGTAACTGATCGAGGTCGCTGGCGATGAGCTCACCGCGGGCGTTGTACCATGGGCCTTTGCCGATTCTGTCGCGTGCGGATTTTCCGCGCGTCTTGCCGTCGGTGGATTGAGTGCTCAAGTAGGCGCGCCAGGTCCGCTTGGTGCTGCCGGCGGCTTTTGCCAGACTGGCGCAATGCGCGTCGGCGCCCGCTAGTCCTCCGAGGTCCGCACCCTTGCCGATGCTTTTACTGGTAACGAAAAATCCCATTGGATGTTCGCCGGCCGCCTGGGCAGTTGAAACGCTTAACAACAAGAATGCAAATGCGGGAAACCTACTGATTCTGAAAATGTTCATGTCCGACCTCCGTGGCTGTGATTTGCGAATGCTGCCGGCCGTGATCCCGAGTACTGGTTTGTCGACCGCCAGCAAAACCACTCTAAGATTCCCGGGGACAGCCGTCAATATCATAAAATTGCACACGGGAAACGCATTTTTACAATGCCGGAGCGCGGTAATAGTTTCGAATCCTGCCGGCGGTAAAGAATCCTAGGCCGTTGTGGAGTCCTTTTTGAACCAATCCATCCAGATGCCGCTCAGCAACCAGCTGTATAACCAGGTGCCGAAAAAAACCAGCACGAAGGTAATCGCAATATCGGAACCGCTGCCATTAAGTGAAAACGCCGGCACATAACCGAAAATAAACGGCGCCAGATAAAGAAACTTGGCGAACTTGAAGGCCATCCAGGCGGTCGCCCACATGTTGGCCTTGGCGATGGTGGCGCCGGCAAAGGCCGCGATACAGACCGGCGGGGTGATATTGGAATCCTGCGACAGCCAGTAGACGATCATATGCGCCGCGATCACGTTGACGCCAAGGTGAGTCAGCGCCGGTACCGCCACCACCGCGGTGATCAGATAGGCCGCGGTTACCGGCACGCCCATGCCGAGAATCAACGAAGCCAGCGCGATAAACAGAATCGTCAGATAGAGTTTACCGTCGGCGAGTTCGATGACGATATCGGCAAAGGTCAATACCAGCCCGCTATAGGTGAGCACCCCGATGATGATGCCGATGACGCCGACCGTGGCGCCGATCTTGAGGCTGGCTTCGGCGCCGGCGCGCGAAGCGGCGACAAAACCGCGCAGGTCGACCCGCGTTTCCTTGCGAAACCAGCTGACCGCGATACAGGTGACGATGCCGATGATCGCCGAGTAACCGGGCGAGTAGCCCATCAGCATCAAAATAGTAATCACCACCAACGGCAGGATGTAAAACCATTCCTTTTTGAAAATTTCCCGCGCGCTGCGCTCGCTTTTTTCACCGACGATGTTATGCCGCTTGGCGTGGTAATGCACCATGACAAACACACTGAAGAAATACATCAGCGCCGGGAAAATCGCCACCAGCATGATGTGCGAATACGGCAAGCCCGTCATCTCCGCCATGATGAATCCGCCCGCGCCCATAATCGGCGGCATGAACATACCGCCCAGCGATGCGGCCGGTTCGATACCGCCCGCCACGTGTTTCTCGAAACCCGCTTTTTTCATCATCGGGATGGTAAACGCACCGGTGGACACGGTATTGGCGATCGCGCTGCCGGAGATCGACCCAAACAATCCGCTGGCGATAACCGATACCTTGCCGGGGCCGCCAATCTTGTGCCCGACGGCGGCCAGCGGAAAATCGATGAAAAAACGCTGCGCCCCGCTTTTTTCGAGGAAGGCGCCGAAGATAACAAACAGGATGATATAGGTTGCCAGCACATTGGCCATGATGCCGAACACGCCGTCGCTCTTGTAAAAGATACTGGTGCAGAGGTCGGGAAAGGTATCGCCCGCGTGCGAAATGAGCTCGGGCGCATACTCGCCGAACACGCCGTAGGTCAGCATGATCGCACCCATGACGACAAACACGAGTCCGACCACGCGGCGCGCCACCTCGACGCCGACCAGCACGCCCGCCACCGCAATCCACTTGTCGATTTCGGTTTCGGCGCCGGCGCGGTAATTGATGGCTTCGAAATTGAGAATCCAGTAACCCAGGGTCGCCACCGACACGGCGATCAATAAAAAATCGCCGACCCGGGCGACCGGATGCCGTGAACGGTAAACCAGGAACACCAGTATATAGGTGATGATGACGTAGATGCCGCGGTGGTACTGGGTCGCGGCCGGCGCGATTACCGCGGAATAAGAGTAAAACAGCACCAGCCCCAGGGCGAGTGCGTCGAACAGCATCTGTTCGGCCTTGCTCATTTCGTCAACGCGCATGACTACCCCCTCCGGCTTGTTTTAAGCGGGCTTCCCTGGCCCGGCCTCCTAAGCCTGGCTTATGCATTAACAAGCGAGGGCAGGCATTACCCGCCCTCAACGGTGGCTTACATCATGCCCTTTTCTTTCCAGAATTTGATCGCTCCGGGATGCCACGGGGTAACCACGCCCTGAGTGCCGGTATCGAGACTCATATTTTTAAAGGTCTTTTTCTGTTGTTTCATATGCGCCAGACCTTCATCAGTATAAATCATCGACAGCATGTTGTATACGGTATCGTCGGCTACCTTGGCATTGGCAACCCACAGCGCCGAATCCTGAAACGAAGGGCTCTCGGATTTGACGCCGCGGTAAGTCTCGCCCGGCACCGAGATCTTCGAGAAGTAAGGATACTTTTCGATAAAACCGCTATTTTTTGCGTCGGCACTGAGATCGATCAAGTCGATGTCGTTAGTCTGTGCCGCCATGATGACGGCACCGCTGGGAAAAGCGGTGAACAACCAAAACGCATCCAGTTGCTTGTTGCCGAAGGCCTGAGCCGCGTCGTTATAACCCATGGCGTTGCGTTCGATCTTGTCCCAGATATCGAGGTGCGTAAAAAACAATTCGCTGTTGGCGAAGGCGCCGGATCCCGCGTTACCGACACCTACCTTCTTGCCGACCAAATCCTTGGCGCTCTTGATACCGGAACCCTTGCGCACCACGAGTTGCGCCGGCGCACCGTACAGCCAGGCAACCGCCATTACGTCTTCATACTTCCTCGTATCGTTTTTCATCTGACCGTTACGGCCGAGGTAAACATGACCCGAATAAACCACGCCCATCTGCGCCTTACCCGAATTCACCTTACGCAGGTTTTCGACCGAGCCCGCCGATGACTGGGCCCGCACGCGGAAATCTGCGGAAGCCTTGATCGGTTTGTATACCTGGATTGCGTTGGCGACTACCTGGAAGGTACCGCCGGCGGGACCTCCGCTGAAAACGACTCTTTCCTTGGCGGAAACCGTCGTCGCCATGGCTGCAACCAGCAACGCGAAAATGCCCATTAAAGCCAATAATTGCCTTTTCATGATGTCCTCTGCTGTTTTTTATCAGCCACCAGTTTAAACTCGCCAGCGCGGCTGTAATTGACATGTATCAAGATACAAATTTGTATCTGGTACTATTAACCCGGGTCATAGAATTTTCGCCGGCTATCCGAGCTATGGTTTAATAGAACATTCTATCGCCTACGGCCAAGCGCGGCCCGGCCGAAAAAAAGGAAAAGAGGCCCTCCTCTTTTCCTTTGAAAACAAGCGCTTTGGCGTGATCTATCGGTCGAAGGCAAAGTTCTTTTGCTGCGCCTGTTTCTTGATCGCGCCGGTCAGGGCATCGCTCATGCTCGGCGCGGCGGCCAGCTGCTCACGTTGCTTCTCTGCGACATAGGCCGCCCTGGATTTGCTGAGCTCGTTGATTTCCTGCTTGATGCGGCCGCGTTCCCGCGTTTGCTCCAGCACATAATCCAGTTTTTCCTGGGCCGACATTCCCAGCATGGGCTCGGGCAGCTGATCGTCTTCCATAAGTATCAACTCATCTTCGGCCACCTTGCCTTCCTGCAGCGCGTCGACCAGATCCCAGTTGGCGTTATTATAGAAACTGGAAGCCTTGGATTTGGCCCTTTTCGCCAACAGGCCCGCCGAAATACCGCTACTCAACGAATCCTGCTCCAGTTGACGCTCGGCGCTGGCGGCACCCGTGTCGCCGTAGGGCACATAGGTCTGATTCAGCTTGAGATTGAGTTCGGCGATCCTGTCATCCTGCGGCGCCACGATATGCACTACCTGTTGATTGGCATCGATACTCATATAATCGCCGCCGGCAAGCAGCGCAGCGGACTGCCATTGATGACTGATGCCTTCCTCGAATCCCCCGGCGTGAATGGTATTGATCGAAATCCCGTGACGATCAGCCGTTTTGACGGCCTCCCGGAAGTCGATCGGCCCCTGAGCGAAGGATTCGTTACCGGCAATAAAAATGGTTTTGATATCGCTGTCGGACTGGCTCCACTGCAGGCTTTCGACGGCGGTTTCTATGGCGTAGCCGCAATACTCGCTACCGCCGTTGGTGGTCAGTGAAAACAATCCGGCCGAAACCGCATCCAGTTCGCGGGTAAAGCCATTCAGCATGCGCACATAGCCTGCGCTACTGGCATTGGCATCATTACCATATTCGAATAACGCGATTTCCAGTGTCGGGGTTACACCGTTACGCCGTGCCGTGGAAAACTCGTTAACCACTTGCCACAGTTGATTGCGCGTCTGGTCGATCAAACCATCCATGCTATTGCTGGTATCGAGCAGGATCGCCACTTGGATTTTGGGTAACGCGACGACATGGCCGGCGGCGGACGCATTGCCCTGCATGCCAAGCTGTGCCGACAGCGGCGGCTTGGTATATTCGGCAATCGGGCCGGCCGGTACGGATTCGGCGAGCGGTGTTAACAGCGCCGCCAGAATCGCGGTGCTCAACAGGGCGCGCCGGGTGGTTACGCAGGGATGATTACTGGATTTTGATTTAACTTGCATGATCGGCTCCTGAGCTGAGTTGATTGGTTGCTAATTCAGGCTAGAGATTAGACCGCTTGCCGCCGCAAAATTAGACCGGGAATGGTAAAGATGCGGGCCTGATATTTACCAAATATTTACATTGGCGAAACGAGTTGCGTTAAGCGGCGTCGATAAGCGGTTGCCCGGCTCGATTGAATCGATATCATTCTCCCGGCGGAAAGAATCCGCTGTTTCAATCGGCGGTTCGCACTTCACGGCAGCACGGCCTGCCACCTGTAACAGGAACACAAAAAATGTATCCATACCTGAAACTCGCCACGACCTTGCTCAGGGCCAGATATCGGCCGCAACTGGAACTGGAGGAAACCGGTATTCTGCATCACCGGGTCGGCATCACCGATATCGATCCGTTTATGGAACTCAATCACGCGCGCCAGATCATGTACATGGAGCTGGGGCGCTGGGACTATTCCGCCCGCGCCGGTTTCATTGCGCTCTTGAAACGCAATAACTGGGGTCTGACCGTCGGCGGCATCAGTATTCGCTACCGGCGCCGGATCCCTTTTTGGAAAACTTTTAGCGTCACCACCAAACCGATTTGCCATGACAGCCGCTGGTTTTACTTCCTGCAGGAAATTCTGCGTGACGAGCAAATCTGTTCCTCGGCCCTGATCAAGGCCGGCGCCGTTTGCCGCTCGGGCTTGGTGCCTGCGCCCGAGGTCTTGACCGCGGCGGGACGCGACGACTGGGGACATGACATTCCGCAATGGGTTAACGAGTGGATCGTCGCCGAGGGTCACCGGCCCTGGCCCGTCGGTAACAGCGGATGAATCCGCTGCTGCTGCGCGACTTTGCGACCGCGGGTTAGTGCTTGCAGCATGAGTCGCGACCGCGATCGAATTGGCATGCCGAACTGCGAGATCATGATGCAGGTCAATGCCCCGATCCCTGCGCGGTGATTTACTGAGTCCGATGCGAAGCCGGGCAAGCACTCGCCAGGCGCGCAGCCGCCCCGAACCGATAATCGCGATGCTAGCGAACCATGATGATAAACAACGATCCGAAACCAGCAGTATTCAGTAACCGGCCGGCTAACAAATCGCTAAGGTTGATATTACTCGCGCTGCTCGGCGCCGGCTTACTCGCCGGCTGCGCACAGATTCGCAAAGCCACCTATCCCAGTGATTTCGTTTATCTCGAACAAAAACAAATCACAACGGAAATGGCCTCGCTCAGCCTCTACATGCGGCAACTCGACCGCATACTATTAGACGACTCGACCATCAGCAGCGAACAGCAGCGCCGAATTCTCGCCATCTTGTCCAAAATCGAAACCAGCGCCTCGAAGCTCGGCGCCGGCAGCGTCAGGACCAACCACCTGTTGATCGACAGTCGTATCGATCAGTTCACAAACGATGTCTACGTCGCGATCCACAATGCCAGCGCCAACCCTCCCAATTACTTCGCCCTCGGTCGGCTTTCGGGTAGCTGTGTCGGTTGTCATAAGTTTCGTAAAAACTGAGAACTGACCCGCAGCCGGCAGCAGTCGGAGCTTGAGTTACGGGTGCTTAATTACGACCCGATGCCGGCGGGATGTGGCGTAAGGTCGATCTATGTTGCAGTGCAGCATAAAATGGTCTAATATCCCGAACATGCGCAGAATCTCTTCATCATACAGTGCCAGGGAAACCTTGCCGGACGGGCGCTGCCTGTACATACGCGCGATTCGGCCCAGCGACCGGAAACGGCTGCACGATGAATTCCACAAGCTGAGCGCAGCATCGGTGCGCGATCGTTTCTTCAATGTGAAGCTGGATCTTACCCCGCAGGAACTGACTTTTTTCACCGAAGTCGATTTTTCAATGCACGTCGCCCTGGTGGCGGAACTGGAAATCGGTTCGGGACGGCGCCCGGTCGACGTGGGGCGCTTCGTGCGGATTCTGTTGAAAAACTCGGTTATTAAATGGCCGATTTCCGCGCACCAAATCACGGCGATGATTGGATCACTTCGGTAATCCACATTTTTCGTGGATTTTG
>JGI24668J20090_10000370_pt1 | contig 8676 bp, 6 predicted proteins | sample OlaalgELextract1_FD_20090 | JGI IMG/M metagenome (IMG submission 20090)
CCGCCGCATTTTTAGAAGAGATGCGAAGCCCCTCGGGCAACTGGGATGAGTCGGCGGCCAAGGGCGCGGCTGAAACCGGTGAAACCGGTTATTTCAAGAAGAACGCCGAAATACCGCATATCGGTCAGGCATCCCAGATTGCCACCGCCGCTTTTGAGTTGTCCCGAGACAAACCCCTGCCGGCGGCGCCCTTGAAAAGTGAAAAAGGTGTATACGTGATCCGTTACAAAGAGCGCAAAATGCCGGATGGGACCGGGTTCTCCCAAGAAAAGAAAACCATTCAGGCTTCGCTGCTGGGGCAGAAAAAACGTGACATGTTTTCAGCGCTGGTGGCAAACCTGCGGGCGAACAGTGAAATTTTGGTCGAAGACCGCTATACCAAACAACCATAAACAGGAAAGACAACGTTATGGAAAGCCTGGCTGCAAATTCAAAAACAAAAAGATGCCCCGAGTGCGGAGTATATATTCCCATCGATGCGACACGTTGCCCTGATTGTAAAAAACGTGTCGGCCCGGCCGATAAGCATGGTGTCGGGCGCAAGGCCGTAAATTACCGGGCCTACGCCGAGATGGCTCTGGCTTTTGCGGTTCTGGGCCTCTTTGTCTGGTGGTTCTTTCTAAAAGGCTGATATTCACCGGGCAACACAGGTAATGGTGGAGTGCCCACCCGGGATGCTTGCCGGCGCGGCTGCCCCGGGACGCTCGGCCGAGGCCCCGGACCGCCGGTCGGCAACGGTTTACTTCTCCTAAGCCATTAGCCCGGAATAATGCCGCCCTCTGTCAGATCCCGCTTTACTTCGCCATGGTTGCCATTCTGCCGGGTCCGAGGCAGTTCTCCAGATTTCTACCGTAAGTCACATCCGCTATCCGTCCCCGTCGCCCTAAAGAGTGCTATTTGTTCGTGTTTATTGAATAATTTATTTGACAATGTCTTTATTCGATATATACTACTTCAAATAAGAGCCTTTTTTAACTACTGCAAAAACAATGACATGGTCTCAGAATTGTTACCCCAAAACACGGAGGAACAAAAATGGCGAAATTGAAGGAGCAGGTTAACAACATTACAAAGGCCCTGAAACAGCTTTCCCGACAGGCTGAATCCCTGAAAAAGAAAATACAGGCTGAAGCGAAGAAGGCTGCGGCAGATGCAAAGAAGAAGGCTGCGGCTGCCAAAAAGAAAGCTGCTGCGGCTGCCAAGAAGAAAGCCGCCGCCGCCAAGAAGAAAGCCGCCGCCGCCAAGAAGAAAGCCGCCGCGGTCAAGAAAAAAGTAACCAAGAAAAAAGTAACCAAGAAAAAAGTAACCAAGAAAAAAGTGGCCAAGAAAAAAGTAACCAAGAAAAAAGTGGCCAAGAAAAAAGTGGCCAAGAAAAAAGTGGCCAAGAAAAAAGTGGCCAAGAAAAAAGTGGCCAAAAAGAAGGCGGCCAAGAAAAAAGCTCCCGCCAAGAAAAAAGCCGCCGGCGACAAAGCCGGAACCGTTCTGGTAAAGGTTATGGCTGTTGTGGGTAAAAGCAAGGCGGGTGTCTCTATTGCTGATCTCAAGAAAAAAACCGGCCTGGATTCAAGGCAACTGAGCAATGCCCTGTACAAACTTTCAAAAAGGGGCAAAATTAAGTCCGTATCGCGCGGCGTGTATCAGAAAGCGTAATATGGCTTTTGCCTAAGGGCAGTTATTCACCCCAACACTGCTCCGTGGTATTCAATTCCTGAAGTCTTCGGTCGCTGGCATTGAGGTCGGCGGCCGGAGGCTTTTTTGTTTTCCTGCATGAAGGTTCTGCGATGTATCGAAACGAAACAATCCCAGCGTATGCAAAGAATTGCAAGTATCTGGCCATTGGGGCCCTGTTTTTGTCCGCGGTTTTTTTGGGTGGCTGTGCGGTGTCTCGGGAAACGCCGGCCTCGCCCGCTGACGCTGCTGCTCCCAGGTCCATGCCTTGGGCACATCTGACCAGTGATCTGGATCCGGATCCGGCCATCGTATACGGACAACTGCCCAATGGGTTCAGGTACGTCCTCATGGAAAATAAGGAGCCGGCTGGGCGCGTTAGCATGCATCTTAACGTTCAGGCCGGGTCGCTGCATGAAAACGATGGAGAAGAGGGGACCGCCCACTTCCTGGAGCACATGCTGTTTAACGGCTCAACCAATTTTCAGCCGGGAGAATTGGTCAAGTACTTTCAGCGAATCGGCATGCAGTTCGGTCCCGACGCCAATGCCCATACCGGGTTCCAGGAAACAGTCTATGATATTCTGCTGGCGGATAACTCGGCCGCCAGCATAGCTGAAGGGTTGATGGTGCTAAAGGATTACGCGCAAGGTGCGCTGCTGCTGGAAACCGAGGTGGAGCGTGAACTGGCTATTATCCTGGCGGAAAAACGTACCCGCGATTCGGTCGGCTACCGTACCTGGGTGGCCTCAGCCAACTTTGAAATGCCGGATACGCTCGTTCCCGCGCGGATGCCCATCGGGACCCGGGCATCCATTCAGAACGCCGACCACCAGAGCCTGCGAGGGTTTTACGATGCCTGGTATCGTCCGGAAAAGATGATGGTCGTGATGGTTGGCGACATCCAGGCCGAACAGGTAGAAAAGATGATCGCTGAGAAATTCAGGGCCACCCGGGCCCGGGGCAACCGCCGACCGCCGCCTGAGTTTGGCTCCCTGGCCCACCGGGGAGACAAGAGTTTCTACCATTTTGAGAAGGAAGCGGATAAAACCAGCGTGCGCATCGAAACCCTGAGGTCCAGTCTACCTTTCAAGGACAACCGGGCCTATCGGCACAGACGCCTGCTTGAGGAAATCGGCCGGCGGATATTGGCCAACCGGCTGGACGCCCGAATCGGAAAACAGGGAACGCCCTATACAGAGGGCTCCGCCGGAATTGGACTGTTCCTCAACAAGATGCGCTATACCGAGCTCTCGGCTGATTGCAGTCCCGAGAACTGGGAGAAAACCCTGGTTGCCCTTGAAACCCTCTTGCGCCAGGCACTTGTTTACGGATTTACAGCCACAGAACTCGACCGGGTGAAAAAGGACATCCTGGCGGAACTCGAACATGCCGTTAATAAGGCCCCTACCCGCCAGAGCCCGGCCCTCTCCCGGCACCTGATCCGTAATATAAACTCCGCACGGGTTATCCTCTCTCCTGCCCAGGAACTGGAATTACTTGCCCCCATATTGGCGAATGCCACCTTAACACAGGTAAATGCTGCCTTGCGTGACAGCTGGGCGACAGACCATCGCCTGATACTGGTAACCGGGAATGCCGATCTGTTCATTACCGGGGAGCAGCCAGAACAATTGATTCTGGGCATCTACGCCCGGAGCAGGGCCAGTGCTGTGCCGGCACCGGCGCAAGCCGCCCTGGTTGAATTTCCTTACCTGGAAATCCCACCCGGGCCGGGGCAGATAGCCCAGGCACGATCGATTGGCGACCTGGGTGTTTTGCAGTTGGACCTTGCCAATGGTGTGCGCCTGAATTTGAAACAAACCGATTTCGAGGCGGACCAAGTTGATATTCGTGTGGATTTCGGCCGCGGACGGTCGCAGGAACCGGAAGACCGGCCCGGACTTGGGCCGCTGACGGAAGCCGTTGTAAACGAAAGCGCTCTCGGGGCTCTGGATAAGGATGCCCTGGAAAGGGCCCTGGCTGGAAAAAACTTGTCAGTGGACTTTAGAGTGGCCGAAGACAGTTTCTATTTCAGGGGTAAATCTGCACAGGCGGAAATCGAAACATTGGTGCAATTGCTCTATGCCCACCTGGCCGATCCGGGATTCCGGGATGATGCCTTTCAACACAGCCTGGAAAAGTTCAACCAGCGCTACCTGGCACTGGAGAAATCGGTCAACGGGGCCTTGACCCTGACCGGCCTTCGATTCTTATCCGGTGGCGACAATCGGTTCGGCCTGCCGGCCAGGGAGCACATTCAGAAACTCACCCTGGCGGATGTCAAGGCCTGGCTGATGCCGGCCCTCAAACAGGGGGCGCTGGAGGTATCGGTGGTCGGGGACTTCGACGTACCGGCGACCCGTGCCCTGCTGGCCCGCTATTTCGGTAACCTTCCCGCCCGGGGACGCACCGCTGATGTTGCCGTCCAACGGCTGCCGACCTTTCCAAACGGTCAGACACTGACACTCCAGATAGAGACACGGCTACCCAAGGGACTGACCATAGTGGCCTATCCCACCGCGGACGTGTGGGATATAAAACGGACCCGACGGCTGTCGGTCTTGAGCGAAGTCGTCACCGAACGCTTGCGGGTAGGGATCCGGGAGAAACTGGGTGCCGCCTATACGACCGCGGCCTTCAACCGGCCCGGGCGCGCCTACCCCGGTTTCGGGGTGTTTTTGACTTATGTGCAGGTGGCGCCGGATAAAGTTGCTTTGATACGCGATGAGGTCCGTAAAATCGTGCAAACTGTCGCCACAGCCGGTATCACTGCAGACGAATTGAAAAGGGCGCTGGATCCCACGTTGAGCGGGATACGCGATGCCCGGCGCCGCAACGGATATTGGCTCAACACTGTCCTGGCCGGTTCAACGGCCCACCCGGAGCAATTGCAATGGAGTCGGGATATCCTGGCTGACTATGCCGGCATAACCGTTGAGGAGGTGGAAGCGGCCGCCCGCAAGTACCTTGTGCGCGACCGTGCAGCAGATATCCTGGTGACGTCTCAAAGCGCACCCTGAGGCCTGGTCGTTTTCGTTTTCAGAGTGTGCATATCCAATGGTAATAGGTATCATTAAAGCAGTTGCCCAACGGGTTACCTTCTGATATGGCTCACTGGCACATTGTGGGTTAAACGGATTTTTAGGAGGTAAGTTCTGGATATAATAAACAAAATTTGGAAATTTTTCTCATCGGTACAGCTAACTGTTGTCGTGTTGTTGACCCTGGCGGGGACTTCAATTGTCGGCACCTTGATTCCTCAAAATCAAAGCCCTACCGATTATATACAGGCCTTCGGCGAGTTTGGTTTCAAACTCTTCAGTGTACTGGGGCTGTTTGACATGTACCATGCCTGGTGGTTCCTGCTGCTGCTGCTGGCCCTGACCGTGAACATCATTGTCTGTTCTATCGACCGGTTTCCGGCTGTTTGGAAAATCGTGCGCGGTTCACAAAAAGGTATCAAAGCTGGACGATTCCGGAAACTCTCCAACCGGCAGACGGTGGTGCACCGGGGCAGTCCGGACGACCTGCAATCAACCATTGAGAAGCTCATTGCCAAAAGTTTCGGGAAGCTGCAGGTCGAAAAGACGGATGGGGGCTTTCTCCTGTTTGCCGAAAAGCGGCGCTGGACGCGGCTGGGTGTGTACGTGGTACACACCAGTATCGTGCTGCTGCTGCTGGGTAGCATTATCGGATCGATCTACGGGTTCGAGGGCAGCGTAAACATCGCCGAAGGGGAAACGGTCGACACCATCCGATTAAGGAATTCCAATCAGATTTACAAACTCGATTTCAGCATCCGCTGCGACGATTTCGATGTAAGTTTCTATGAAACCGGTGCCCCCAAAGAATTTCGGTCCGACCTGACCTTGCTTGACAACGGCAACCCGGTCTACACCAAAAGTATCATTGTCAATGACCCGATCCGATTCCGGGGGATCAACATTTTCCAGTCCAGCTACGGGCAGATTCCGTCCGACAAGGTCACCCTGGGATTTACCAGCCAAGAAACCGGCATGAACTATACGGAGACAATGCAGCCCGGCCTGACGGTGGAGATTCCCGAGGACCTGGGCAGCCTCACCCTGCAAGGTTTAAATCGCCAGGCCACCTTCAAGGGGCACAATATCGGGGCGGCCTATGTGGCTACCTTAAAGGTCAAGGATTCTGAACCCCGGGAGATTTTGCTGCCCGTCAGGTTTCCGAGTTTTGACCGCATGCGCAAGGGCGACGTTTTCATCTCCGTTGTCGGGCAGGAAGAAAAATACTTCACCGGTCTGCAGGTGACCAGGGACCCTGGCGTCTGGGTGGTTTACACCGGTTTCATCCTGATGCTGGCCGGCTGCTTTATCACCTTTTTTATGTCCCACCAGCAGGTCCTGGTGGAGGTGGAGACCACCGCAGGGGAAACCCGGGTCAGAGTTTCTGGAACGGCGAACAAGAACAAGCTCGGTATGGACAGCCGGGTCGAGCGCCTGGCACAGGTGCTGGCCGATGAATCCCTATAGCCCGGTATTGATCTTTAGCCGGCAGGGGCAAGCTGATTTATAGAGGAACTATTATGAACAACTCCCAGATATTATCAATCGTAACATTTATATATGGTGCCGCTGCATTTTTGTATCTGGCGGCGTGGGCCTTTAAAAAGGACCCGCCGGGAAAGTTGGCAACAGCTACCACCCTGCTGGCGGTGGCCGGTAACCTGCTCGGCCTGTTGATGAGATGGCGGGAGTCCTATGCGCTGGGGATTGGCCATGCACCACTCTCCAACCTCTATGAATCCCTGGCGTTCTTCGCGCTGGTCATCGGCATTCTTTATCTAGTTATCGAGTGGCGTTATAAAAGTCGGATCATTGGGGTGTTTTGTGCCCCCCTGGCGTTCCTGGCCATTGCCTATGCCTCCCTGTCACCGAATATTAGTGACCGTATTCAGCCGCTGATACCCGCGTTGAAGAGCAACTGGCTGATCGCCCACGTCGTCCTCTGTTTTGTAGGTTATGCCGCGTTTGCCATCGCGTTCGGCGTTAGCATCATGTACCTGATCCGCCAGCGTGACAACTCAGAGCCCGGTCCCTTGCTGGCCCGGTTTCCCATCCCCCGCATTCTCGATGAGCTGAATTATCAGCTCATCATGTTCGGTTTTCTCTTCCTTTCCGCCGGGATCATCACCGGCGCCGTCTGGGCTAACTCCGCCTGGGGGCGTTATTGGGGATGGGACCCGAAGGAGACCTGGTCTCTGATTACCTGGTTCGTCTACGCAACGCTGCTGCATGCCAAGTTGATGCGGGGTTGGCATGGCCGTCGCATTGCCTATCTCTCCATCCTGGGTTTCTTTGCCGTTCTATTCACTTACTTCGGGGTAAATCTTCTTCCGGGGCTGCACAGCTACGGAGCTGGGTAGAAGCACTTCCGGCCCAGGTCCCCGGCGGCTGGGATCCAGGTCCTGATCGGGCGACTGTTCGCGAGGCGCAGGGACACCGCCACAAAAAACCTTCCTATATTCAAGCAGTTGACCGCTGATTCCCGACACCCCGTCGGGGCGGCGAGAAGACATTTCAGCCGCCTTTCTGAAAACGATTTCACTTGACAAAAACGCACTTTCTATGTACACAAGCCCAAATTATTTTTCCATCTGAAGGCGCATTTTCAGTGCTTTCAGGGAAATGTACGCACCCATTTGTCGGCTCGGGCGAACCGGTAAACAGGGACCTGTTTTGCGTTGTCAGGGTCAGCGTTCAGGGCGTAGCAGTTAAGACGCCTGGACGTGGGCAATCGAAACCACAAACCACAGCGTTACGGAGTTTCCATGAGTAAAATCGATGAAAAAGCTCAAGCAGTTTCAGAAGACTCAGCCAATGGGGCGGATGATGGCGCCGGAGGGCCGATTATCCTGTTTTTCATTGCCGGCCTGGTGGTCAGCCTCATTATCGGGTGGGTGATTTTCCCGAAGGTTCTTTACTCCCAGAAACGGCAGCCCATTGACTTTAATCATGCCCTGCATGTCGGCGAGGTTGAAGACGGGTGCAACAGCTGCCACTACTTCCGGGAAGACGGGTCTTTTTCCGGCATCCCCAAGCTGGCCTCCTGCGTGGAATGTCACGAGGATGTGCTGGGAGAGAGCGAGGAGGAGGCCAAGTTCGTAGCCGAGTATGTGGCCAAAGAGCGCGAGGTGCCCTGGCTGGTATATTCCAAACAGCCGCCTTGCGTCTATTTTTCCCATGCGGCCCACGTGCTGATGGCCAAAAACGATTGCGTGACCTGTCACGGGCATATCGGTGAATCCGAGAACTCGCCGATTTACGAGGAAAACCGGATTACCGGCTACAGCCGTAATATCTGGGGTTATAATATGGCCGGCATCAAGAAGAACAGTTGGGACCGCATGAAGATGGACGACTGCGCGGAATGCCATGCTGAAACAAAATTCGATTCCGGTGTGGAAGGCGGCATGTCCACTGAAATCTCTCGCCATTTTGACGAGATAGCGGCCACGGCGTTTCCGGGTACGACCCACAAAGGCAAAGGCACGAGCGTCCAGACCGAAAGGGGCGCTTGTTTTGTCTGCCACAAGTAACTGGCGATTGTGCCCGGAGGGAAGTGCACACCGGGCGTACACGATATACGTAAGGGGTAGATTCCATGAAAATTGACAGAAGAAGTTTCTTGTCGTTTGTAGTCGGCGGTGCAGCAGGGACGGCCCTGACCCCCATTCCCTGGAAGCTGACGGATGACAGTTCGATCTGGACCCAGATGTGGCCCTGGACACCGGTACCGGCCAATGGTGAGGTTGCTTATGCCGATTCGGTTTGCGACCTTTGTCCGGGCGGATGCGGTATTTCGGTTCGGAAAGTAGACGACCGGGCCATTAAAATCGAAGGTAAGAGCGGTCACCCGGTGAATGACGGCGGCATTTGCGCGCTCGGCCTTTCCGGTCTCCAGCTGCTCTATGGACCGACCCGGGTAAAGCAGCCGTTGAAAAGAGTAGGTACCCGCGGCGCCGGCCAG
>JGI24668J20090_10000378_pt1 | contig 8600 bp, 10 predicted proteins | sample OlaalgELextract1_FD_20090 | JGI IMG/M metagenome (IMG submission 20090)
CCATTCTCACAGACCTGGGCGGTGGGAATGCGCTGGCCTCACTTGCTGTCGTCTTCATCGGCAGGGTGGTCATGGCCAACCTTATCACCAACGCCGCCTCGGCCGTCTTCATGTTTCCCATTGCGCTCTCGATGGCGAGCCAGCTAGAGGTCAGCTTCATGCCGTTTGCCATTGCGCTGATGACCGGGACCATCGGCGCGGCCGTGACACCGCCCTCTTATCAGACCAACCTCATGGTCATGGGGCCCGGAGAGTACCGCTTCATGGACTTTGTTAAGGTAGGTGCACCACTTGCGATACTCGTCGGCGTGATCACCGTTTGGCTGGCGCCGCTCTTTTTTCCATTTTGATAGCAGCGGGCTGTGATTGCCTCTTCTCGAGGCGATGCGAAGACAACGCTTATTGTCAGTCCATTGCACGGCCGTACTGAAGATGTAACCATTATATTAGACCTATTGAAAGGAGAACAACCATGCGACAAATTTTAGTTAAGTACTCGGCTTTCCATCCTATGAAATTTACCACCCTAGCGCTGCTCCTTGCGGGTTTATGCTTTCTTTTCGCTTGTAAAACGACCTCGCCACCACCAGCACCCACCGCGGACAGCACTGCCGCCATACAGGAGGGCGTACCAGGTGGCGTCTTCGTCAACACCATGGAAGTGAGCGTGAAAGTGGCCGCCGTTGACACCGCAAAACGCAAGTTAACGCTTCTACTGCCGGATGGGGAGAAGACCAAGGTGAAAGTTGGGCCGGAAGTCGTCAACTTTGACCAGATCCAAACGGGCGATATGGTTACCGCCACCTTGACTGAAGAGACAGTCATTTATCTTGACGAAGAAGGGGGAGCCACGACTGGTGGCGCCGCAGCCATGGTAGCGTTGGCGCCTAAGGGGGCCAAACCGGGCGGTCTGGTGGCCGAAACCATAAAGTTTTCTGCAACAGTCATATCGATTGACCCAGGCAGGCGAATAGCTACCCTGCGCTTTGAAGACGGGCACACCGAGACGTTTCCAGTGCGCGCTGATATCGATTTGAGCCAGCGAAAGGTGGGGGAAAAGGTGGTATTTTGGGTAACCGAGATGATCGCTATCTCAGTGCAAAAACCCTGATATCCCCAACCCTATCTATAACAAACTATTTAAATCACAACACTGAGCACTTCGACTATCTATATGGAGGAAAAACGTTTCGGAAATAAGTGCCACCTGGGAGGCAAAACAAGATCCCCAGATTATTGGCGTGCGTAGTTATCATCGCCTTGACAGGGTACCGGCACAATCGAGGATCGACCGCGCTAAACAATTGACATTGCACAAAGAGCAGTACACAAACACCTTCGAAAAGGCCTTAATCGGCCAGTTTCAGGGTTAAAACTGGCCGATTAAGGCGAAATGGCGGTGCCAAAAGGTCTCTTTTGCAGATTTAACCATATGAAACGTCAACATAGAATCATTTTCCTGATTTCAGGTTCTATTATAGTGTTGCTGGCAGGCACAATCTCCTTTGTCTTTAATCCGCTGGGCCTTGGCCCGGAACCGGACATCGTTTTAACCCACGACTTTTTTACCAAACCGGCCAAAGACCTGAGCGAACTGGAACTGCTGGTGGACGGGGAGTCCGCCTTTGGAAAAGTGCTTTCCGCCATCGATGCTGCCCAAAATTCAGTTTATATTCAAACCTATATCTGGAAAGATGATCAGATCGGCCGGAGCATGGTCAAAAAACTCAAAGCAGCGGCTGATCGAGGGGTGGTGGTGACAATCCGCAAAGATATACTGGGGACGGTGTTCGAACTCGGTGATATGCTCAATGGCAAACCAAGTCCGGTATTTACCAGCAAAGGGTTAAAAGGATACAAAAATATCAATGTCGCCACTGAAATATTTTCGGACACGGATCACAGCAAATACTTCATCGTGGACCGGCAGGTGGTGATATTCGGCGGTATGAACATGGCCGCTGAATACCACAAAAAGTGGCATGACTATATGGCCGCGATACGGAGCAAACGATGGTCAGAGGCATTTGAGCAAAAAGCGCTCAGGAGGGTTGCCTGGCCGACGGCTTCCCCTTTTATCGTAGCGGTCAACGACCGAAGTGCTACCGAGATCCGCACCGCCCTGATACAGATCATCGATCATACTGCCAAGCATGTCATCATCGAGCACGCTTATTTTTCCGATGATAAGATCATCGCAGCGGTCTATCGAGCGGCAGTACGTGGCGTTCAAGTTGACGTGATTTTACCGCGGCAAGCCGATACGCACCTTTATGCAAATCTGGTCACCAACAATCGACTGTTGGAGACAAGCTCACAAAACCCGCCCCGGATTTTTCTTTTTCCACGAATGAGCCATGCGAAGGTGTTCCTGACAGACGGCGTAATCGCCGCGATCGGATCAGCCAATCTGACACCACGCAGCATGCTTACAAGTAAAGAATTGACGGTCTTTATCCACGGCGCCAAAAATGATGCGTTTATTTCAGCACTTCGCAGCCAGTTGAAAGCGGATATCAGCAAGTGCGAGCAGGTCCGATTGCCTTTCGAGTTGAGTTTCAGTGAAAAGATTAAGGCCATTGCCGGAAAGTATATATGGTAGGCGAGGTGGCACTTGGCCGCGGTGTGAGATGGGAATAATATCTCCATCTCACCAAAGTCCCTCAAAATTGAAAATATCACAAGGTTTTGCTAGAAGGTATATATTGGTTTTACAACAGGTTTTCCCACTTTTTGTTGCCTCATTAAGCGCATACATAATGTCGCCAATGAAAGGAGTAATCATGAAACGCATTATTATTTGGGTAGTAGTATCTCTGTTTCTGTGTCAGCCTACTTTTGCTTCAACAGATATATGTATTTTGGGGTCACAGGCGACTAAGATGACCAAAGCACAAATGGAAGACTTCTATGAACGATTGGTCGCGGGACGATTACTTACTGGACGAGGCAAGATACTGAAATTAAGAAAGCTTGGCGGTGAAGGACTTGAGGGGAATCATGAAGCAACGATCTCATGTGGCTCCAATGTAATTGTTATCATTCGGACCAACGAATTTGGTATAAAAGCATCCGGGGCAAGTATTGGAACAATGGTTTCTTTTCGCGGTGAGTGTACTAAAATGTATAAGACATATGACACTGTTTACTGTCATATGAAAGCAGTTACACGTTAATTCTCTTCCTGGTAAGACATCAACCCGGGTGACCTGATCCCAAAAGCTGATCCAAATTTCAATTCAGTTCTCAGTTGCATATACAAAGGAGAGCCGTGGATCATATGATATGGTTCCAACCTGTTGGATTCGCAATGAAACTAACAAACCTATAGAAAGGAGAACACCCATGAGACAAAAACCTGTCAGGTACGCGGTCATCCATCCGATGAAACTTGCCACCCTAGTGCTGCTCCTTGCGGGTCTATGTTTCCTGACCGCTTGTAAAACGATTTCTCCCCCACCAGCGCCCACAGGGGACAGCACTGTCGCCATACAGGAAGGCGTACCAGGCGGTGTCTTCGTCAATACCGTTGAGGTATGGGCAGAGGTGACAGCCATTGACACCGCTAATCGCAGAATGACACTCTTGCTGCAAGATGGAGAGAATACCACGGTTACGGTGGGACCAGAGGCCGTCAACTTTGATCAGATCTGGGTTGGTGACTTCATCACCACCACCTTAACCGAAGAAACGGTCGTGTATCTTGATGAGGAAGGCGCCTCTATTCCTGATGGAGGAGCAACCATGGTAGCCCTGGCTCCCAAGGGCTTCCAGCCGGGTGGCCTGGTGGCCAAGACCGCAAGGGTTACTGCTACGATTTGGGCCATTGACATGGCCAAGCGCACGGTCACCCTGCGCTTTGAAGACTTTAATAACAAAACCTATCCTGTGCGCCCTGATATCGATTTGAGTAAGCGCAAGACGGGTGATAAGGTCGTGTTCCTGATAACTGAGATGATTGCTATCTCTGTGGAGAAACCCTGAAATCCATAGCCAGATCTATACCACTTTGGTTAAACCAAGACCTGCAGTTTTAATACTTTAGGTTTGGCTGGCTGGGTTTATTTTAGTTATTGTCTTTTTTGCTGTCCTTATGAACTAAGACCTGATCATAAAACAGTAGTGTCTACGATGATATTAGGAATTAAGAAAATAGTGTGCTTAGATCTCAATTCTAACTCTCACAAGATAACTCCAAAACGAGGGTGGGGCCCATGAGTACCAGGAAATTGCTACTTCTAATCGTATGCACGTCTTTTATCCTTTTTTCGGCTACACCTGTTTTATCTCAGGACACAAAAGGAAAAGATACCAGCCAGGCCTTAGCCGGCCAGGCCTTCTATGGAAGGATGGTTGTTCCCAATTCAAACGCGGACCTCTCAGGGGATGATTACGAGATTAATTTTTTAGGCGCAGCGGGACAATCTCCACTTGGCGGCGAAACCCTCAAGTATGGTCTGGAGGCGGGGGGAGTTTTCAGTCTGGACAGCAGTGTTCGACAACTGGCGGCCTCATCAGGCAGTGGTGGAGGCACCGTAGCGGTATCTGTTGATATCAACTCGCTTATGATCGACTTTTTTGGGGGCGGTTTTGTGAGCTTTGAACCATCAGAGAGAATTCGGTTAAGTACCGGGGTTGGCCCGCTGCTTATTTACGCCAGCAGGGAAACCGAACCCGAAGTGACAGTGCCTGAACAAGTCACAGCCCAGTCGAATTCTGGATTTGGTGCCGGGCTATATGCCCGTGTTGGTTTCGACCTTTTCTTTACCAAAAAATTCGGACTGCATATCGGTGCCCGCAGAACCGCAACTACTCTGAGTTTCGAGGATTCTACCGGCGAAGTCTCCATTGAAGGTTGGCAATACTACGCCGGTCTGGCCTTTCGATTCTAGGAGATCGCTGGCTATAAGCCAATTTTATCAATTCTGATGCTGCAGAATACGACCATTGGTACTCATCGTCCCCCAAAAATATAAGGCACAAATTACTGATATAGTCCGTGCCTCTATTAACTACTGATAATCGTCTTATCAAGAGAGAAGGGGGCTGGTGAGATGGCTGTGTCAATGAGGATGTTTGACACCGACTTATCGTTTCAGCCCCATTTGTTTGTGGAGCGTCAAGATATGCAGATGCCATTATCAGCTTTATTCTTCCAATAAGCTCCCCCGTTAATTTCATGCATGGTAGTAGGCTTATAGTTGCCATTTTTGTTGTTTGATAAATCTCTTGGGTGGCGTGTCCGGCCTTATACCATGAAAATAAGGTGCGCATGTTAGACTGTATACCCACGCGATAGCTTGACTTATCGGATGATTGTGATAGCTTTGCTAAAATTTATCTTTAATTACAAACTATTAAGTGTTAGATATTTCGCGAATACCTTAGGATTAAAGGATTTGCATGAAGCTGGTAAAATCTTTTCAAGATAAGTTTGTGATGGCGGGGCAGAGCGTGGATGAAACCCGTAAACGTACTTTCCTGGCCTTTTGTATTGTTATCTGCACTCCGGTTCTCTTTTTGTTTGCGTTAGAAGATCTCTTAAGCGGCCGCATTCTCGAGGGCCTGGTCGTCATCTTGGTGGTAGTCGTTTTCAGCGGGGTACTTTTTTCGTTGAAACGGGTAATGCATATGACCTGGCTCTACCGTTTAAGCGGGGTGTTGGTTTTCTTAATGCTCTGCTACGAACTCGTTATCGGTGCCGGTGGGGGGTTTGCGTTTTTATGGTTCTATTTCTTCCCATTGGCTGCATTTTACCTGGTCGGGAATAGAGAGGGGATTATCTGGGTGGTCGGGTCTTTACTGATTTCCGGATTTTTCTTTATGGCCCCTCTGTATTACACATATTCGTTTGATAACAGTATTCGATTTCTTATCACCTACAGTATTGTCTCCGTTCTCTCTTTCGGGCTTGAATATTCCCGGAACTGGTATTACGAGCAATTAAACCATGAGAAAAGAATGTTGGAGGAGGCTTTGGATGAGGTTAAAACACTCCAATCCATGCTCCCCATCTGCTCGATATGTAAAAGCATCCGGGATGACCAAGGCTATTGGAAAAAGATCGAATCCTACATGTATGAATATGTGGGGACCCAATTCAGCCACAGCGTTTGTCCCACCTGTGTGAAGGAGTATTATCCGGATATCCAGCTTACAGAATCCAAAAAGTCAGACTGAAGGAGCGTAGCGCATTTAGCTCACTCCAGCATCCCCAAGTCTTGTTACATTTAAGATTTGAATGCACAGCCTGATTAGAAGCCCCCTTTCAACACTTTTCTAAATTTTTAATATGTTAGCCCGGCCTGATCCGGATATGGCCCAAAATTTTCGATATTATGATGCCTATGGAGTATAGCCGTTCTCCCCGGCTTTCATCTCAAACAGCCTGTAGTTGATTTGCCCATGCAAACAATTCTGGGGCACCGCCCGTATGCCAGAATAAAACGGTCTGATCTTTTGTGAAGTATCCCTTTTGGATTAGGTCTGTCAGTCCACCCATTGCGCGGGCTGTATAAACGGGTCCCAAGAGTATTCCTTCATAGCGAGCAAGGTCCCTTATGGCATTGAACTCCATATCTCCGGGGATTGCATAACCTGCACCCAGATAGTCACAATTAAGAGCAAACTCCTCTTCATTCAACTCAATGGAAGAGCCAATTCTTCGGGCGGTCGTAGTGGCAATTTCGGCTAGGATTGGAGGAAAGGGTTCATCTCCGGTTTTTGTTTGATCTATGCTGATGCCAAGGACCTGCCCCTTGAAGTTTATGATCTTTGCACCTACGGCCAGACCCCCTTGAGTTCCTCCGGAGCTTGTGGCAAACACGATCGCATCCAACTGGAGTTGCATGTTTCTTAACTGGGTTTCAAGTTCAAACATCGCGTTGACATACCCTATAGATCCTGTGCTGTTTGACCCGCCGACCGGTATGACATAGGGCTCATTCCCGTCTGCTGATAGGCCGTCAGCAACCAATTCTAACTTTCGCTCCCTGTCCTTTCTTTCGCAAAAATGTACCTTGGCCCCAAATATTTGATCCAGCAAAAGGTTGCCGTTGGAACTCTCCGGCTTTTCTCCATTTAGAACCAGGTGGCAAGACAGGCCTGCTTTCCTTGCAGCTGCTGCGGTCAGGCGGCAGTGGTTAGACTGTACCCCTCCAGCGGTAACCAGGGTGTCTTTTCCTTGGTTCAGGGCTTCACCAATGAGAAATTCCAGCTTGCGGGTCTTGTTCCCTCCCATGCCAAGCGAGGTAATATCATCTCTTTTCATAAATACAGCCGGGCCATTGAGGGCTTTGGAAAATGATTCAAGATAGTGAATTGGCGTTGGGAATTCAGCCAAATGAAATCGCGGTAAACTTTCTAAGTTCATCATAATATCCTCATTATTATGGGGTCGGTATTATACCGAAACAGTATATGTATTTCGGTAAGTTGCAGGGCCATTCGAATAATAATCCGCCTTGGCTGTCCTGAAATCCCACCATGATCCATGGTTAAATCAAGTTCATATAGCCTGGACAATGAAAAACAAACCATTGTCGTTCCTAAACAGGCATAAACCTGAAACAATAGCGCATTCTGATTGTTCTGGTCCAAAACTTCGCGATAGAAAATAATATTTGAATAAATGTTCTAAAAACAAATTTATTTCTTGATCTATATTGTAATTAGATATAGATCAACAAAATAATATTGTAATAAGAAAATTGGGGGGGCGATGGAGAAGAAAGTGCTGGATGCTTTGGACTACGAACTTATTCGCCTGCTAACCGAGAATGGCCGCATGCCGACCGGCGAATTGGCCAAAAAACTCAACATTACGGCTCCCACAGTACGTTACCGGATCAAGGACCTTGAGGATAACGGCATATTCAAGGTTTCCGGCCTGCTAAATCCCAGCAAACATCGCGAAATGATAACGGCTTTGGTGGCAATGAGTGTTCAATCCGCTGGAAAGCTGGATCAGATCTTGGAAAAGATCTCGAATTTGCCGAATGTTGTCTGGGCCGGGGTGGTTACCGGGCGCTACGACATCATGGCCCAGGTTGTATGCGTCCGGGGTAAAGACGAATTATATAAATTCACCACCGAAACGATTCTCTCCATTGGCAATGTAGTTCGCAGTGAAACCTTTTTGATGATGAAATCAAGACATAACTGGCTATGCCTGCCGGAAGGTGTGGAGGAAATTTAAAGAAGAAGGTTCTAACTATAGCAGTTTAACCGCGAACGTTTCAAATACCACCAAGAGGGGAAAGGGAGGAAAAAGCGATGAAAAAGTTAAGACTATTATCGGTATTGGTATCACTGGCTGTTGTATTCGGTATCCTGACAACTACCTCGGCTGGAACCCTTGACGATATAGCAAAGCGCGGCGTACTCCGAATCGCTTGCCAGACCCAGGGCGCGCCTTTCAGTTTTGTGGATAGAAATGGCGAACGAACCGGTAGTTCTGTCGAACTGTGTAAAATGATTGCCAAGGAAATGGGTGTGAAAGTTAAATTGTAAAAGTCAAAGACCTCCCGGACAGTCAGCCCTCTCGGGTCAGTGATTATTAGGCGGCCTCCTTTGACAATTCTTCTCGACGTTTTTTACCA
>JGI24668J20090_10000381_pt1 | contig 8573 bp, 8 predicted proteins | sample OlaalgELextract1_FD_20090 | JGI IMG/M metagenome (IMG submission 20090)
TCAGGCGTCGGGAGTCGGGAAAGCCTCCCTCCCCTGGCGGGAGGGATTAGAGGGAGGGGGCCGCAGCGAAATACGGGCCGGATATCTGAAATCGGTCGTCAGAGGTCAGAAAGGCGCAGTTGAAGCCCGGGTAAAAAAGGTCAAAACCAAAAATGAATTATCTCGCGCAAAGACGCAGAGGCGCAGAGAAAACCAAAAAACCTGAATTGGTCCCGCTAGGCAGAAAAAGAGCTAAACCCTCAAATTGTATTTGCATTGTTGGGTTTTCTGGCGCATCGCGCCAGCCCAAACCTGATTTTCTCTGCGCCTCTGCGTCTCTGCGCGAGATATCTGCTTCTAGGTGTTCTCTGAGCACGCTGCGAACTCTGTGAGAGGTAAGCCTATAGTTTTAGAAAGGGAATTAAGTGAAGAAACGATTCGATCCCCAAATGCATACCGCCGAGCACATTCTCAACCAGACTATGGTCCGGCTATTTGATACCGGCCGGTGCTTCAGTGCGCATATTGAAAAAAAGAAATCAAAATGTGACTATCATTTTAATCGGCCATTGACCGCCGAAGAAGAAAACCTTGTGGTTGAAAAAGTGAATGAAGTGATAGCGGCGGATATGCCGGTTACAGAAAGGTTCACCAGCCTCTCGGATGCAGAAAAGGAATTCGATCTTTCCCGTCTTCCTGAAGGCAGCGGCGACAAGATCCGGATTGTCGAGGTTGGTGACTACGATCAATGCCCCTGCATCGGACCGCATGTAACTTCAACGGCAAAACTGGGCAAATTTCGGATAACGTCTTCAAGTTTCGATGCTGGTATTTTGCGAATACGGTTTAAACTAAACCGCGAGTTTAGATTTTAAATACCGCCTTACTTATATTCAACAATTCACGATTTTAGCAATAGTGCCGATATTGTACTTGTTGGATCATAATCGGTCGGTTGTTCTTTTTGGGGCTTTCGCCTATAGTTGTGGAACCTGTGCGATACTAAACAGACCCATTGGATAACGCTAAAAATGGAAACCGGGTGAATGCGTTTTAAACCAATCTACTTGGCCCTGATATTCATGTGGGGATTCAGCACGTATGCCGGAGCTGCTGATTACCTGCAGGTAGCCGGCCTCATCGATACCCGCACGACCCATTCCGATGGTGCCTTGAGCGTTGAGGAACTGGCGGAACTGGCCCGTACCCGGGGTTTTGACGTCCTTTTCGTAACCGACCACGACCGGCTGGCCATGGCTTATGGTGTGCCTCCGTTTCGCAATGTCTTTCGCTATCGCAAAGATCTCAACTCCATCAATGTCAGCGGTGCCCAAGCCTATATCGATGCCATTAACCAAACCCGCGAAAAATTCAAGGACCTTATTATAATTCCCGGATCTGAATCGGTTCCCTATTATTACTGGACGGGCACCTATTTTGATAAGGACCTGACGGCCCATGATCATGAAAAGCGGATTTTGACCATTGGCCTGGAAAATGCGGAAGACTATGCAAGCCTGCCGGTGGTCCACAATGGTTTTTCCACCCGCTATATAAAACAGGCGCTGCCGGGCATGTTCTTCTTTCTGGGCTCTCTTTTCCTGGGATTGTACCTGCTGACCGAGAGCGGCAAAATGCGCATAGCCGCCGTTCTAATCGTTGTCGTATCGTTAGTGGCGATTCTCAACACCGCTCCATTGGGCAGCTCGCCTTACTCCCCTTACATGGGAGACCAGGGCATTGCGCCCTACCAGCTCTTTATCGATCATGTCAACCAGTCCGGTGGGCTGACCTTCTGGAATTACCCGGAAACGCAGTCCGGGGTCAGGCCCTACGGCCCCATTCAACTGAGCACCCCGCCCTATCCTTATGTTCTAAAACAGGCCGTTGGTTACACTGGCTTTGCGGCGATCTACGGCGATAATATTACAGTCACGAAACCCGGCCATGAATGGGACCAGGTGTTGATGGCCTATTGCCGCGGAGAGCGTGCCAAGCCGGTCTGGGGTATTTCAACTGCTGATTATCACAGCGAAGAAGAGCCGGGTGAAAAACTGGGAAATTTTCCAACAGTCTTTCTGGTGCGCCAGAGAACCAAGCAAGCAGTCCTCGACGCCATGCGTTCCGGTAGAATGTATGCGGTCCGCGGACCCTACCCGCAGCGCCTGATGTTAGAGGAGTTCACCATTTGCGCGAACAGCTGCAAGGAGAATGCGAGCTCTGGGCAGGAGATAGAGCTCCGGCAACCCGCCAGGATCAGAGTGAGGCTTGCTTTGAAAGAGCCGGAAACCAAAAAGGTTTCCATCCGTCTGATTCAAGCCGGCAAGCTGCTTAAAACACTTGAAACCACCCTTCCCGCCAGGGTTGAATTCCGGGATGACTATTTCCAGGCCGGTGAAAAGACCTTCTTTCGAATTGAAGCCCGCACCCAGGGAGCGGGCCGGCTGGTGTCCAATCCGATTTTTGTGAAATACATCTCGGGGGAAAAGTAGGATTTTTTGAGGCGTGCGAAGGAAATCCTCCCTCCCCTGGCGGGAGGGATCAGAGGGAGGGGGCTGTCAAAGGTTGCCTCTTTGCCCCTTGAAACCTCAACTTTTACTCGAATGGTCGCAGTCGACTACGCAGGTTACCGGAGGCCAGCGCTTCTGAAAAATCCTCCGCCAACTCCTTCCCGGCAGCCGACACCTTTTTCCAGTATTCGAAACGGCCCTGATCATCACCGGCAAAGTGGTAGAAATCTGTTCGGTCGCTGATTTTTCCCAGGGGCAGGTCAGCGACAAACTCCGGTTTCGGCGCCACCAGCAATACGTCGGCCATATTGCCCGGCGACGGTTTCCGCCAGGACAACTTTTTGTCCAGCCAGCCCGGAATAATGCGATTGGTATAGTGGGGATACAGCACGATGCCGTTGCCGTCGAGGCCGAAGGGAATATCCAGATGGTAATCCACCGCGCCGCCATCCCGATAAGTACCGGGTGGTGCCCCGGGAATACTACGGACACCCGCCATCACATAGGGGATTGAACCGGAAGCCAGCAACGCTGCTTTAAAGTTTTCCCGGCTCAGTCCCACCGGTGAAACCGATCCAGCCCCAATTGATTTGAAGGGCACCGGCGTGCGTCTGTCTGTAAACAGCGCCTGGCTGAAAAACAGACGGAGCAGTTTACGGCTGATCAAATTGCTGCCAATTGCACCGATCAGCCCCAGAGCCAGGGGCAGACTGCCGTCAAACGACAGCAGGTGACGACTTCTTACAGTAAAAAGATTCAGGCGCTGGCAGGGGTGGGACAGGACCTCGCTCGGACCAGTGTCGCCTAAAAAAGCATCCATGATATCCTGGCTTTTCCGGGACACCTCTGCCGGAGACGGCCTGGTGGTATAGGCCTGGTGAATATAAGCCGACTCGAAATGGTCCAGAGCCGCAACCGGGTCCCGACGGGAGGCCGCGGCAAAACGCCAGGAGCCGATGGAAGATCCGATAAGGACCAAGGGTTCTTTGCGCCCTTGGAACCACTGTCCAAAGAGCAGTCGATCCAGTTGCCCCAAAATTAGCCACTTGGGACCACCGGCCGCCCCGGCTACAACCTTTACATCGCCAGGCTCGAGGCCCCCATCTTTGATTTTTTGCAGGGCCCGTTCCCCGGCCAGAAATACGAGTTTCTCTTTCATATAATCACTTGGGTGGAAGCTGTCTCAAGGATGGATTTTGGTTCAGGGTCAAGACGGCCGCGAATATTAAACCGGAGGAATACATCGAGTATTTCGAGGATTTGATATTTGCGTCCAACACCGAGATTGGGCCAAAAGACTTTCTTGAGACAGTTTCTAATCAGCTTTGAAGAAGGCTTCATCAAACTCCGGCTTATCGGCATATTTGGCCATGAAAAATCCCGGCAGTTGATCGATATTCTCAAACAACCCCTGATCCGCCGGGATGCCGGCGGTATGCAGGGCCTTTACAATATCGGCCGGCTTGGGCGGGCAACCTTTGACGGCGATCATCTCGTTAATAACCGGATTCTCTTTGTGGGCCTTATACATGCATTTTCCCAGGAGAATGGTCTTCTTTTTCCAGGAAGTTGGCGTCATTTTTTTCCCGGTCAATACTTCAACATCGTCAAACGCTTCCCCTTGCCAGACGTAACGTATGGCGGTCAGCATCACCCCATTGACACCCGAGCAATAGGTACACATGGACGTGTCGTATTTACGGTAAAAGACCCCCTTTATTCCCTGCTTGGCCAACGGTACCGGCAGACAGACATCTTCCTCTTCGCAGTATTGGAAATCATAGGCATGGAAAGCAGCCACCGAGGCGATGGGCTCACCGACTACTTCAATATCGTTCAAATCAGTGCCGCGGCCGTGATTGGCGGCAGCATTGGCCAGGTGGGGCACCGCGGCAGGTACATGTCCCAGGATACTGGCCCCCACCAGGTCGGCGGACAGCACATCCCGGGAGGCCACCAGCAAATTGCTGCGGTGCATCTTGCCATCAAAGGCGGGGCCACGTTCATTGGTGTATATGCCGTCGAGCAGCGTCAGCATGGGCGGCATTTTATCCGCCAGCCGGGCCACCATGTAATGCAGGTCCTTTTCAGGATCAGGGCTGTGGCATTTTTTGCGTGAGTTGATGTCGATGACGCCCTTGAGGTTCTTGATCCCCAAACTCACCATGGTCTGATTGTGAGCTTTCATGACGGGCAGGTCCACCACCAAATCACTCTCCAGGATATCCTGGTTGAAGTTCAGTTCAACCCCACCGCCCAGGTCCACCTTTTGAAAGGGGCGCTCAAAGACATTCAAATATTTGACTCCGTATTTATTTTGCAGATCGTGATAGCCCAGGGTTTGGAAGGCGTGCGCCGGGGTTTCCACATCTTTGGGCTGCATGGTTACGGTGCCCTCACCAATGGTAATATCATCAATCCCGTATTCCTTTAGCAGGACCACCATGTCCTCAATGACCCGGGTAGTGGTAATTACACCCCACTTGGGAAAAGGCACCGTTTTGGTCCAGAAAACGATGTTGGGCTTTATAAATACTTTCGCGGTCGCCGGTAAATTAGCCAAGCCATCCGCCAGTTCCACGGCTCTTTTAACGGACTCAAACGGCCTTTCATAACGTACGATCGACACCTTGTGCTTCTGCATCCTTTACCTCACTTCATGTTAACCCTTTGATTTGTTAATGCCTATTACGACAAACCCGAACAGCGCCTAGCCAATGGCCAACAATATCATAGACGTCGCCAAATCAGGGCGCTCTCCATAGGCAGCCGGGCACCTCCAGGATTTCGGTCAAAGTCAATTCCCGATCGAGGTTGATGGCCTGGGTGACCAGCCCGCATGGGCGCTTGGCATCCACCGAATGTGAATTGATGTCGCCGATGTAGAGCTTGAGCGTGCCGCCGGTTCTTACCGTCAATCCGGTCAATATGCGAATGGGAGTGTTTTTGCCGGCCCCATTGAAGCCCCAAGAGCCAAACAGTTCAACTTTCGGCACCAGAAAACCCACCGCCTCCCGAGACCTCGTTTTTTTGTATCGCCTGCTAAGTTCCTTGATGTCAACCACTCTGACAACGTACGTCCAAGTCTTACGGAATTCAAGGCCAAGTTTTCGTTTTTTAGGCTCGTTTAGCATGGGCAGCGGGCATTTATCACTATGGCTAAATAGGAGTGGCCTTAAAAGGGCTTTTTTTGAGGCGTTTATCAAGCCAGCCGCTACAGAACTGTATATTGTTAGCGCCGTGTGCCTCTACGCAGCCTGACGGCCTGAAGCTTTCCGGATCAAAGTTAAAGCGAATAGTTACAAGCCTTGCTAAGCAAATACGACAATGAAAATAGTTTTGACAGTCAACTCAGATAGGATATGGTAACAGCAATATAAAGAATTTCAGCAGCTCTGAGACACCGCCGTTAATTTTACGGACAGGCGGTCCAAAAAACAATTACCTATATCACCAACCATAGACCAAGGGGGAACAATGAAACGGTTTCCATTTCTCAAGCTAACATTCATTTGCCTATCTGGGTTGCTGTTTGCGTTAAACACGCCGGCCGTTGGAATCGAAATTGGATCATGGGAAGCTACCTGGACTGACCGGGAAAAAGAGTTTAACGACTACATGGAAGACTATATCAGCGAAAAGACCAGGGGGTTGCAGTATACCAAACGGCAGCGGATCCTGACCAAGAAGCAGTATCGGAAAAAGGAAAAAGCGTTTAAGGCTATCGAAGCAGCATATGAAGGGGTAAAACAGGAATCTGAGACTATCCGTGCCCTGCTGGAAGACATCGATGACAATTTTATCATCAGCGACGCAGCCGCCCAACTCAAGCCGAACAGATTGAGACCCTTTAAGCAACAAACTAAAAATCTCGTCAACGCCAAAAAACGCTACCTGAAGTTTACCAAAAAGTTAAAAACCGGAGAAGACATTGACATCAAGGAAGTTAAAATCGCCACCAAATCTCTGAAACATATCGTGGACAATGTGGTAGATCAATATAAGACGATGAAAGCCATGGCTGAAGTCCCGCAAACCATGGAAGGCATCAACGAGTTGACCCGCCGGACCTCCATTCCCAATCTCCAAAATTCCATTGCCCAAATGAAATATGCGCTGGCTAAAGTCAAAAAGAAACCTACCCTGGCCACCTGGACTGGTAGTAATCTCATGCAACAGACCTGTCGAGACGTTCAGATGGCCCTTACACCATTCAGGGATGATCGCCGTTTTAAAGATGCAAGGAAACTGCAACAGCAATTCATCGGCTTTGAAGGGCAAACGGAGAGGGCGATCAGAGACACCATGGGCGGTCAAGGGGGGGAAACCAAAGCCGTCATGAACGCTCATGATATCATTAATAAGCATATAAAAACTTTAAAGAAAAACTTTACTCGGTATAAGAAAAGCGTGGGATATAGAGGTTAGGCCAAATTTAATTTCAAATGAACCGCAGTCGCCCCAAATTGGTGGCCTGCATATAAAAAGGTATTGCAACACCCGTGGGCAGAGGTCCTTGGCTTTTTGTGTTGATGGCTGATGTCCTGGACGTCAATCATCTATGTCATACTTCTTGGTGTAACCCCGGGGGGTGATCATATAATCCCGGTAGGCCGCGGAGGTGCTGTTGCCGATGAACACGATGGTCTGCATGTTCACCGGCGCCCGGTGAAGGTCCGCCAGTGACACGATCTGGACACTCTGTTTCTCCCGCATGGCACTGGTGACAATGCCCACCGGGGTTTTGCCATCTCGATGTTCCAGAGCGATTTTCTGGGCCGCCTCAAGCTGCCAGTTTCTTTTCTTGCTTTTCGGGTTATAAATCACGATTACAAAATCAGCCTGGGCAGCTGCCTGGATACGTTTTTCGATGACTTCCCAGGGCGTTAACAGGTCACTGAGGCTGACAACGGCAAAATCGTGGGTCAAAGGGGCGCCCAACAACGCCGCACCGGCACACAGGGCCGGAATACCCGGCACGACTTCAATAGGCAACACCGGCTGAGGGCAGTCGACGGGTATTGCTCCACTGGGCGGAACTATAGCAATGTTTTTGATCTGGCAGATCTCAAGGACCAAACCGGCCATTGCATAAATACCCGAATCACCGCTGGAAACGATGGCGCAAGCCTTCCCGGCCAAGGCTGCATCAAGGGCGGCTTCAACCCGCTCCACCTCTTTCTGCATGGCGGTACTGATCGTCTCTTTGCCGGCTATCAGGGGCTGGATCAAATCAAGGTAAGTAGTATAACCAGCCACGGTATCGACCTGCTTGAACACCTCATGGGCCCGCAGGGACATATGGGCCGGGTCACCGGGTCCGATGCCGACTATATAGAGGCGGCCCGGGCTATTGCCACCGTGGCGTTTTTGCTTTTCTTCTTCGGTACGATCAGGCTGCCCTGATCCGTTGCGAGAATCGCGGCTGCTTCGCATACGCTTTTTGCTCCTGTATGGGTGGCCACCGTAGCCGAGGGATTCGCGATGCCACGGGCGGCGTTGAGTTCTTCTTTCTTGAAAAAGACGAGGGGGAGGTTTAAATCCTCTCCCAGGGCCAACAGCCCGCGCTCGTCATTCTTGATATCAATGGAGGCAATCCTTTTTATACTGTTTATGGAGAGGTTATTTTGTACGAGCGTTTCTTTTAACAGGGTTTCCATCTCTTCCTTGGCCGTATTTCGGTTGCACCCCATACCGGCCGCCAGGGACTGCGGGCGCAAGACCAACACGTTTTCCGGAACGGCGACTACCTCGTCGGAAACGCATATCCCGGGCAGCGTGCCGGCGGTACCCCATAGATCCGCAATGTGGTCAACTCTGTCCAAGCTGCCTTCCGGAATCATCCGGGCCAAAATATCAGCTGGGTCATACAGATAGACACGCTGACTGCGGATGAACGCCATATTGATTCGTTTAATTACCGGTGGGTTTTCAATCACCAGGTCTTTTTCCACAGCAATGGTATCAATGGCCGGAACTCCGCTGACATCCGTCGCTGTCGTGATAACCGGCCGGGCACCGATAATCGCAGCTATTCCCTCCGCCAGGGCATTGGCTCCGCCGATATGCCCAGAAACAAGGCTG
>JGI24668J20090_10000383_pt1 | contig 8550 bp, 8 predicted proteins | sample OlaalgELextract1_FD_20090 | JGI IMG/M metagenome (IMG submission 20090)
CCTCAAGGAATTGGAGCGAGAGAACCGAGAACTCAAGCGAGCGAATGAAATTTTACGAACGGCTTCAGCTTTTTTCGCCCAGGCGGAGCTCGACCGCAAACTGAAGTAATGGTCCGCTATATCGATGCACATCGAGGTCGCTACGGAATCGAGCCGATCTGCAAGCAGTTGCCGATTGCTCCGTCGACCTATCATGAGTACAAAGCCCGGGAGCGTGATCCGGATCGAGAATCGAATCGATCCATTCGTGATCGGCACCTGGAGCCCGAGATCGAACGCGTCTGGAAAGAAAACTTCGAGGTCTACGGTGCTTTCAAAGTCTGGCGCCAAATGAAACGGGAAGGGTTTGTAATTGCACGCTGCACAGTGGAGCGATTGATGCGAAAGCTAAACCTGCAAGGCGTCACCAGAGGCCCTAAGAAGTACTGGACAACGAACTCCGATGATTCGTTGGCGCGGCCTGCTGATTTGGTGAATCGCGAATTCAGCGCGACGCGGCCGAATCAGTTGTGGGTCGCCGATATCACCTTCGTAGCCACCTGGTCAGGAATGGTCCATGTGGCCTTCATCATCGATGTATTCGCCCGGTATATCGTTGGTTGGCGTGTCAGTCGATCGATGAGGACTGATCTGGTGCTCGATGCTTTGGAGCAGGCGCTGTGGTCCAGAACCAAAACCGGTGAGCTGATCCACCATAGCGATCGCGGCAGCCAGTACCTTTCGGTTCACTATACCGAACGCCTGGCCGAGGCCGGTATCGAATCATCCGTTGGCAGCGTTGGCGATTCCTACGACAACGCAATGGCCGAAACGATCAACGGCCTGTACAAGACCGAAGTCATCCGAAAGCGTGGTCCCTGGAAGGCACTCGATGAGGTCGAGTACGCCACCCTGGAATGGGTGGATTGGTTTAATAATCGAAGATTATTGGAGCCGATTGGAAACATTCCGCCGGCTGAGTACGAGCTGCTGTATTATCAGCAACTGGAAGGGTCATCTGAAGCCGCATGACTCACACAAAACAGCCTCCGGCATTCCCGGGGCGATTCAATTGCTTATTCGATACGGAGTATGGCTTAAGAAGGTGCTTTTACGCGTACTCACAATGACCTTGCTAGGTATGGCAGTGGGCACCTGCGTCGCCTTGTTGGCCGTGGGGTTTGTCGAGGTTGTAGAATGGTCAAATGAAATATTGTTGATATCTCCCCGCAGCAGAATGATCGAGGGAGATACCGTCTGGCTGACGACAGCTACTATTGCAGTGCCGACGATTGGCGGATTGCTGGTCGGTCTGTTATGTTTGCTAATTCCGGAACGCCGACCCCATGGGCCACCCGACGCGATCCAGGCCGCGCAGAGTCTGGACGGGGCTATGCCGGTCAAGGCCGGGGCGGTCTCCGCGCTGGCGGCCGGCATTTCGTTGGGCGCCGGAGCCTCGGTCGGGCAGTATGGGCCGCTCGCCCATATTGGCGCTTCGGTGGGTTCCTGGCTTAGTCGAGCCTTCGGCAATAGTCGTTACCTGGGCACCATCGGTATCGGCTGTGGGGCTGCCGCGGCAATCGCGACGGCATTCAATGCGCCCATTGCGGGGTTGGTGTTCGCGCACGAAGTCATTCTACGCCATTATTCGCTGCGCGCATTTGCACCCATTTCCGTCGCGGCCACATTGGGATATCTGGTGGCAAATTTCGCCTTCGATCGACAGCCCCTGTTTCGCGTAGAAAAATTTGCCATCGTCAGTCCCTATGAATTTCTGGGTTTTATCCTTATCGGTGTGGCCGGCGCGGTGCTGGCGACCGTTTTCATGAAGGCCGTGCTGTATGCGGCAAAGCTTGCGAAGTCACTCGCGCTACCGGCACCGTTCAAACCCGCGTTAGCGGGTTTGATGGTCGGCATTGTCGCGTTACAAATTCCTGAGGTATTGGGAATAGGCAAGGAAGTATTGCGATTTGCGATTATCGAAAACACCTTCACCGCTTACGAGCTGGTTTTAATCTTGATCGCCAAACTGATTTTGACGGCGATGTGCCTAGGCTTCGGCTTTGCCGGTGGGATTTTTTCTCCCGGCTTGTTGATTGGAATTCTATTCGGCACGCTGGTTGGCTATGGTGTTGACGCGGTCTTTTTTGATCAGCGTTCGCATATTGCGCTCTATGCGATTTGTGGCATGGTCGCGGTCACGAGTCCCGTTATTGGTGCGCCGTTGACCACTATCCTGATCGTATTCGAATTGACCCGCAACTATGATCTGGCGACCGCCGCAATGGTCAGCGTTGCATTCGCGAATCTGGTCGGATACCGAATATTCGGCCGTTCTCTGTTTGACATACAACTTCATATGCGCAATTTCGATCTTAGCCTGGGCCGTGACAAGGTCATCATCGAACGCCGCCGGGTCGGCGACTTCGTCAGTGATGATTTCACCCGGGCCGCGGCAGATACTTCGTTGCAGTCGGTTCGGGATTCACTATTGCATACCGGCAGAACCGTCGCTTATGCGGTTGACGACCAAGGTCTCTACCTGGGTATGCTTTCCATCAATCAGCTCATGGAGCTCGGGGTGAAGGAGGTTGCCATCGCCCGGATCGAAGACTATGCAACCCCCGGGCCGCTTATACTGAGCCCGGACGATTCACTATGGGATGCAATGGTGAAGCTCGAGGACTTTGTCGGTGAGAGTATTCCGGTGGTCGATGAGGGGCGCTTGATCGGCGTCGTGTTTGAAGCCTCCATCGTGCGGGCCTATCTTAAGGCGTTGAATGAAATCAGATCCGAAGAAAATGCGGCGGCATAGGCAACAATACCTGACGGCCTGGTTGCTGGCATTGTTACTGATGTCTTGTGGCGGCGTCATTAACGCCGGACAGGTTCTGACGGTCGTGACCTGGGGCGGGCCTTATGAACAGAGTCAGAAAAAGGCATTCTTTGACCCCTTCGAACAAGAAACCGGTATCGAGGTAAAGACGATTCGATACAACGGCGGCATCGAAATCTTGAAAAACCGGCAAGAGTCCGACCCGGCGGTCGGCGATTTGATTGACCTGGTCATGGCGGATAACCTGGCCGCCTGTAACCTCGGCCTGCTTGAACCACTCGATCACTCGACACTACCCGACGCGCCGGATGGAACCCCGGCGATAGATGACTTTTATCCCGGAGCACTAACCGATTGCGGGGTTTCGCTTAATATCTACGCCACCGTGCTGGCCTTCGATCGGCGCGCATTTCCAGGAATCAAGCCGAGCAGGGTATCCGATCTGTTCGACCTGAAACGCTTTCCGGGGAAACGAGCGCTACAACGAGAGCCGATCGCGGTGCTCGAATGGGCCTTGCGCGCCTACGGAGTGCCACAACAGGAAATTTATAATTTATTGAGTACCAATCGCGGTATTAGCCTGGCTTTTAAGCAACTCGACCTGATCAAGGATCATATCCTGTGGTGGCAAGATAGCGCGCAACCGGCCCGCTTACTGGCTCAGGGAGAAGTAGTCATGGCTTCCGGTTACAACGGCCGATTCTTCGATGCGTTAGTGAATCATAATCACCCGATTCAGATTATCTGGGACGGTCAAGTTTATGAGTACTCGACCTGGGGGGTGCCCCGAAACGCACCGATGTCGAAGCAGGCTAAGGCGTTTATCAGTTTCGCGTCCGCCACCGACAGGCTTGCCCAGCAGGCTAAATATATCTCCTACGGACCGGCCAGGGCATCGTCGGGGGCGCAGGTATGGAAGCATGACCCCAGTGGAATCGATATTCGGCCGCATTTGCCCACCTTCGAACCCAATTTCGCGGCCGGGATAAGCAAAGATCACGAATGGTACGCACATACTCTGCCCCGCCTCAAACAACAATTTGAACGGTGGCTGACCGAATAGTTCGGAAGCGTTTACCGGGCCGCGGAAAGTATTTACTAACCCGGCGACATACATTGTCGCCGGGTTAATAATAAAAGGGACAGTTACATTTATCCGTCTGTGGGGTCAATTTCCTAATGTCTGACCTTTGTGATTTAATATCTCGTCCAAAAAAATAGAACCTGGAGTCGACAATGAAAACCAAGCTGTTGGTCACCATATCCGCGTTCGTCATTGCAATATTCGCCAATCAGGCCTTCTCGGCGGGCGACGAGGAAAACATCCAGAAACTCAGTAGCTTCAAGAGCACCGGGGGATCGCGAGGCGAAGTCATTCCTCAGGACACGAAGTTTGCGCAAAACATCAAGCGCAATATCATTCCCAATATCAAGCTGCCTTCCGGATTTAAAATCGGTTTGTTCGCCGTCGTACCCGACGCCAGAAATATGGCCGTTAGCCGTAACAAGGGTGCGGTCTGGATCGGTACCCGAAAAACCAAGGTCTGGCAAGCGACCGACAGGGATATGGATAACGCCGCGGACACCGTCGAGCAATTCGCGCCAACGGTAAGTTTCGATATTCCCAATGGCCCCTGCTATTCGGCCGATGGTCATCTATATATCGCCGAGAGAAATCGAGTATTGTGGTTCCCCGCCGCCGAGTACTTCATGGAAAGCCCGGACACCGTGGCGATCCCGATCATTCCCCAGGGTGAACTGATCCCGGTCGAAGAAGAATCATACAATCATACCGCGAGGGTTTGCGCGATTGGCCCGGATAACAAGCTTTATGTCAGTATGGGACAGCCCTTTAATGTCGCGGGTCCGGACAAGTATCCACTCTACGACGAAGTGGGTATCGGCGGCATGATTCGGTTCAATCGCTTTCCCGGAGATTTAGACCGGGAGGTAGTCGCGATCGGCATCCGCAATTCCGTCGGTCACGCTTTCAATCCGAAAGACGGATCGCTCTGGTTTACCGATAACCAGGTTGACGGCATGGGCGACGAAACGCCCCCGGGTGAATTGAACAAGGCCTGCGCGCTGGGCTCCGACGTCTGGTACGGACATCCTTATTACGGTGGCGGCAGCGTCAGAACCGGTGAGTATAAAGATCAAAAAATTCCGCAGGCCTATGCAGATAAGTACTGTAAACCCCAGGTGGAAACGGCGGCTCATGCGGCAGACCTGGGAATGATGTTTTATACGGGTTCGATGTTCCCGAAAAAATACAAAAATGCGATCTTCAGCGCACAGCATGGCTCCTGGAACGCGATTAAGCCCAGAGGCGCGCGGGTAATGGTGACCTATCTCGACGGCAAGGGTAATGCGGCAAAAACAGAACCATTCGCCGAAGGCTGGCTCACCGATATGGGCACTTACCTCGGTCGACCGGTCGACGTTCAGCAATATATCGACGGTTCCCTGCTGGTCTCGGATGACAAGGCGGGCGTGGTTTATCGCATTTCCTACGAAGGTCCGTAAGCCTGCGACGAATACCGGGTCGGCGCGCGCCGACCCGGTTTCGATTTAACCATACACTCGGCCCTGACCGGGCTTCGATTAAACCGTGATTAGAATTAGACGCATCGGCAATCCCATGAAAACCGTTAATCCCCTGTTTTTTCTGTGCCTGATGTTGATCACGGTTGGCGCGCAACCGGCGGCGGTTGCCGCCGATACGAAGCAGCAGCTGTTAGCGGGAAGACTAAAGGCGGATCAGGTTTGCGCAAATTGTCATGGACTCGATGGTAGCGCCGCCGGCGGCGGAAATTCTGCGATGTCCCCGAGCCTTACCGCCCAACCCCGAGCCTACCTGGTGGCGCGGCTCAACGACTACCGGGTCGGCAAAATTGAACACCCGCAGATGACCTTGATCGCGAGAATGATATCTGAACAGGATATCGAAAACGTCGCGCTCTGGTACTCGAGCCTGAAAATGCGGATCACCGCAATGCCGCCCGAGCCGGAAATAACCACGCAGGGGGCGAATGCCGCTACCGACAAGCTACGTCAAGTCTGTGCAACCTGTCATGGAATGGACGGCCGGGCCGTATTAACGACGAGCCCGGAAATCGTTCCTCGTTTAACGGCGCAGCAGCAAGGCTATCTCGTCGCCAGGCTCGAGGATTACCGCTCCGGTAAAATTCAGCACCCGCTGATGTCGGCCGTGGCGAAGAACCTGTCTGACCAGGAAATTCAACTGCTTGCCGAGTGGTATTCCAGTATCGAGATCGAGGTCGACAAGCTGGAATAATGCGACGCCGGATGCAGTCCCGGACAGCTTTGCCAACACCGATGTCAACCTTCGAATCGACGCCGCAGCGTTATACCAATTGAAACGTTTTTTCCCGGCGCCGGTGCGAAGTAACGACCGCCGAAAGTGTTGCCGGGAAGTCGCCGTTATAGTTTAGGGTTGAGGGCCAAAACTTATATTCTCCCGCCATGGCAGGGTCCCGGCACGGCGGCGGGGGTGACCGTAAATCCGTCATCTTCGCCGCTAGCAGAACACTTTGCGGGAATCTCGCTTGGCGCGGTACTAACCGGTCTTTGTAAAAGCACCCTATAAGAACCGATAAAGTTGCGGTCTGTCCGGGATATTAGGGGCAAGTCGACGGTATGGTTTGGTCTTTTATCACTAAATCACTTCTGGCATGAATTACCGTCGAAGTAACATTATTACAAACTGGATTTCCCGCCACATCGGCGCATAAGGAACCGTTGTAAAAACCATCGGCGACATCATGAGCAAAATTACCTACGCCGGGAGTTGTGCCGTCGAAATTGACGATATCGATAAGTTCACAAACAAAGTCAGCATTACAAACTGCGTTGTAAACATTGTTGCCTGCTAAATCCAGGTACGGTTCTTCCAGATCCAGAAAAGCCTCACCGATATCAAATAAACCGTTACCGTTTATATCCGCAAACTGCTCTTCACCCACTGCCCATGCGGTAAAATCGACCCGGGGATCCAGTTAACCGAACAGGTACCATTGCTTAGAACACAGGAATCGGAACTGGTAAATGTTCCCCACTCGGTGGCAAAATTGACCGTGGCATTACTAACCGGCAGATCAAAAATATCGTCAGCATGAATGCTGACAGCAATCGTTTTTTGGGTGTAAGCACCATTCGTGTCAAAAATTTCGGGATTCGAATCATCATATAAGATCACGAAGTCGCGATGGGTGATAATGCCCGTGGGCGCCGACGGCCCTATTGAAGTGCCGCCACCGCCAGCGCCACCGCCAGCCGCGCCGGAACCGGTACTAGCCGGAAAGGAATCCCCATCGCCACCACAGGCACTCAATACTAAAGTCACCAATCCGGTCATTAATACGCGACTGACGGGACGGGTAAAATCAAGGTTTATCATCGAAATCTCCAATTGCAAACTAGTTTCTGATCCAATGGAAACTGTTAATGCGCTTATTAAACAAGATAATATCCTCGCCAAAGTAATAGGTTAGACTTATAAGGACTATAGTTCATTTCGGCGGAATCTTCGGAGTATTCAAGCCGGAAAACGCCGAATAAACCGTAAATTTGTTCTTCTTATATAGTTGATCTGCATTCAAAAACTACACCTGGGTATATCAGCCCGCACCGGATAACCTAAGTATCGGTATAGAGATTGCGTATAAGATTAGTTTGCCCACGAGTATCCCTGCTTAATCTAGCGTTAGGTATATATACTAGATCTTAGCCCATATACTATAAATTACCTTAACAATATACAATAAATTATTGGTTTACAATATTTAAACATCAAAGCCACCTCCTCGATCAACCAATAATTAGATACACACAGGCCGACGGATTCTATATTTCTACCTTCAGCCGCGAGCCATTATTAAGGCCGGCGGCGGCAAAGCTCGACAACAATAGTCGTCTGGCGAATGGGTTGGGTATTGTTGAATCGACAATAACCGCCGAGGCCGTATCAATGACTTGCCTTCAATGTATTTTGAAAGGCCTGCACCGAAGTCCGTGTATCGTAAGTGATCCTGCAGGAATGCAGCCTCATCCCATCATCACTTCGGCGGATATATCTTGTTGGTTCAGCCAGGTCGTTGTATCGGTTTGCCCACGCTCGCAGCTCTGGAGAACGGAATACCGGCCATTGCCATCTAAAGACAAAACCAACATCTTGAGGAATGATCTCAATCAGCTGCCCTGGGAATTAAATCAGCTACATTTTGCTGAAAATGACCTGCAAGCAGCGGGCATTCTAAACGCGCTCAAAACTGGCATTTCCCTGGAATCTGTTAAGCGCCCTCTATTGCATACGCCTGTCATGGATTGAATCAACCGGAGCAATCAGATCTGATGGCTATTAGCCAACCCCCTATCGCTGGCGGCCGCGATGCGCACCGCACCGGCTTGAGTCAGCGGTCTCGATAAAAATAGCCAGATGTAGTTAATATGCGCAGACGCATCGGGGAATTACCTGTCTATCGCCAGTTTTTGGCTGTCGCTGCTCGCAACTTTCACCGGGTTATATTTGCCGAGCGACCTCGAGCGGGACTGGTTCTGCGATATTAGTTCGTCATCGATCTTTTGCGCCTGCGGCATTTCAACAGCGGCCAGTCGTGACGTGGTCAAACTTTTTGATACACCCCAGTTAAGCGGCATGCTTCGTTTCGAGTAGTCGTTTTTCATAATCATTCGGGCTGACATAATTCAGCGTC
>JGI24668J20090_10000385_pt1 | contig 8531 bp, 5 predicted proteins | sample OlaalgELextract1_FD_20090 | JGI IMG/M metagenome (IMG submission 20090)
ATGTCTGATTGCGTTTTTAATTTCAACTTTCTAGCTCTTTTACTTTCCGAGATATTAGGGGGTCCCAAATTTACACTAGGGGGCCCTACCCCTCCAAAAAATTCTACGTCGTTACGACGTCGTCAGGACGTCATGTATTGGTCCTGACGACGTCTTACACAGACGTCGTGACGACGTAGAACCGTGAACTCCAGAAGACGTCCTGACGACGTCGGACAAGGACGTCTGCTACTGACGTCCCTAGGACGTCTGTACGACTAACGTGAACGACGAGTTTTTGCTTGCATCTTCCACAGGACCGCCCCTTAAACAGGGGTGTAATGGTGGGGGAGCAACGCCCCTGTAAATACTTCTGAGGGGAGCGGCGCTCCACTAAATGTTCCCGGTATCATCAACTATTTTTGCGTTTTAAGTCTGTAAATTCCAAAGAAATGTGCTTCAACTACATCATTTGCACTGAATAACAAAGAGCAAAATTGCTACCACCAGGTGCGTTTTTGAGCGGGAAAATGCGCAGAAATGCGTTTGCGGCCGGGGCTCCGCCCTGGACCCCGCTGAGGGAGCTTACAGCACTCCCCAGACCCCCTAGCTGGATTAAGGGCCCTTACTTCTAAGGGGACGGGAGAGGAGGGGTGAAGAAGACAGGAAGGGAGGGGAAGGGATAGGAGGGGAGGGTGGGGAGGTGAGGGGAAGGGATAGGAGGGGAGGGTGGGGGAGGGAGGCGCTCCCCCAAACAAAAATTTACCACTGCCCTTAGCGGCATTGGAATGCTCTGCATGGACGATCTTCATGCCTACAGGTGACTAAACTGAGTGCAGTAAATCGTATACGGGTGGCGCAGTGGCAATTAACAAACTGAAATTCGGAGCTAACGAACGTTATCCAGGGTCCCTTGCCACTCGCGGGTCTATACTTCTGTTATGTACAGGCTCAGGTCTGAAAGCATTGTTGTCTCAAATTGTCACTGCAGGGCCAGCTATCAACGTGTGGAAATTGACGAAACATTCACACATTCCCGATGGAATATTTATGTCATCACCATCATCAAAATTCTTTATTAAAAAGCTGAGTCGCAGCTGATGACAGCGAACAGAAAAACACATAGGCCTACAGCCACATAGATTAGGCTAAATACACAACGGTAAGAAAAAACGACTAGTATACATAAAATTCATTATGAAACACAACATTAAGAAACATTAGTTTAGCAGTACTTAGATAAGTCTGTGTTAAGCAGGTTGCTTAATAACATGTAATATTCCTTATAGGCCATGATGGTCAATAATGATGGTAGTTAACTGTCATAATAACTTTGGGTATTGCCAGTTCCAAAAATACACAGGATGTACCAAAATATAAAAGTGGATTATTTACCATTAATCACATCAACTCCGGGAAAACATCGTCATCAGTTAGCTACATGCTATGATTAATCTGCACACCAAACTCGAAGTGCCTAGCTTCACCCATTCCAAATGTAAGAAGTGGTCCCAAAACTTTAAATAAAAAGTTGTCACTCAAGCTCAGTGGAAATGGTACTAGTAAGCACGACAGCTGTAAGTTCGTAATAATAAATATATACATACTGTGTCCCCAAAAAATGTCCGCGAGATTTTCGTGAATAACTGATTCAAAAATCTGCTTATTTTAATAATTTGTAGCAAACATAGTCCTCAATAAACTTTCCATTAGAAAGTTATAAGCTTGCCCACCTCACAACTGTGGCCACTTTACCTTGCAGAATTCAGCGCTTCTGATTCGTTTCACGATTTTGGCGCTATATAAATTTTGTATGTATGTATGAATTCAAAAAGTCATTTTTCAACAATAAGTCATATTTAGTATTCCAAAGTGCTGCTGAAGGAGTGCTTGCATGCAGCATGAAGAGGGGTTATTTTTCATGGATGAGAAATTTTTCACTATGGCTCTTTGTCGTAATCTGCAGATTAAATGAAAGTTAGGTTCGTATGTCCAAATTTTGACAACGCGATCGATACCATTACAGACTTGCTTAAAGTGGGATGCATGAATGGGAGACGGCAAGCACTGCTGTCGCTCTTCTTGGTTACCACCAGGGCGTATACTCAGTAACTTTGTGAGTTTATAAGGGTGGCATAGTGAGAAATTTGTCGTAAGTAGCATTTTTGAACGATAAAGTTGACTTGTTGAAAAACGACTTTTTGGAATACAAGCTTTTGATACAAAATTTATTCAGCAGTCCGTTTGCCAAAAATTATTAAAATCAGCTAATTTTTTGACTGAGTTATTCAAAAAATAAACGCGGACGTTTTTTTTTGAGACACGGAGTATATACGTTTACACACCACATAGGTAGAAAAAAAGAAAAAATAACACAAGATAGACAGACACAGTAAAGAGACAGACTGTGTACAGCCTCATACACCTTCCACACTGTAATAGAAACGTCAACATTAAGTATATACAAACAGTCATTAACACTGAACTCTGCTGTCACACACAAATAACAATTTAATTAGTTTCATTTGCTCAATTTTACACTTTTGTTTGACTGTCCTTTTGTACTTTCAGTATGTAATGGCTACAACTAATGTTCCCTCTTATACTCCAGACAGTCATCACTGCTGATACTTGGTAGACTGGAGGGGAGGGGCAATCAATTGCAATATCTGATTGACAATGAAATTTCAAGACAATGTCAAAAAGTCAACACACATGACATTTAACACTTTGAGCTGCTTCGTGAAAAGCCAAAGGCTGTTAATCATTTCCCCCAACCTGCAAAACAACAAGAAAACCACTCAACAATAACACAGACTACACATGAAGCTATAAGAATTGCAGAAAGAAATCGTAAGCAGCAGATCATCCATGATTCATTGAGATGAGATGATCCTTGTGACTGGCTAGCTCACTGGTGTAGACGCCGATGCTCTCCATATCCCAGAGTACAAAGTAGACCCGATGCAGTGTGCAAGTCACCACTGACTTGAAGTAGTTGTTGATGGCTCGCAGAATTCTCTGTGCTGTAACAGAGACACAGTGTGTGTGATAACTTCCCAATGTTGATATGCAGTAATGCCCCGCCTGACAATCGAACCCGCACCCTTTCCGTTGCAAGTCCGATGCATCACATGCAACGAAGCAATGCAGATCCCATCAACAAAATATTGCAATTTCCATTACGAATTTACTTCTTAAATAAATTCTAAAATTACTCCATTACAAATTTCTGCACCAATTTAATTTGCATTCAGAAGAATTTTCAAACTTCAATTTAGTTCATGCTAAGACAAGCATTATCTACTTTAAAGTTTAACTGCTGTAAATGAAACCACTATTTGCAAATTGCAACAAAACTACAAATCAGCATTCACACTTGTAGTTGCTATTAATCACCCTCAGGCAAAAACACAAATAGTCCTTGCCATAGGCGAGACCAGAAATTGCGGACAGACAACGTTCAGGACAGGCTGCTCAATGGAATAACCTCATTGCCTTTCTTCAAAGGCTGGAAGACCTAAAAAGCAGTTGCAAAACCAAGTAAATGGCAAAAGTATTTCAGTCAGTAGAGACAAGACAGTATAAGCAGAGTGAGAAGTTAGTGAATGGCAGAATGTCATTACAGGCACAGCAGCATCTATTCAGAGTCTGATAGGTGCACTTCTGCCACACGTGACTGTGAAGAACAGTTGGTCGTCGATTTGCGAGGCTGAAAACAACACGGCAGGTTACAATATTATTACACATGAAGGAAAATGTAAGTGCTGTGTTTATGTTTAGCTATAGCTTACTTTACTTTGCAAAATCCTGAACAAAATCATACTGAGTGAAAACATCACGTAACCTTACGGATACGCAAACAGATGACAACCTTTCCAGTCTAAACTATTACAGCAGGATGACGTAAACAGTTAAAAGTCAACATTGCCACTGTCTGTCTATGGTGTCTGTTCAAAGTAACCGCCTTTGGCCTTCACACAAGCCCATAGACGAATACACCACTCCTGGACTGCTCTGTCGATAACACGTTGATCGTTGGCTATATTTCACTCTGCGCATGCGCGATTTCCCTATATTTCTACTTCCAGTGAAAAATCTGACATCAGATTCTAACTCACTGACCCCAATTTCATATAAAAGTGTTGAAATTTTGGCAATACGACAGCGTTTGTGGTCATTTTCGGCAAATTTTCATGATCCTAGGTTCAACCGTTTTCATACAGTACCAGTGTGTGACGGACAGACACACAGACAGACAGACGGACAGACTTTCATACCTATTACGTGCTTACAGCAGTTGCTGACGCACGTAAAAATGACATCATCGCAGACAGCAGCGTTAGGTGTGGTTGGAAATAATAGTATATAAAGCTAGCAAACTTATTCTCATACCACATGCTAAAATATTTCACAAAGCGCTGACGAAATATCAGAACTACATGAAAGTGAAGCAAGGGGCTCGCTAATTTTGAAACACCGTGCGTTTGGCCTCATTGGGGACATCCCTTGGGGGGCTACCGCCCTGTGCCATACACTGTTAGAAAGCTCCCCTCAGTTGCCACACCACCGAGATATCTGGCCCTGGCCAAAAAAACATACAGCAAATTTGATATCCACCCATTCTCTGTATGGCGGGTAACAATACAACGAACTTAACTATGTACCTTGTATCTCTTGCAGCCAGGTTTTTCAGGAGCGTGTTTCAAAAATGACATAATGTGCTCGTCAATAGTGGCTTGCTTTGTACCAGTCTGAGACATAAGAACTGCCTCTGTGCACACAACATAACAACACAATTAATGAGTCATTAACCTTTAACCTGTGCAAGTGTGCACACTCACTGTGATTAATTACCAGTACTGGACTGGGACAACCCTTCCTCAAACTCATGCAGATAGTACCACGCCATTCATGTGTGACGTAGAAGTAACCTATTCATTAATTCTCCGACTATTACTCTAAAACATTACAGCTGCCCAACTATATTCCATTGTACATTAATAGGCACTAGTGGCAGGCTTAAAGTAGTATAATTACATTATATAAATTACTCCTTAATTGCTGGTGTCTCTGTAGATGGCCTTGTGCAGTTTGCTTGCACTGCAAAATGATCATTCCGTGAACTGAATGATTGGTTCATCACTATTACGAGAACGGCGACGTCAGCCAATCAGGCAATCAGAAGCCTAGAGGCAAGAGATAATACATGAGTGTTAATAGTAAGTAGGCCTAAGTGCCAAACCGCTAGTAAAAACTGTTATCAGCAAGCGCAATTTTCAAGACCTGCAGGTTAAAATTCAAGGACTTTGCAAGCATTCGATAGCTTCATGTGAATAAATTATCAATAAACCTAGCTATTAGCCACGTTTAACTACCAGTAAACAGAAATACTTACGGACAATCACTCTGTAAAGTGGCAGTGACGAGAAGCTTTTCTTTGACCTCTGGCCAAGCAGACTGTAATTGGAGGCACAACCATATGTCACACATGCCTTCATAACCCTGTATGTATTAGATGCCACACCATGCCCACCAATTTTCGACAGAAATGATCGCTGATATATAAAACAAAACATACACACGAACAACATCATGTTACACAAATAAGCATTTCACACACATGTACAAGTGCTGTATACAGCCACGAATACTATGCTGACATGTGGCAAACTGTTTGACCTTCCCAAAGTACTTACGGCACACATAAAGGTTTTGGCGTACGGGGTAGGGACCTGCGAATCGGAAATTTCAGTTCGAATCGAATCTCGAATCAAATCGGCGTCTACGATTCGAATCGAATTAGGGGGTAGTCGTTTACATGTTCAATGCCGATTGCCACAGGAGTTGTGTAGGCATACTACCCTACTGCATGCTACGTTGTATGTTCTGTTTTTTTTGTCTGCATTGTAGGTCTACAAAATCTCCCAATTTGGGAGATCCGACAAAGTACGAGTATGTAATCAAATACAAGTTTAATAATCAAATACAAGTTTATACACTTTGTATAAAAGTGAAATAATGAAAAACCATTGCAGTATCAGTGTGCAGCGTATAAATCGTGTTAGAAGTTGCAAAAATCATAATCAAAATTCTGTCGCTAATTTAAAGACTAACAAGAAGCCGAGCTGTCGCTAACAAACAGTGCGACGCCGGGCGTTATTCGTGGCTTTCCGCATTTTAATGCGAGTTTACACTAAAATTACACTCGTTTGATTTCTAAGAATTGAAGCCTTCGTGCTACAGCCATGGCTATCACTGCAAGCGGTGCAGTGACGCAGTGGCTGTAAACTGGCAATTTTCATATCGAAAGTGCTGTCATTTTCATTTAATAGATTTGCAGGGGGCGATCTGCTTCGAATTTCATAACAGAACCTCGCTAGACATCAGAATCCTGGGACTACCGTACGTTAAAACCGATCTGACATGGAGCCATTTTGCCATAGTGCACGACCCCGCGACAGTCAGACAGAATTGCGATAAAGATACAGCGCTTAGGTTTAAACGTCGTGCCATACAGACGAACAACAGAGATGTGCATATTCGCCTGTTTCCTCAAACAATATTGCACAATCACAATCACACCTCTAAAACAGCAAATATCACTGATACCATTGTGTCGAAAATGACAAATTTGCTGTTTTAGAGGTATGATTATGAGCCCTTACAAATGTAGTTGAACTTCTGTGGAAGTTGTTAGTTTTTTTTACATTAATTTTCATGCCCCCGCTGACAGGCGGAAGGGCAGATAGTGTTTACCCTGTCCGTGTGTGTATATGTATGGGAAAATCGTTTCCGGCTCATAACTTAGTCGTGCATGGTGGGATTTCAAAATAATCTGGCACAAATGTTCACCAAAAACCCACAACAAGACGATGTGTCATCTGCAAGAACCATGTTGCTACCCTCTACCTTGAACCTTGATCCATTAGTGGGGGCATCCGTGTCTGCGACACATTTCTAGTATCTAATATCTTGTTAGAAATAACTGACGTACCAGTTGCCTTCTTTTATTTCTGTTCTCTAGAAGCTGCGACAGATGATCCATGTCATCCTCTGAACCAACAGGCAAGGTCTTTGAGCCCATGTCAAACTCAGCTGCTGACTCCGATGAATTTGATGGGATACCAGCACTTTCCAGTGACTGCAGTATGCGGTTCTGAGTGGCCTCCAGGCGGTCAACTGCCTGCATTATATAGTGCAACTTATCACTGAGTGAACCCGGCATGCGAGGCGTACAAATGGAGTTATCTCTGGAAGTGGTAGGCTGTGGACTGCTGGATGCCACATTCAAAGACTGCTGCACGAGAGTAACTGCACTTGGCTGTTCACCATCAAGGTGTGGATTGCTGGATGCCACATTCAAAGACTGTTGCCTGACAGTAACTGCACTTGGCTGTTCACCACCAAGGTGTGGATTGCTGGATGCCACATTCAAAGACTGTTGCCTGACAGTAACTGCACTTGGCTGTTCACCAAGGTGTGGATTGCTGGATGCCACATTCAAAGACTGCTGCACGAGAGTAACTGCACTTGGCTGTTCACCATCAAGGTGTGTATTGCTGGATGCCACATTCAAAGACTGTTGCCTGAGAGTAACTGCAATTGGCTGTTCACCATCAAGGTGTGGATTGCTGGATGCCACATGCAAAGACTGCTGCACGAGAGTAACTGCACCTGGATCAGCAGCAGCAGGCTCATCAACAACATTTACTGAAGATGCTGCACAATCATTACTCCTATGAATAGTGGCCACAGCATCACGCACATATGTTGGTGCCACTGGAAGTCTAACTTCAGCAACTTGTGAATAATGCTGTTTGTTGCATGGATCTTCTACACATAAAACATAACATTTCGACATACAATGTCTATAGTCTCACTGACACACACTCAAGAACAGATGTGAGCATTTTGTAATTTACGGTAAGCTGAGCCTTAAACGTAAATGTACCGTAAATTTTTGAGCACATAATTTACATACATTTACAACTAGGCTCCTGTGAAGCTTTGAAATTCAATTTGAATTGTTATCGGTCGTCCTGATCCAATTCAACATTAGTGGCCCGATTCAAAAATTTTGAATCAACCGCATTGATGATTTAGTGTCATCATCATCATCATGAATTTATAGTGCGCCGGTTACAAAATAATAAGAACATCGGAGCAACTTAGACAAGACAACTTAGATCAGCAAGTTTTATAAAAAAATTTTAGCTTGAACACCGAGCAGTACGAAGGTAACTAGATAAGTTACATTAAGTGGTATTTAGAGTGCCCAAAATCACAACGGTGTCATATCATTAGCACAGTCAAAAATTATGTTATAAAAATTTTAATATATATTTTTCAATTTTGTAAATTAACTGTAAACTACGCCATAAATTACATAAGTTCTACTTTAAGACAGGGTTGGCAGGTTACTGCCAACACCGGTTTAAACCGCGGTTTAAACCGGTTTATACTGTCCCGGCAGAAACAGGTTTTTGCCGGTTTTTACCAAACAAGCTACAACAACTGCAACAGTAAGATAAACAACCCGCCATTCGCAT
>JGI24668J20090_10000406_pt1 | contig 8364 bp, 3 predicted proteins | sample OlaalgELextract1_FD_20090 | JGI IMG/M metagenome (IMG submission 20090)
ATCCAACAGGATCTGAAACATCACCATCTTATGCTTCCCGAAGCAGCAGATTTGGCTCAGAACCGCCCTCTGTGGAGGATGATGTCGACGTATGGCGCTACGCAACCGTGAGTTGCTTGCCAGAAACGATGACTTGTAGGGTAGGGGCTGTTAAGCATTGCTTTTGTCCGTCTGTCTGTCTGTCTGTCGCGTACATAGTGAATAACTCGAGAAGACGAAAATTGGTAGGGAGATACGCCAGCACACATGTGACCGGCACACCAGTTTCAACGTCAAAAGGTCAAAGTTGAAGGTCATCAGGCCCATTTATACTGATGCACATAATGAACGATATCTTCGGAACTGTAAGGCTCATGAACTTCACAGTTGGCACAGAGGTTGACCAGGATGACCTGCGTCACCCATAGGCGCCGTGTCCTGTAACGTCAAAGCCCAAGGTCACAAGGTCACGTGACCAGTCTAACGCGTGTCAGTTCATAACTGGAGAACGGAAAGCCGTACAAACACGGAAATTGATAGGAAGCTTCGCCAGGACAAGCGCAATATTGCGCACCAGTTTCAAGGTCAAAATGTCAAAGGTCAGGGTCACACACGGAGTAATTATCACACACAAAATTCCTCATATCTTCCGAATGGTAAGGCGTACGAAGTTCAAACTTGGCACACACGTCAACGACGATGACCTACGTCACGCACACGCGACGTGTCCTCCAAGGTCAAAGCCCAAGGTTACAAGGTCACGTGACCAGTGTGACACATGTCGGTCCATAAGTGGAGAACGGAAAGCCATGGAAACACCAAAATTGGTAGGAAAGTTCCCCACGACAAGCGCAATATTGCGCACCAGTTTCAAGGTCAAAAGGTCAAAGATGAAGCTGACAGACGGAGTAATTCTCACACAAAATGCCTGAAATGTTCCAAATGGTAAGGCCTACGAAATTCAAACTTCGTACACAGATGGAGCACAAAGCCCCGCCTCACCAGGCACCGCCGTGACCTCAAAGGTCAAGGTCACAAGGTTACATGGTCTGTCTGACCCGTGCGGTCCATAATCGTGAATGAATAGTCGTAGAAATTATTGAAATTGGTAGGAAGTTTCAGCACGACATGTGCAATGGGTGTTGATGTAAATTTTACAGATACTGTCGCTATGACATGGTGCTTATGGTAACTGGGTCACTGGACGCTTCAACGCTGTCATTGTAACAGGCATCTTGTGTTGTTTCCTGTCAGTGACATCACTGTGATCCAGCTTGTCTGTGCAGTTGCAGTCACATTGCATCACTGTTGTCCAGTCCCATCAGTCCGTATGGCGTGCATATTTTGTAACTGTTGTGATGGGAAGCTGACGGCTTTGACGAAGAAAGGTGCTCAGACAATTATTAATGCTTCTAAAAGTCGTCAAGACAACTTGCACCAGCGTTTCGTTGTCGAAGAGTCTGTGCAGCATTACGTTCATGAGAAGTGTCGCAAACTGTACACGGATGCTCGTAATATACGCAAATGCATGTCAGCCATTAATCCACATGTCACCAGCAACATCGTGGATGACATCATTTGCACTGCTCCAGACTCTGTCGTTGCAACACAAATTCCACAAGGTGCTTGTACTTCCGCTAGTTCCGCGTCCATCGCTTGTACACCCACTAGTGTTGTACTTGATACACCAGCTGCAGATGCGACTTTTGTTAGTCAGTTTCACTACAAAAGCTACTGTTTGTTGTGTTCAAAGATAGTTACGAGAAATAAACGGCAAGACGTTGTTGTCGTCAAACAACGTAGCACACAACAAACACTGTCAGACATGGTTAACAACAGCGATGTCGATGAACATTTGCGGAACCGGATTAGCGCAGTTGATTTGCTTGCAGTGTCGGCAAGGTATCACAAAAAGTGTTATGCGGCATTTCCAAAGCAAATGAAGACATCACATTCTCTGTCAGTTTCTGCAGAGTCTGATCGTCATTCAGTACCATGTACAGATGACACAGTTCGTGATGGCCATGACACTTTTGAGGCTGTGGTTGCTGGCACTGAATTGGCTCTTTCCGTGTTGCGTGTAACTGACTGTGGAGTGGCTCAGAGTCATGCACAGTATCTAACAAATGTGGCGGTCACTAACCGTCTTCAGTTGATCCCAACAGTAGGCGGTGGCAACTGTTTCTTCGATGCTGTGCATTTTGGACTGATGCAACACGGACTTCAACGCACCGTGCAGGAGTTACGTGAACTTGCTGCGATTGAACTCAGCATCAATCGACACATTTACGCTCCTGTGTACCACGTTGAAGATGATGTCCAAGCTGCAACGTACGACAGTTTCATCGAAAGAACTCGCAGGTCAACCGAATGGGCCACAGAGCTGACTGTTTGTGCGATGGCCAGAGGACTGGGTATGGTGATCCGTGTTGTCTCTACTGCTGGTACAAGTCGTGGTCAGCCGACTGCATTTGTCAAAGATTACGACGATGGCGTGCCTCCGCATGCTGCAGTTGTCACCGTTGGCTACAATGCCGCTGAAGGACATTACGTCGGTCTCACATCGCCATCAGTACCAGCTTTGATGGATGTGCAATCTCATGGTCAATGTGTGCCTTTGACATCTGTGACTGGTCGTGACTCAGTTGCTGATCAGCCAATGTCAACTGGTAGCATATCCATTGTGCAGCAGGATGAANATGTCGACCCAGTCAGCATGTCGATCGNCAGTTTGTCTGGCGTAACACTTGCATGTGGATACGAGGCGATGGAAGACGACGTGTTTGCTGAGCATCTTGTNGCAGCAGTTCCAACAGACGATCACGATGGCAGCAGCATGTCTGTCAGCAGCGATGACTATGTTGGTGTTCATCAGCCTCGCGAAGANNGTCATATGCTTTGTGACAACTGTCGCCGTATTCCAACGGACAAATTTACACTCGGCCTCAGGTCATGTAGTGGCAAATTCATACTGAGAAACTTTCGTCTCCTTGCAGCAGACAGTGTTGAGTATGTGTTATGTAAGTCGTGCCACACCTATCTGTGTACGAAGTTGTCGCCCAGCAAGTTATGGTGTCACGGTTGGCCTTCGGTCATTGCGTGTTTGCTTACACTTGAAAAATTCAGTTACGTACGCAGTGATGTATGGAGCATTTTGCCGACCGGTCACCGGGAGTGCTGGAGACTTCATGCTATAAGTGTTGGTGTGACGACTGTGATAAACACACCATCACTGTTTGCTGATTTCACTGACGATGTCGCACGTTACAACGTTCTTACCAAGTCGGGCAACATTGCTGACTTCATGTCTGCAATGTCTGACTATGCATTTCCATGTGTTAAGTGCCCGGCTGGTTGCTTTTCTTATGTGGACGAATGCACGAACGTGCCATTCAATAACTATCTCGATTGGAAGTTTGGGCTGACATTTTTCAACGGCCAGCGCAAATATCTCCAGGGTTCACGCGCAGATTGGCCGATGTCATCTGTTCAGCTCGGAACTTTCACAGTGATGCCTGGCTTGGTGGTTGACTGCGAACAGGGTCTTTGTTTTCTTATGTGTGCAACACATGGGAAAGGGCTGCTAAAATCATTTGTTCATGTACCACGCAATCCTGTTCTTGGAGACTTCGGTTTTCAGGTTCCTGATACTTGTGCTGCAGCCATATTGACGCCGAATGTTCTCCGTGCTGGCAGAATGGGCAAGTGGACAAATAGCAGCCATGTTGTTACAGCTGTTGGTGGTTATAGTGGTATCAGTTCCAGTTCCATTTGTCACAAGTACGATACCGTGTTCAAGGATGAACGGCTGTCGTCGTCATGTTGCCTGGCTATGACGCATCGTCCAGACATTTTTGAGGTCTGTTATAACCGATACGCCGACATGCCGGGAGGTGACGAGGAATTGAAACGCGTGCTGGATGTCTATGATATGTATGGCAAACCCAGTCGTGCCGAGGAACAGTCGTGTCTTGCCGGTGCTACTTTTGTTGATATTCATCACAGTTTTCTGATGAATGAACGAATGTTCGGCCGTGATACAACACACTGTGACGTGCAGAGTAATGTTGCACAGGTCGACTCTTTGCAATATGCATTGACATTTGTTCACCCATCAACTGGAAACGGTTGTGCGCCATTCAATCTCACCAGTTTGTACAACGTTCAGAAACATGTCATCACCGGTGCTTTGCTACATTTGCTGATCCATTGTCCTGCTTTTCACAAAGTTTTGCTACGTTCGTTTGAACTCAGCAGAGAAAACTACGTAGGAACATTGTTGAAGTTTGCACAGTCGTGCGCTGGTCAGGCGAAGAACCAGTCAGGTATTCGCAATGNAAACGAGTGTGAGGAACTGAGCAAAACTCAGTTGGTGACACGTAAACTTCCAGTTGCACGTAAATGTGAATCCGTTGCAAAACTGGTCACGTCACTCTCTTCCAGCATCTGGTGCCACTCATTTTCTATTGGTGATGACGTGCAACGGTTGTCAGTTCCCAAATCAGCTGATTTGGTTGTTATATATAACTCCGACGGCCGTCGCCGAATGCTCGATCCACTTGCTGTTCACTGTCATGACTTCACGTTAGTCACTGTCCTTAGTGGTCCACATCTGACGGACAATGTGTACTTCAGGTGGAACGAGCTATTCAACTTTTGGAAGGTGACATGCAACACGAAGGTTCAGACGAGTTGCTCATTTGCTGGTGAGACATTCGTAGTGCCCAGATGGCAGGTAGTGGTTTATGCAAAGACAGAAAANAAGACTGTGATGCATCAACAGCTGCTTTCAAATCTCAACGCACAACACAGAATGCGCTGTGCCATTCACGACTTGTTTCTCGTCAAGCAGCCGCTAACCTGCAGTCTTCCGTGTTGCGTGCAACATTGTTCTCGAAGTGCTCGCTGGTGCTGTACGGCACGTGGATCGTCTTGTCCACATGGCATTTGTCTGACTCATGGTCAGGACATTTGCAATGGTGATGCCATCGTTGACATCGAAGTTGCTATGTCGGGACGTACTCTGCGGCAGGTTTCACTTCCACAAGTCGCTGACTCCGTGCGAGATTCACGATGTCCAGTCAATAGTTCATCAACAGACAGTGACTTTGATTTGGATGACGATGACATAGATGGCCGCGTTCTCGCACCCATTGGGATTGACGACATTGTGTCGTATACAGATCCGCCAGCGCTGCATTCACGCAAGGATATCATTCCAGTGTATGATGTCAATCGGACAGTTCCCGCTCACTATTTGTGGAACAACCAATACAATGTCATGAGGCGAGTGAAGCGGTATCCTGATGTTCGTACAAATGCGATGCTGCAGCACATTGTGTCGAGCACAAACGACGCCAGTGTCAGTCTTCTGTACCCAGAAGCTCAGCTGTTTCCTCGCATATTCTGGTGCGAGAAATACCGTTCAGTTGTTGGAGCTATTCCATCGTTCATGCTGAACAGCACGACGAAACAGTTACCAGGAATGGCTTCGGTAATGGAGCATCACAACATTAGAATGAAGGATGGTGATCTGCTGACATGCAAACAGAACACGTATTGGCATTACGTGTTTGACATGAAACTCAACTTAGCTCTCAATTCGTCATCATCAGATCTAATATTTAAGAGAGGATTTGAGTTCTTGTCGGACAGAAATGCACATCTTGATATCGGTGGATTGTCGCCAGAAGCCAAACTTCCTATGGATGAGGCCGAGTCTACTCGTCGAATCAAGGAGCTGGCGTCGTTGCTGAAGAAGGGCAACTGGACATATTTCTTGACACTCACCGTTAATGACATGGAAACTCCGGGAGTGCGAGAAATTACTCGTGCAATTAAAAGCCATTGCTGTGGTGACAGACTGCTCGAGAGTCAGCTGACAGATGCTTTTTTGCCATTCACGCTTAGAGCCTGGCAGCGATTTGTACGGATCTTCCTGCAGGAATTGATATTGCGCAATGACAGCATACTTGGAAAGGTTTCAAACATCTTTTACCGTTTTGAATTCCAAGGTGCTGGAGCCAAAGGAAACAAGCCACATGTTCATTGTGGCATCACTTTGGTCGACGAGGCCGAGGAAATTTCCGCCGGTATGATATGTTGCCTATCGACGGCATTTCACAGCAGTCTGTACGGCACAAATTTTGAAACGCTACACGACGCAGGTATCTTCCGAGACGAAGCCGAATACAATCGATGGTGTACGGTGGTCTCTCATGTCAACCATCACGACTGCAGCAAGACACAGTTCCGATGTCTGAAGGCGACTAGTGCTGATGGCACGAAGATCTGTCGCTACCATCGGCAACCTCGTCTTCCTGTAGATGCGGACAGTCGCGGATGGTTTGAAGAAATCACCATGCCATATCCGGAAGACGTGTACGAGCTTCTGCAAGAAATTGGGTTGGCCCGTCAGCAGGTGGATCATGTACTGCAGGAGAATCGCTGGGTTGTCCACAACAGTCTGCGTGCTGGTAAATGGCATTATGCAGCGGCGTCGGATGAATTTTTCCTCGCTTCCATACCTCTGGTGTCTGCTATATGCCGCTCTTCCACAAATGTCGATATGTGCGACCGCAAATTCCAAGTGAGTTATCTCGTCAAGTACATATCCGGCAAAGAAGAGCACCAGCTCGTTGATGTTGCAGGTACAAAAGAAGTCACAGAGGTGAAAGTGACTACTGAGGACCATGCACATGAGAAGATTACAAGTTACCATATTGCGTAACAGTGTGTATCTTTCAAGCGCCTCTGTATCTTCGCACCTAAAAGGCGCTATACAAATCCGTCATTATTATTATTATTATTACAAAATAATTGAGTGATGCAGTTCAGTGTACACTAGGTAATTGTGACTACTGTATACTGCTTTAGATTACTTTGTAAGCTATGTTTCAGGAATGTGTTGCAAAATTTTTCACTAGCGTTCAGTACACCGGTCCAGTGACGCATTCTACAAACTTTCAACTAAATGCAGATGCAAAGCGCCTGATGTCTGTATTTGAAAAAGTGTAATTTATAAATCATTCTCATATGCTGTCACTGAAATGTAGACCTCATTAATTTACTTTGTTATTTTATCGCTATTGTTGGCTATTGGTGTGTTAAAACGAATATACTTAATACCGATATTTCATTTTGTTGCAGCTTCAATGGCTTGCAATATCACGATGCTCGGTGCGTTCTTGAGCCGTGGTCAACTGGACCGGGCGGTCGCTGCTGTCGCTGCATACCAGACTGTCGTTTCAACCGAAGTTCGGACTGGCGGCCAGAAAGTGAAGCTAGTAGGTACGGTGCTTCACATCTCCAAGGCCAAAAAAGTCGGCTACACTCGCACATTTGCTGAGAAGAAGGCCAAGCGTGAAACGACATATTTCCGTCTGGTGTTTTGCCGGTTTGTCATACTTGTGTAATGTTGACATAGAAGTGTTTAATTTTGAAAATAATAAACTTAATGAAACGTACTTTGCACGGTGTTTAATTTTGAGCAACTTACACCAGTCATGTGATGCAGTGTTTGCTTATTATTATAATTTATTAATGTATACTGTTGCTTTAAGAAATATGCTGACATCCAATCGCAATATACTGCGGTTATGAAAGTCAATGCATTGAAAATGTTTGCTTGCCGTTATGAATTTTATACTGCACATTTCACTTGCTGTTAACAAAGACACTATTTGTAAGTAACGAGTTTATTTCCGATCGGTCGCCCCTCCGTCGCAGTAGCTGAGATTTCTAGTGATCAATGCTTGTTGATTGTTGTACTGATAGACAGTATACTTTATGATTGTGACATGTCACTTAGCCGTACTGCAGTATATTGCCAATTCTGTTAATTAATACATCTCTCAGTTGTGTTTTCAGTGAACATGGTGACAACACAGGTGACGTCTTTGCTGTGCTATTCAACGCTGATGATCGCCAACGATTTCAAATCTCCAACATTGTAATCGGACAAGGCATCATCATAATAAAACCACAACTGGAGGGTGAATGGCGTGGCATACAGATCGTGCACACACCGGAACCGTGTTTACCGGCCGATACAAACTGGACGCCGTTTCTGCCAAGTCCGTTTCCTGACCGAGTGAGTATATTCTGTAGGTTGCCTTGCCTGCCGGTAATTTTCTGACGACGGTGTATTATAATGTACAGTTATTTTTGTGTTAATTTTAATTATAATCACAAACAGTCCTGTTTGTTATTTGTTTTTCTGCTTTTTCTATTGTTATTTCTTCATGTTTCATATAATATCATGTGATACCAGTAACATTACTGTGTCGATATGCTATTCATCTACTACTAAGTAGTAGTTGTCGACGATTGTGCGACAATAGGTGAAACTCCAGTGCCTTAACCGTCAATGCACAATGCCTGTCA
>JGI24668J20090_10000414_pt1 | contig 8239 bp, 9 predicted proteins | sample OlaalgELextract1_FD_20090 | JGI IMG/M metagenome (IMG submission 20090)
TAATATAACTTTTAGAGCGAGGAATGTCCAGCCCTAATATGTTAAATTATTTCTTTTGGTTACGATGAATATGTAGTACTACCTTGAAAGTACTGGGTATATTTGGCTTAATGGAGGAAGCAGATTATCAATCCAAGTACGAAAGAGCAGTTCAATTATTGGAAAGATATCGGGATAGGGAGGAGTCTCACAACTCCCCCCTCCCACACCACGCAGCATACGGGTCCGAACTGCGCGGTTCGGCTGATCAGGCAAGTTCAACTCCAGGGGAACGAAAGCCCAAGTGATGCGAAGTGTTTGTCAGGTAGGGCTATATTAACCCACTTGACTTTGCTCATTCGCCACGGGCCTTTACGAGCACAGCCGGTGGTAAGCGCAAAGTTGCGTGAGATACCCCGTTTCAGGAGTTCCCGCACACGGGTTTTGCGGTTTTTCCATTGCTTCCAGACCAGCGCCCGAAGTCGACGTCTGACCCAGTGAGGCAATGGACGTAGCCGGTTGACCGATTCGGTCAACCGGTAGTAGTTCCACCAACCGCTAATGAACTGTTTCAGTTCATTAATCACCTGGAAAAGGCTGCGCCCACGGCGGCGGGCGGTAATCTCACGCACGCGCTGTTTAAACCGCTTGATCGTTTTCCAGTGGAGCCGGATCTTGGGGTTTTTGCGAGAGTTCGTCAGGCAAAACCCCAGGTACTTACGGTCCCACGGGCGACCGACGGCGCTCTTTTCCCGGTTTACCTTCAGCCGTAATTTCTTTTCGATAAAACGGCTGACACTTTGCATCACTCGGTCTCCTGCCCGCTTGCTTCTGACAAAGATGACACAGTCATCGGCATAACGGACAAAGCATAGTCCACGCTTCTCAAGCTCCTTATCAAGTTCGTCCAGAACGATATTGGATAAAATCGGCGATAGTGGCCCACCCTGGGGTGTACCTTCTTTTGTCGGCTGCTCAAGGCCGCCGATCATGACCCCGGAATTGAGAAAACTGCGGATGAGTTTCAATACGCGTTTGTCCTTAACTCGCGTTGCCAGACGCGCCAGAAGGCGGTCATGGTTTACGCGATCGAAAAATTTGGACAAATCGATGTCCACCACATATCGCAGTCCGGATTGCACATATTCACGATGTTTGCGCATTGCGTCATGTGCTGAGCGCTTGGGTCGGAACCCGAAGCTATACTCACTGAAGGTATGATCCCAGATTCTGTTGAACTTCTGAGCCACGGCTTGCTGGATCACCCGGTCTAACACGCTCGGAATTCCTAATAAGCGAACTCCGCCGGGCTTGGGAATTTCTTTCCTTCGCACCGGCAAGGGCGTGTAGGTGCCATCCATCAGTGCCTTTTCTATCTTTGTCCAGTGACGATCCAGGTACCTCTTAATCTTGCGTACGGTCATACCGTCCACTCCAGGGGCACCCTTGTTCTTGATCACACGCTTGATGGCGCGTTTGATGTTGTTCCGCTCACAGATCGCCTCCATGAGCCGTAGCTGACTTGTCGGGGTTTCGAATCGATGCGGCGCAATGAACTCTTCATACGTCTGATGCAATGACCTCATTAGACACACCTCCTATTCCCACTCTCATTTACCCCTGCCATTCGGCAGGCGGCACCGTTTGGGCCTTGACCAGGGTGAGGCCTCCGCGTCTATTTCACCGCGGCTCGTTTCCGCTGGCTTAATATGCCCGCTGCTGACTCCCGTTACATGATGGGCTCGCCTTGCGGTCCGCTCACTCGATTGTCAGTCTGCTGTTGCATGCCTATCTTTGTGTTCCCTGCCCCTTGCGGGTTTGGGCTCGACGGTGGTCAGGACGCGATGGCCCACCGACGCCGGGGTTTTGGTCAACCGGTTCTCCCTGATAATCCGGTTATAATATCAGCAGTACCAACTTTCGAGACGCAACGGGTCTCCCGGGGTAAGCACCGGCTACTTTCAGCGCACGATCGTCAGATATACGGGGTACGTCACGACGGATAGAGGACTTTGTCCTGTGTTGCGGACTCGTCCCGACCATACTCCGCCTCATCTGCCTGCCCTCTACCTCTCGGTACGGGGCAATGCGTGCGCTTGCGTCCCGCTGTTTTTTAGCGGGATTCGTCGACCCGCGCTTTTGCCTCCAGCTTCCTTCAGGCGCACATTGCTGTACCACCCTTGCCTTCGGCTACCCTTCGCCTCCGTCTGGCTGGGTCTGGACTTTGCCTGATATGCGTGTCATAATATCAGACATCACCATCTAGCAGCCGGGCGGTGCCCGGCACACAACCAACCAGTGGAGCAGACGGCGTGAAGACCGCGGTTTTGCGTTAAAGGCCGTGCAAAATTGAATTTCATCTGGGCCGCTGCTCACGCTCACGAGCCATCATAAAGGAAACCGAATGGATTTGAATCTGCCAATGCATCTTGCAGATGGTTATAAAAGCAAGAGCCAAATTGCTAGAGTAACCACAGAAGCATGGGTTCTTCAAAATGTTTCTTGCCCTAATTGTGATTTGCCCTTGAATGAGTATCCTGCAAATCAAAAGAGCAAGGATGTGTTTTGCAATCTGTGCGATTCAGAATTTCAGATTAAAAGTAGCAAGAAAAGGTTTTCAGAAAAAATAACAGGGGCCGAGTACAATACTACGCTGAACAGCGTGAGGAATGGTAATCATCCGTCGCTAATGCTTTTGTTTTATGATGAAAATTCAATGAGGGTTGTCGATTTTGAAATCATCCATTATTCTTTTTTAAAGGAAAATTGCATCATCCCACGAAAACCACTCTCACCTTCGGCTAAACGTAGAGGATGGCAAGGATGTTTGATCTCTATTTGTGATGTGCCAAAAATTGCAAGAATTTTTATTGTGAAAGATGGCTCTATAAATAATACGGAAAAAGCCATCGAAAAATGGAAAGCATCAAATACAGCCACTCGTTATTCCATTGAAAGTAGAGGTTGGTTGTCGGATGTACTTTCGATTATTGACAAACAATCAAGTACTTTTGATTTGGACGATTTATATGCATATGAAAATCATTTTATAAAACTGCATCCAAGCAACAATAATATTCAGGCAAAAATAAGGCAACAACTACAAATTATTAGAGACATGGGTATGCTCGAATTTATTGAGCGAGGAAAGTATAGAAAAATCGGTGTACTATTGAATGGCTAACCATGCCAGTGCACCTGACGCCAGACGCCGAGTCGATTAAAAAAAATGGTGGTTATAGAGACTGATAACACAATTAAAAGAAATAATTGAATCACTCTGGCGCAGGTGACCGGCCGACTTTATCCTGGTGAGTAGGTACTACAAAGATTGGCTGTTTTGACCTGAAGTGATAGCGTTTTGGGCAGCATGCACCAAAAACGAGGAACGGGACATACCTCTTTTTTTAGCAACATAATCGATTTTACGGAGCATGTCTTCCGGCACAGTTATATTAACGCGCACAGATCGAGGTTTTACTTCAGATACGGATACTACTAGTATGGCTGCGGCATCCGAATAGTCAGGATCATCCACGATGTTCTCAAGCTTTGAAGGTGCTGGTATATTATCACCATCTTCAAGCATACCTTTAATATGCAGGGTGAGAGCATCGTGGGCCATATCCTTGGCTTCATCGATTGTACTGCCGGCGGTTATACACCCCGGAAAATCGGGAAAGGAAACGCCGAAATCACTTTTCGGATCTTTATGAACGACAGCAATATAATTCGCCATGTTGGTCACCTATTTGAACTTAATTCCAGATTGGCGCTCAATGCTTTTAAGTGTGCCAATTGGTATATCTTTTTTGGGGTGCGGGACGGTAACCCGACCTTTTTTCGATGGATGCCGGAATTGAATGTGTGAACCGGACTGATCGGCTTTATACCAACCATCATTTTCAAGTATTTTGATAATCGTCCGGCTATTCATGTGTGTATTTATACACATCGTTGGCAGGTTTGTCAATTACATTTTGGAATTAATGGATAACAAGGCGCATGCACTCTGACACCCAAAGCGATGCCGTTTTCAATTTTTTTGGTTAATCCGAAAAATGTGATCTTTACAAGTCCCTCGTAGCTTTGGGTGCAGGTGATGCGCGGACGTTAGCGCGATGATAAAATACGAAGATTTAGATCAATATATCGAGCCTTTTCTTATAAAATATGGTCTGCACGTCTATAAAATATCTGCACATGACACTTCTATCAGATCGATTGATGTGGTTGATGATTCTGGAGATGTCTACCAAATAAATATTACAATAAACGAGAATAATATTTCCATCGGTATATGGGATAAGAAAGTAGATGGCAAAGGTAAGACTTCTAATTGTAAGATCTCATCCTTTGAAAATAAATTAACAAAGGCATACGAAAAAATTGAAGACTGGATAACAAGCTCAGGAAAATCACGAACACCTGTGTAGGAAAGTCGCTAACCCATAAGGATTGAGACGACCTGTAAGGTCGTAATCAATCCATTGTTCAAGAAGCCCGGTTTAGATGAAATATTTTGTATAAGGGTATTGCTTCGATGATCTGAGAAGTTGCGGCTGCCCGGAGAAGCTAAAATTGCGAGCAGCCGACAATGGAAGTGTTTATTTTCGAAAATAAGCTCAGCTTTATTCGAAAATGGTATTGCTAATTGAGGTCAAAATCTGAGTCAATACGCAGCTATCCTGTGCGGTTTTGATCGCAGATCGGCAACCGGTCAAATTTGAGAAAAAAACACAATTAAGGTTTACAACTTATCTGTTACCCGGGCCGCGCGATTGCGCAGCGAAACGGCAGCAGAGAAGAGCGCAATACAAGAGTGGCGCTGCAACTTTTACAAATCATCGGTTCAGGTGATTTGAGCACCGTTTTGGGTGCCGTAATTTCAAAGCCGAAAGCCAGTTCAATTAAAGCCTCGATCTTTTCTAATGGGACGGAGCACGCCGGGTGCAAAAAGCCGTAATAACGAAGCTTCATAAAACCGGTAGGCAGCACATGCTGCAGGAATCGGCGCATAAATTCCATGACATCCACAGCCATGGTTCGCCAGCGGTTGGATTTAGGTTTACGGTATTTGAAAAAGACCTGTCGGTTTTCGACCTTTATGATGCGGCTGTTTGAGATGGCGACTTTAAAGACATAGGCCGCCAGATATTTGATACTGTGCTCGCTGGTCGGGATGGCCTTAGAGTTAACGATCCAGTCCTGATTCCAGACCTCGGCCGGGATCTGATGATAAAGCTTGGAGTTTTTCATCAGGTCACGGAATTTGGCCTTGAAGATTTTAGACAAGGCTTTGACCGGCAGAAAGAAGTCGATTCTGGAGCAATGCCAGTTGCCGTCGGATTTGGAAAAAGCCCCACCGGCAACGACATAGTGGATGTGTGGATGATATGGCATTTGTCGTCCCCAGGTGTGCAGAACGCCGAAGAAGCCAGGCATATCAGCGCCGATGTATTTTGGATCTGCGGCCAGCTTTTTTATGCGTTTTTCAAAATTCAATTGTTTCAATACCCGGCGCAAAGCTCCCTGAACCGAGCCTTTATTCATTGGAGTGGTAGCCAGGGGTCCTTCTTGACCACTGTGACCCAAACGAGGGAAGATCCAAACTGGATTGCGGTGAATCTTCCAGTAGTTTCTCAAGATGTCCAGAGTCGATTCGGGCAGCGGTACGTAGCGATCTTTGGCGCCTTTGCAAAAAATCATTTTATGGAAATCATAGGAAGTTTTTTATTAGTATTGGCGCCCATCTTGTGGGTATATTTTATGTTACATGGTCCATTATCAGGTATATTTTACGGCTCTAAAATCACATCAATATTCTCAGACGCATTTTTGAGTATCTTAGAAATATTAATTCTCGTAATGTATTTTCGTTTTTATTGTTTAATAAAGCTAGAAAAGCATAACAAAGCTAATTCAGCCGACGCAAAAAGCCGCGCGGCTGATTAGCGCTGTTGGGCTAAACATCATTTTAATCGACTTTGAGATTGTGAAGTAAAATTGAAAAGAGGATTAACACTAGGTAAGTATGCGCCATTACACCGTGGACACCAACTGGTTATAGAAACTGGCCTGTCCGAAATGGACGAGATGATTGTCCTCATCTATGACTCACCAGAGACGACACGAGTTCCGCTTGGAATCCGTTCAGGGTGGATTCGTTCTCTGTATCCCACAGTGCAGATAGTCGAAGCGTGGGACGGTCCCACGGAGGTTGGTTATACGCTTGAGTTGATGCGGTCGCACGAGCAATACGTTATCGATACACTCGGTGTGAATAGTGTAACTCACTTTTACTCAAGTGAACCATACGGTGAACACATGAGTAACGCACTCGGTGCGATTAACCGTCAGGTAGATGGAACGCGCAAGCAAGTTCCTATCTCCTCAACACAGGTTCGCAGTGATCCATTTATGTATCGCGAGTATGTGGCGCCCAAAATTTACCGCGACTTGATCACCAACGTTGTCTTCCTCGGCGCGCCTTGCACCGGGAAATCTACACTCTGCAAGCGGTTAGCTGAGGAATTCGATACGCAGTGGATGCCAGAATACGGTCGTCAGTATTGGGAAAGACGTCAGGTCAATCGGCGCCTTAGCCCAAAACAGCTTGTGGAGATTGCGGAGGGTCATATCGAACGAGAAAACTCGTTCCTTGAACAGGCAAACCTTTATCTCTTTACCGATACGAATGCGATCACTACCGCAACGTTCGCGCGCTACTACCACGGCTTTGTAGATCCGCGCTTGTCTGAATCGGCCGACCGCGCGATCACGCGATATGATTTGGTGTTTGTCTGCGACATTGATATACCATATGAGGACACTTGGGATCGGTCCGGTGAGGTGAATCGGTCCGATTTCCAGCGGCAAGTGATCGGTGATCTAAACCAACGCAAAGTGCCTTTCATTGTGCTAAGCGGCACCCTTGAGGAGCGAGTTGCGCGGGTTCGCATCGTTCTAAACCGGTTTAGAAAGTATGTTAACCTGCTCGAACTATTTGAGGGCGCTGCAAGATGAGCTATCTTTTAAAAGTTGATACTATCTTTTTTACTGTCCTGGGATATCCAATGAGCTACATCGAGTTAGTCGGGACTGTGCTCTACTTGTGGTCGGTTTGGCTGATTTCCAGGCGTCATATGCTCACTTGGCCAGTGGGGATCGTTAGCGTACTCCTTTATATGGCCCTTTTCTATCAGATCCAATTGTACTCTGATGCTCTTGAGCAGATCTACTATTTAGGAGCCAGCGCGTACGGATGGTGGTATTGGTCGAGGTCTCTGCAGCAGGAGCACTCGGTTATAGATGTCCGCTTTAGTTCACCCAGGATGGTTTTGTTGTGGCTTTGTGTCACTACAGCACTTTCCGCATCTCTCGGTGGAATCATGAGCCATATTCATATATGGTTTCCGAAGGTTTTTCCAGAGGCCGCATCATATCCTTACCTTGACGCGTTGACGACCATCATGAGCTTCGTAGCGATGTGGTTGATGGTCCGCAAGCACATTGAGAGCTGGCTTTACTGGATCGTGGTCGATGTGATTGGAATATGGCTTTACTTCACAAAGGACGTGAAGTTCATATCGTTATTGTACGTGATGCTCCTTTTCATGGCGATCAGAGGGTTTGTGAACTGGATAAGCGCGAAAGCGAAAGTGCCTGACAACAATGGGCGACAGGGGAAGGGCTCGCCCAACAAAAGCGTGGAACAGACGGCGTGAAGATCGCGGTTTTTCGTAAAGCTCAGTGCAAACTCGAAATTGATTTTAGCCGCTGCTCACGCGGTTAGATGGAAATGAAGGATAGAAATAAGCTCATCATAGAAAATCATAAAGGGGATCGAATTCTTCTTTTTATATTTTCGCCGCTGATTGCAGCGGTCATGGGAGGACTGACACATTTTCTACACGAATGGACACCTGAAGGGCAAGTTGAGAAAGCAGCAAAGATTATCTTATTCGACCTTTTTCTTGCGTTCTTTATTTTTTCGTTTATTTGCTTTTTATGGTCAATTTTCGGCCAAGATAGAATCAACAGACTTCTGTTATTTTCATATACCAAGGTCATTTTGGCTCTACAAATTTTGGGGATTGGCACATTCTTAACATTAGCAGACTATTATATACCCCTGCCAATCGGCAGGCGGCATCCCGCTGCTTTTATTGCGACATATGTCGACCCGCGCTTTTGCCTCCAGCTTCCTTCAGGCGCACATTGCTGTACCACCCTTGCCTTCGGCTACCCTTCGCCTCCG
>JGI24668J20090_10000428_pt1 | contig 8104 bp, 8 predicted proteins | sample OlaalgELextract1_FD_20090 | JGI IMG/M metagenome (IMG submission 20090)
AAACGACGACGAAAATGGAAATCCGATTTCCAAATACATCAAGCACAGTTGGCATTATGATTTATTCCGGACAGCAGTGCGCTTGCGCGGGGATGACATCAAGGCGGGGATGACGATAAGGCGAAGATGACGATAAGGCGCGAGGATGACAGAAAATAACGTCGATGACTCGAGGTTTCGGTACTACGCGCTGTCAAGACTCCGGTCATCAGTACTTCGCGCTGTCGCTATCGTAGGTAAGTCCTACCGAAGCCGCCTGATCCTTCACCGCGCGGTAAATCTTTTCGTCCAGCGTGTCATCGGCGCCGCCCTCGGCCGCTACCTTTTCCTTGATGAAGCGATTGCGCGATTCCGACAACTCCCTGATTTCCTGTTTCAGTTGTTCGCGGCGTTGCGCCTGCTCGGTAATGATTTCCATTTGCTTTGCGGGCGCCATCGCCTGGATGCTGGCCGGCAAGTCCTTGACTTCGATTTCATCGAGTTCGACCCGACCCGAGGTGATTGCATCGACCAATTCGCTTTCGCCGAGAAAATTCTTCTTACCGCTGGTGGTAGCGTTGTACTCCGAACGCCTGGCCAGCGCCTCGGTGGATAATTCCTCACGCAGTTTTTGGCTTGCATCCAGCTTGCGCTGTTGCGCTTTTTTGGTCTCTTCGTCACCGTAGTAGAGGCGGGTGTCTTCGAGGTCGGTGGCCAGCTTCGACAATTTCTCATCGAACGGCGTTGCCACGGCAACCGCGTTACCCGAATTCTCGACCTGAAAATAATCGCCGTGACCCAGCGCCGCAATTTCCTGCCAGGCGGGGCGGGTGTACTGGTGCTGGCCGCTCTGGATCGTGTTGACCACGATACCCTTGCGCATGGCCGCCGCCAGCGTTACCGGATACTTGACGTCGTCGGGGTAATCCATATGCGGAGGCGCATCGCCGACCAGGAAGGCTACCTTGTAAACATTGGCCTCCTGGCTCCAGGAAACCTTGTGGATGGCATCATACAGTGCCTGGTTGACGCTTTCGGGGCCGTCACCGCCACCTTGCACCTTGAAATCCATCAGGTTGGCATACATCGAATCGAGGTCGTCGGACAGGTCGTAGACGCGCGTGATATAGGCGTCGCCGCGATCGCGGAATGCAACCAAACCCATCTTGATGTCAGGATTTTCCTGGGCCGATGCCATGGTAGACGCAATCGACCAGATTTTTTCCTTGGCCGCCTGGATCAATCCACTCATGCTGCTGGTGGTGTCGAGGACAAAAACTACTTCGATGCGGTGACTCTGGGCGGGCACCACCGGGGTGGTGCCGGTCTTTTGAATCGCCTGTGCCTGTTTAACTATCGGGAATAACGCAATACCGGTTGCGGTGGCGATGATTAACGCCAGGGCGATAATTTTTGGATTAAAGGTTTTATTTTTCATGAGATTTCTCCGTTTTTAAGCTTGGGTGAGTTTGCGCACGGCGTCGAGCGCGACGCAGTGTGCCGAATGGAATGCCGATTGATCGCCTTGGCCGCGATAAGCTTCGCTGCCTTGACGGCGGCTCAAATCCGGAATCCAACAAAACAGCGACTGGATTAAAAAGAAGCTCCACAACGCCGCGGCCAGACTGCCGGTGTTGATCGTGGCCCAGGCGCTTGCCGCGAGGCCGGCCGATACCAAAGCAAAATCGAGCGCCGCCGCAAACAGCGTGCCGTGGTAGTAAAGTGCGCGCGTCAGCCAAATGAATCCTGCCTGGATTAGCACCTGTTCGAATAAATGGACTTCGAACCACCAGCACGCGAGGCTGAGCGTAGCCCAGGCGGCCAGCATGACTACGCGTCCGACGCGGGCGCTGCTGCGTTTAAACAGGTACAGCAGATAAGCCAGTGCTGCCGCCGGCAGCACCAGGTTCATGAGCGTGCCATAGCCCATAAAACTACCGAGTATCAGCCCTGTCGCACCGGCGCCCAAACTGATCGCGAATGCGACGATGAGGCCATCGATGATTCCGGGTGTCTTCATGACTTTGCCCTCCGTTCTTTTTCACGCAGTAGCGCAATTTCGATTTCCTCGCTGCGGATGACCTCGGTCTGGACGAAATTGCCGCCGGCGAACACGCGGTCGTCGCTGACCAGTAATTCCAGTTTTTGCTTCAGGCTGGTCAGTTGCTGGCTTTGCTCGTCGATTTCAGCCGTCAGCTGTTGTCGCTGGGCCTCGACGCCGGCGGACTGCTGTTGCAATGCCTGCAGCTGCTTGTCGCCGGCCAACTTGCGTCGTATCAGGTCGCGCGCGAGTTCATCCTGTTTCGCTGCCAGGCAAGTGTCGAGTTCCGCATCGAAGTCCTTAAGCCCGGACGCCAGGTCGGATGTCGATTTGGCCAGTTGATCGGCCTTGTGTTGCAGCAGTTTCAAACGTTGCCGGTCTTGGTCGAGGGCGAATTGCATTTCGCGCACCGCCTGCTTCAATTGCAGATCCGGTTCCTCGATGCGATCCAGCACCGCGTGAAAATCGGCCTCGAATAGTCGCGAGATTCGGGTAATCAATGCCATGTCGGTTGCTCCATAGTTGCTCAAAGATGGGCTTATTCTGGTTCAGGCGCCGGCACTTAAACAGACAGGTTTCGGTAAAACTTCGGGGCTTGCGTTTACAAAAAATTTACCAAGCCGGCGGGCGGGAATGCTAGGATTGAAACCGATGGCGCAAAAGGCGCGTTTACTGGTGGTAGAAGACGAAGCAGCGATCCGCAGCGGGCTGGTCGACGTGTTCGTTTACCATGGTTACGAAGTCGAAACCGCGGACAACGGCGACGACGGCCTGCGCCTGGCGCTCGGCGGAAAATACGACCTGATTCTGCTCGATGTCATGTTGCCCGGCGTGGATGGTTTTGAAATTTGCAATCGCATCCGCCAACAGGACCGGCAGCAGCCGGTTATCATGTTGACCGCGAAATCGAGCGACGAGGATATAGTGCAGGGGTTGACGCTGGGCGCCGACGATTATGTCGCCAAGCCGTTTTCGGTGACGCAATTGGTGTTGCGCGTGCAGGCGGTGCTGCGCCGCTCCGGCATTGCCGAGGACAAAGCGCGCGAGATTAACCTGGTAAACGGGATCGTCATCGATACTCAAAATCTGTGCGCGGGCGATACCGTATTTACCCGTCGTGAAATGGACTTGCTGAAATACCTGGCACAGCAGTCCGACCGCCCGGTGGCGCGTGAGGAATTGCTGGCGCGCGTCTGGGGCTATGCCAATCACATGGAAATCGAAACTCGCACCGTCGACATTCATATCGCCAAGCTGCGCCGCAAAATCGAAGCCGATGCCGCCCATCCGGAGGCGATCGTCACGGTGTGCGGCGCCGGCTATCGTTTGATGCTCGCCCGGCAATGACGCAGCGCCGCCTCAGGCTGATGCTGGTGTTTTTTTTTCTGGCGCTGGCAATCCCCACCGCGATTCTGGTGTACCAGGCCTATGGGCAGTTGAAATGGGAGGCATTTTATCAACATCAACGCCTTGCACGCGAGCTGTCGCGCCGCATCGATAGCGGTTTTCGCGACCTGATCGAGCGCGAGGAAAAACGTCCGATTAGCGACTATGAATTTCTCAACGTAACCGGTTCCGACGACACCGCATTTTTGCAGCGTTCGCCGCTATCCGAATTTCCGCGGCAAGCCGACACGCCCGGGCTGCTCGGATATTTCCAGGTCGACGGCTCGGGACGGCTGCGCACCCCGATCGTGCCTGCGGCCAATGCGTCGAACTACGGCATTTCATCGGTCGAATTGCAGCAGCGCGAGCAACAGGAGGGCCGCATCCGCGGCATTCTCGATCAAAATCGGCTGGTGGGTAAAAGCGATGTTGCGGCAGCGCCGCTAGCCGTGCCCACTGCGGAATCCGCGCCTGCGCCCGCGCTGGATCGGCTGCAGACTAAAACGGAAATAACGCCGCAGCTGCGCACCGACAGCATGCTGCCCATGAGCGAGTCCGATGGCGCGAGTTCCAGCATCGCGATGGACGATAGCGACGTTCAGGGACAGGCGGCCTTCGATGAGCTGACCACGCGCAAGCAGCTCGCGCCGGCCAAAAGCCGTGCTCCGGTCGACCGGGTCAAGGACTTGCGGCTCGAAGATAGATACGAGGTCGAGTCGTTCGCGGCACCCGAGCTGCAGGAGATGGAGGCCAAGACACAGGCCAAGGCCAAACGTTCGCGCAAGGAACAGGTCAACCTGCCGCGGGCCGTGGCCGAGGAAGCCGTAAGCCTCGAGAGCAATACGGGCGCCTCGGCCGATGCTGAAATCCCCGCCTCCGAGCCGCTACTGAATCAGCAGGCAATCCGAATCCAAACCTTCGAAAGCGAGGTCGAGCCGATGGAATTTGCGCTGCTCGACAGCGGCCACTTCGTATTGTTCCGGCGCGTTTGGCACCAGGATGAACGCTATGTGCAGGGCGTTCTGTTTGACCAGCCCGGTTTCTTCGAGCGCTTGATCGCGCCGGCGTTCCGCGAATCGGAACTGGCGTCGATGAGCCGGCTAATCGTCGCTTATCGCGGCGCGATCTTACGCAGCTTTGCCGCGGACTATAGCCGCCTGTATCGTCCTGGCAGCGCGCAGGAAACCAACGAATTACTTTACCAGGCAAGGCTGATCGCCCCATTTGGCGATATCGAATTGATTTACACCCTGGCGCGCTTACCCGTCGGCGCCGGCGGCAAGGTTATACTCTGGTCGGCCCTGGTGCTGGCGGTGGTGCTGGTGGGCGGCTGTTTCATGCTGTTACGCTTGGGACAGCGCCAGCTTGCGCTGGCGCGCCAGCAGCAGGATTTCGTTTCCGCGGTCAGCCACGAATTGAAGACCCCGCTGACCTCGATTCGAATGTATGGCGAAATGCTGCGCGAGGGCTGGGCCGACGAACAAAAGCGCAAGACCTACTACGACTTTATCTTTCACGAGGCCGAGCGGCTGACCCGGCTGATAAATAATGTGCTACAGCTGGCGCGCATGTCGCGCAACGAACAGGCCGCGAATCTGAGCCCGTCACCGTGAGTGATGCCCTGGCCGAATTGAAACCGCGGCTCGAGTCGCAACTGGAACCCTCGGGTTTCGAACTGGAAATTAGCGGCGCCGCCGAGGTTGACGGCCAGTCTATCCGGATCGACATCGACTGGTTCCTGCAAATCTTCATCAACCTGGTCGATAACGCGGTCAAGTTTTCCGCCAACGCCTCGACCAAGCGCGTCGACATCGAGTATCGCCAGTTGCGCGACGGCCGGCTCCAGTTCTCGGTGCGCGATTTCGGCCCCGGCATCGCGCCGGACCAGATGAAGAAAATATTTCGGTTGTTCTACCGCAGCGAAAACGAACTCACCCGCGAAACCGTCGGTACCGGCATCGGCCTGGCGTTGGTGCAACAGTTGGCGAGCGCGATGCAGGCCGAGGTCGATGTGGTCAACTGCGAACCCGGCGCCGAATTCAGGATCAGGTTTGCCGCGCTCGGCGCGGAGGCTTGAGGCGCCGCCGATAACGGGATTGGTGAAGCTTGGATTTGCAGCTCGACGGGTTGCCGGAGGCGATACTCGGGCCGGGGGATCGTCGCAAGCGCAGCCGGGATGCCCCGGAATTCGGTGTTATCATGCGCCGTAATTGGTTAATTTAAAGTCAGCCGCAAGCGCGCGGAGCGGGCCGGGCTAAATGATTTGATACAAAAAGTTTGTATAAAATATCTAAATGTGTATCATATTTTCCTGATTCACCGTAATACGCTTGTCATAAGAAAATGAAGTTACCAATTTATGTATAATGGTAACAAATGATACTAAATCAACCGAGGAGTTAGATCCCATGAATTACCTAACCAAATTTGCAGCCATGATCCTGGCTTTGTCCGCGTTTGCGCTGCCGGGCCAGGCGCTAGCCGCCAAGGAAATGCGGGTTGGCTCGTGGCTGCCGCCCAAGCACACCATGAATAAAGACGTGTTGCCCACCTGGGGCAAATGGATTAGCGACGCGACCGAGGGTCGCGTCACGCTGAAAATCGAATACCCGGGGGGGCATCCCAAGGCGATGCTGGGGAACGTTCAGGACGGCGTATTCGATGCCGCCTGGACCTTCCACGGCTATTTTCCCGGTCGTTTCAAGCTGACTAAAATCGTCGAATTACCGGGTCTGGGCGCGGGCGCCGAAGCCGCATCGGCGGCGCACTGGCGGATCAATGAGAAATATCTGGGAAAAGCCGGCGAGCATAAGGGCGTCGTTCTCGGAGCGCTCTTCACTCACGGACCCGGGCAGATTCATCTGCGTGAGCCGATCAAGAGTCTGAAGGAAATGGATGGCAAAAAGATTCGTATCGGCGGCGGCGTGCAAACCGAAATCGCCAACCGCATGGGCGTGAAAGGTGTCGCCGCGCCGGGCTCCAAGGTTTACGAGATTCTATCGCAGGGTGTGGCCGACGGCGTTTTCATGCCGATGGGCGAAAAGCGTACCCTGCGTTTGAAGGAAGTGGCTCCGTTCACCATGAAGTTTCCGACCGGCATGTATCTTGGCAGCTTCGGCGTATTCATCAATCCCGATTTCCTGGATTCGCTGAGCGCCAAGGATCGCAAGGCGATCATGTCGGTGTCGGGCGAGAAGCTGTCGGCGATGGCCGGCCGTTTCTGGGGTGAAGACGTCAATGTCGGCGAAGCCGATGCCAAGGCTTATGGCAACAAGATCATGGATGCGCCGATGTCGGTGTTGAAGGAATTCGACGCCATGACCTCCGATATGGAAGAGGAATGGCTTAAGTCGGTCGCAGATCGCGGAATCAATGCCAAAAAAGCGTTGCAGGAGCTGCGCAAGATAGCTCGATCCTACTAGGACCCGGGCTTTGCCCCATTTGGCGGAAAAAACGGAAAAAGGACCAATCAAGTGGTTGGTCCTTTTTTTACATGGCGTGGCCGCCTTGACCATGTTGGTATTGATGCTGGTCACTTGCATCGACGTATTCGGCCGCTACCTGTTTAACAATCCGCTGACCGGCTCCACCGAACTGACCGAAATTGCGGTCGGTATCGTCATTTTTTCAGTGTTTCCGATCGTGTCCTGGCGTAACGACCATGTCGTGGTCGATATCCTCGATCATTTTTTCTCGCGCCGGGTTCACCTGATTCGCACCATCTTGATCAATTGCCTGATCTCGATCGCGTTGGTATTTCTGGGGCAACGCATCTATGTGCTCGGGCAACGCTCGCTCGGTTACGAAGAAGTTACCGAGTATCTGGCGATACCATTGGGGTGGATGATGATTTACATCGGCATCATGTGCTGGATTACCGCTTTGGCGGTCGTCACGCTCGGTATTTATCGCGCTTTTGCGGAATATCGCGAAGCGCCGCATCCAGGCCATTACACCTAGTCGGCCATGACCGTATCCGTCGCCGGTTTTGCCTGCCTGCTGCTGCTGATATTCTTGCGAATCCCGATCGCCTTCGCGATGGGATTGGTGGGTTTCTTCGGCTTTCTTTATTTAAACGACTACAACACGGTCGCGGCACTGTCGATGGCCTCGCGGCGCGTAATCAATACCTCGCAGGATTACGGTTTGTCGGTAATTCCGCTGTTTATCCTGATGGGCAATTTGGTGACGCGCGCCGGTTTGTCGCATGAACTCTACAAGGCTTCCTATTCGTTTCTCGGGCATTTGCGCGGGGGCTTGTCGATGGCGACGGTCGTCGCCTGCGGCGGATTTTCCGCGATCTGCGGCTCGAGCCTGGCAACCGCCGCGACCATGGCCAAGGTTTCGATGCCGTCGATGCGCAAATACGGCTATAGCGACTCGCTGGCGGCTGCCTCGATCGCCGCCGGCGGCACGCTGGGTATCCTGATTCCACCCAGCGTTATCCTCGTGATTTACGGCATCATGTCGGAGCAAAGCATCCGCGAACTATTCGCGGCCGGCTTCCTGCCCGGCTTGCTCGGTGTGGGCCTTTACCTGTGCGCGGTTTCCTGGACCGTGTGGCGCAAACCCGAGTCCGGACCGCCGGGGGAGCGCGTGAGCGCCCGCGCCCGGCTCGAGTCGCTCAAGGGCGTGTGGGGCATTCTGTTATTGTTTGCAATCGTCATGGGCGGCATTTACGGCGGGGTTTTTACACCG